>Ga0164242_10002243_pt1 | contig 22450 bp, 17 predicted proteins | sample OricomgcompostMG_FD_108783 | JGI IMG/M metagenome (GOLD analysis project Ga0164242, IMG submission 108783) | Miracle-Growth compost microbial communities from Emeryville, California, USA - Original compost - Miracle growth compost (MG) ... | reverse complement strand
GTATCCCCTATCTGGCACGACGGATTTTCTCCAGAAATTCGGAAGGGGTCATATTAAATTGTTTGGAAAAATTCCTTCCAAACTGGCCGAGTGAATGATAACCAACCTGTTCCGAAATCTCACTTAAACGGTAGCGGTCCTCAGCAATCAACTCAGCCGCTTTATTTAACCGGATAAAATGAATCATTTCATTGGGGGAAAGATTAAACAGGGTTTTGATTTTTCTGTATAAGGTGGGTCTGCTGACATGCATCATATTAGCGAGAAATACGACGTCTAAATCCGGGTTATCCAGGTGGGCATAAATCACCTCCTTGATTTCTTCCAAAAAGGGCTCACTGGCTTTGGCCTGTGTGTCCAGGCTCAAATGTGCTAGTGGTGATTTTGTATAGAAGTTTTGCAGCTGGCTTCGGGTTTTTAATAAATTACTGACCTGCACCTCCAGATGTTCAGCAGAAAACGGCTTTTCTATATAGGCATCTGCACCGATCTTTAAACCCTCTATTTTAGACTGCAGGGTGTCTTTTGCTGTCAGCAGGATCAGGGGGATATGGGATAATTCTTCATGAGACTTCATCCAGTTGCAGAGTTCAAAGCCGTCCATTTCGGGCATCATTACATCACTAATTACCAGATGGATACCTTTAGATTCCAAAATAGTGCAAGCTTCTTTGCCATCAAATGCGGTAAATATTCTGTATTTATTTTGCAATAAACTACTTAAAAACAGGAGGATGTCTTCTTGATCGTCTACAAGTAAGACAGCCGGTTTATCTTGATCTAAAGTTATTGCTGACATGATAGAGGCGACTTTGATTGACTATTAAATATACGATTTGATAATGGATTTACAAAGGATATCCTGATGGATTATTGCGCGACCTGTACAGGCAATAAGAGCGAAAAAGTGTTGTATTTGTTTTCCTGAATGGAAAAGGTCAGCGAACCGCCATGCAACTCAGCGAGTGATTTAGAAACAAACAGCCCGATTCCTGATCCCTGGATCTGCCTTTTACGATTCCATCTGAAAAATGGTTCAAAGATCTTTTGTTGCATATCCTCAGGGACAAGATGACCATCATTTTTAATTCGGATGATAAAATGATCTGCAGCATTTGCCAGATCGATACTTAGCATAATGACATGTTCTCCATATTTGAGGGCATTGTCCAGTAAATTATTCAGCATTTTGGCGATGGCCGCTTCATCTACTTTGGCATGAACCGGTCCCATCGGCGGTAAATACAAAAAGTGAATTTCTTTTTGGATGGCTGCATCCTGATAAGGTTTGATAAAATCTTCCAGCCAACTGCCCATTTCTTTGTCTTTGAGTTGCAGGGTCATCATGGAAGATTCTATTTTTCGGAAATCCAGTAAATCCTTGGTCAATGAGAGCAGCCGGTTGGTATTTCTTTGCATCAGGTCAATATATCCTTCCAGGTGGGGTAAATGTTCCTTTTCCTTTAATATTTGTTCCATAGGTCCCTTGATTAAAGTCAGTGGGGTACGGATCTCGTGTGCAATATGCGTAAAGAAATCAACCTTTGACTGATAAAGTTCCTTCTCTTTTCTAAGGGAATAAAGCGTCATTTTGCGTTGGTTCTGAATACGGTGTCTTTGGTTATTATAGGATATACCCATCAGAACCATTATCAGTAAAATAATGCCGTATCCCGCCATTGCCAGGTGCGATTTCCACCAAGGCGGCAGTATGGTGATATCAATGACTTTCTGATTATCCATCCATATACCCAAACTATTAGTGGAGCGGATGGATAGCTTATAGGAACCGGCCGGCAGATTGGTAAAATAAAGACTTTGTGCATCTTTAAGAGAGGTCCAATTGTTCTCCAGACCATCAATTTTATAGGCATATTGCAGATTGGAAGGAGAATTATAACTGAGTGCGGCAAAATCAAAACTAAAAGTAGACTGCTTATGGGTCAACTCAATTTTATTTGTTTTAATAATGGACCTTTTAAGCGGTGAATGAAAGGAATCTACCATCACCTCCTGATTGAATATGTGAAAATCTGTAAGATATAATGGCGGAATAAAATGACTTTCCTGCTGGGCATACGGATTGAACCTGATCAGCCCTTTCAGGGAACCGAAATAAAAATAACCATCCGTATCTTTATAGGCAGACTGGTAATTGAATTGATTGTTCAGTAGGCCGTCTGCCTTATTAAATACGGTAATCTGTGAACCATTCGGCGAGAGCTTTACCAGACCGTTGGAGGTACTGGCCCAGATATTATCCAGACTGTCCATTAAGGTGGTGTAAACCGTATTGGAGGGAAAGCCGTGATGGCGGTCAAATATTCTTACCTTGTGCATATCTGTAACCACAAATAAGCCATCCTCCGTACAGATCCACAATCGGCCTAAATTGTCCCCTTTTAAGTAAAGGATCCGGGTCGACAGCAGCAGATCTTTGCCTGCTCTGGTTATTTTAAGCCTTTTCCAAGTCCCATTTTCTAAAAAGTACAATCCTTGCGTATGTGTCCCCACCCATATCCTGCCTGATTTATCCTGCGTTAAAGCAGAATAGAATTCTTCAAGTGGCAATGCCTTTACCAGCGTAAATATTTTCTTTTGGGTATTAAAATAGTACAATCCTTTGGATGTACAGATCATAATACTGTCCTGGGAGGTTTTATAAATGACATTGATAAAATTGCTGAGTAACCCCCGTCCGTCCGACGTTGTATAATGGCCTGTAAATGCACCTGTTTTGACATTCAACACATCGATGCCATGTTCAAAAGTTCCGATATAAAGCTGATCCTGATCGGCCAATATACCATGGATATTGGTATGTGCGGCCTGACCTTTGGGACCTGGGACTATATGTTGAAATGTGTGGTGTCTGAAATCTGCTTTATTAAGCCCTGCATCTTCTGTGCCGATCCAAAACTGACCATACCTGTCTTTGGTGATTTCCCGGATGACATTGCCTGTGAATGAACGGTGACGCAGCCCCGGATAGTACTTCTCAAATTGCAAGGATCGGTTTGCCAGGTAATTGATTCCGCCAAAATAACTGGTAATCCAAACCCCGCCTTCCTTGTCTTTAATTATGGAATACAGCGCATTGTCAGAGAGCGAATATGGATCCCCATATACTTTGCTTATTTGTTGCAGGTTGGCTTTTTTATGCGTGGCCGGATCAGCCACTTGATAGCAAAATAGGCCCTCTTCCGTAGCCACCCAAAAATTGCCCGGTTTAAATTGCAATATATCTCTTACATAGATTTCTGTACTGCCATTTTCATTATACAGCAACGAAGGGCTAAAATAATTTAAATTCGTATTATAGGCAATTAAGCCCTTTTTGGAAGTCCCTAGCAGTAAACTATCTTTTCCCACGGCCAGTATTCTTTCTATGGACCCCCCTTTTAAATTATTGGAAGGAATGGCAATTGGATGATTTTCATTTTTTGATACATATAATAATTCACCTTGCAGTGTCCCCAGCCAAATGGTGCCGCTTGGTTGCAGACTGATCGAAGTTACTTCTGATCCTTTATATTGAATCCATTTCAGCGGGGTCTTCGTAAGCGCTTCCTTGTCTTTGGTTGCACCTGTTGAATCCTTTAGATCAAGCGTGTATAGGCGACCTCCGGCTGATAGCCACAACCGGCCTGACATGTCCTGCTCAATAGCTCTTATATATTGATCCTTGAGCGCATCTATGGCCAAAAAATTATCCATATCTGCATTAAAGAAATAAAGTCCGCTTTTGGTCCCGACCCATAATAGCCCGGTATTATCCTCGAATAAATACGTAATGCCGCCACTGCCTATTGAATGCGGATGGGACGGGTCAGGACGAAATACCTTGAAACTTGTCCCATCAAAGCGGTTCAGGGCGTCTGGCGTTCCAAACCACATAAAGCCACTTTGATCTTGCAGGCTACAAATAACGGTATTATTTGATAGTCCATCCTCGGCTTCATAGTGCCTGAAATTTAAGGCCTGCGCCTTCGGGATATTCTCTGCATTTCTTTGAATATGCGTTTGTGCGCTGATGGCACCTGAGGTAAACAGGCAAAGCAGCCAAATGAATAAGCGTCCGGTCAGCTGTCCTGCTTTAAAAAACAGGACAGCGGGCAAATACTGACCGGAACTGTGCATTTTGTTTACCTGCATGCTGAGCTTTAATGAGATAAGTAAGTAAATATAACTTTTATTCTTTATTGTGCCATAGTGGTATTGGATACGGAAAACGGTCTGTCCTGTTCACTGACACCGCGTTGTTTATTGGGTGTTGTACTCATTTCCAGTACGAGTTTACCACCGGCCATGATTTGCTGATTGGTAATATAGTTTTTGGTGAAAGGCTTCCCATTCAATGTCGCTTTTTGGATATAAACATGTTGGGCATCATTATTTTTAGCGATGATCTGAAATTTTTTGCCGTTTTCCAGATGAAGGGTCGTATTTTGAAATAAAGGACTGCCAATAACATATTCGTTGGTTCCCGGGCACACGCTATAAAATCCCATGGCACTGAGTACATACCAGGAAGAGGTCTGTCCCTGATCTTCGTCGCCTGGATAGCCATTTTCCGTACTATTGTACATGCGGCGCATGATCTCTCTTACATGCTGCTGGGTTTTCCAAGGCTGTCCGGCGTAATCATATAAATAGGCCATATGCTGTATAGGCTGGTTGCCATGTGCGTATTGTCCCATATTGGCTACCACCATTTCTGTCATCTCGTGGATCATTCCGCCATAAGTGCCGACCTTTACATCATTTTTTACTGTGAATACGGAGTCTAATTTAGCGCAGAAGGCATCATCGCCACCAATTAAGTGAATCAGGCCTTTAATGTCATGGAATACTGACCATACCCAATGCCAACCATTGCCTTCCGTAAAAGGTCCGCCCCACTCAACAGGATCAAAATTTTTGCTCCACTCCCCTTTTGCATTACGTCCCTGCATAAATCCGGTGAGCGGATTAAAGACATTTTTGTAATTGAAGATTTTGTTGCCAAAAATCTTTTCGTATTTAGTCTGACCGGTTGCTTTGGCCAGCGTATAAGCGCAGAAATCATCATAGGCATATTCCAGTGTTTTTGCCGTGGCTTCCCTGACCTCTGGATAAGGAACATAACCCAGGCTGTTATAATACTTGTAGCCATCGCGGCCGTTGGCCGGTCCCCAGGGGCCTTTATTGTTGGCCTCATGATAATAGGCGTCCAGTGCCTGTTTAGGATCAAAACTATGTATACCTTTGGCCCAGGCGTCTGCCAAAAGGGAGATGGCGTGGTTGCCGAGCATACTGCCCTGTTCATTGGGAAAAGACCAGGAAGGCAGCCAGCCGCACTGTTTTTGCGCCTCCAGTAATTCTGCCATGTAACGCTCCTCCTGGGTCGGATAAAGCAAGGCATTCAGCGGGAACTGCGCCCGGAAGGTATCCCAGAAGCCGGTATCCGTAAAGATATATCCATAATGGATTTTACCATCATATGGACTGAAATAATAAGGTCTGCCACTGGCATCTATTTCATAAAATTTTCTGGAAAACAAACTGGCCCTGAAATAACAACTGTAAAAAGTTTTTAAATCCTCGTCTGTACCGCCGCTCATGGTAATGGTCGAAAGATGTTTGTTCCAGATTTTCGCTGCTTTTTCCCTGGTTGCTTCCAGGTTTTTATCTGGTCCTAATTCTCTTTTTAAGTTTAGCGCTGCCTGGTCGGCGCTGATATAAGAAGACGCAACTTTTATCTGAACCGTGCTACCCGGGGCAAACTGCAGGTAGGCCCCTACCCCTTCGCCTGCTGCCTTTTTTTGTCCTGGCTGTTTTGAATCATGGTGGTTTTCCCAGGTGCCGTAACTTAAGATGGGCTGATCAAGTTTAGCGATAAAATAGCTCTTCCAGCCTTTTTGGAATCCCCTGCCATTGTTGACAAAGCCTGTGAGGGTTTTCCCGTCCGGGTCAATTTTGACACCACTAAGGCCGGTATAGCCATCCAGTACCAGATAAGCTGGATGGCCCTTTGGAAAATGAAATCTTAAATGGGCGCCTCTTGTACTGGGAGATATTTCTGTCTGGATGCCATTTTCAAATGTAACGCTGTAATAATCTGGCTTGGCCACTTCATGGTCGTGACTGAATCTGGAAGCGCGTCTGTCTTCATTAACCACCAGTGAATCAATAACCGGCATAAAGGAAAATACGGCATAGTCATTGGTCCAGGAGCTGCATTGATGCGCTTGCTGGAATCCGCGGATCGTATTTTTAGTGTATTGGTATTTCCAGCCGTCCCCGTTTTTACCGGTCTGGGGTGTCCAGGTATGCATCCCGAAAGGAAGGGCTGTTGTGGGATAGGTATTGCCGTGCGTTAATTTAAAGGAGGAATTGGTGCCTTGTAAGGTATTAACGTAATCAACTAATTGTTTTTTCTGGCGCTGAGCGGAACTCGTAATGCTGATCAAAGAACAGGCAATAAGCAGACCTGCTGTTCTTTTGGCAATGAGCATTACCGGAGGTTTTATTGAAGACAGCTTTGAACTTGATTTTGGTGTAAATACGCTAAGGGACATAATAGTTGGGTTTTGCATTGTCATACAGTTTACAATAATTGCATCTGTAGCAACAATTTTGATGAATGTCTTTTGTTGAAGTCAGTGAGCATCCAAAAATAATTAAAAAAATTAAAGCTGGTCACGCTTAAGTTTCTGTTTGCATTTAAACAGCAAGCCCGGTACTTAAGGTTTTTACCATAAATGCCGGGTTGCCACTTATTTAGAAATTAATTTTATTTTTTGTGATGTAACCAGTAATTGAAGGCCTGCATATAATAACCGCCTACAACACTTCTGGCCTGAAAGTTCTGTTGTCTGCCATCTTTGGTGTCATGCCAGTCACTGAGCGGAACCCTGCTGGGGGTCTCACTGATATAACGGATGAGTGGACGCATAAACTGTTCAAATGTGTGTTTGTCAGCGGACATAGTGGCCGTCCACATGATCCAGTCTGATTTTGTATAGCTTTTTCTGCTATCCAGGGGTACACCATACCTGTTTTGTTGTTTGAGGTAATAACTGATTTCCTTTTTATAGACGTCCTGTGGAAATATGTTGAAATCCAGTACTTTATCCCAAACCAGGTTGTATTTTTGACTCCAGGTGCCTTTATTCTCAAAACTCAGTGTATAGTGGTCGCCGTCATCCGCCAGCTGCATCCACTTAGGAACCATGCTTTTTGCCAGCGCGATATATTTTTTGGCGGTCGCTTTCTCGCCTAACTGCTCAGCCAGGTATCCATAGCTGCGAAGCGCCATAATGGCTTTTGCGGAGAGGTTTACATTTCTGGCCAGATGACCCGCAAAGTCATCTGTGCACAGCTGATTGGCCGGATCAAATCCCGCTTTTGCCAGATAATCGGCCCAGATGGATATTGTTTTCCAGTGTTCTTTTGCAAAGTTGGCATTGCCATCTACTTTGGCAATGGCTGCGGCCAAAATAACCATATTACCGGCTTCTTCTACAGGCATGTCTTCTCCGTAAGTCTGTCCATTGGCAATGGGATAAGTCCCTAAATCATGCGCTGAATAAGGTTTGGTCCATTTGCCGCTTTCGCTGTAATAGAAGATTCCACGCATCATTCCCTTCAATAATTCAGTGTTATACATCAAGTATAAAGGAGCTGAGGGATAGGTTAAGTCAACCGTATTGATGGAACCATTTGAAAAGTTTTCCTTGGAAAGAAACAACAGCTCTTTTTGCGGGCTTTCCACAATATTATGCGCGGCAATGCTCTGACGGTAAGCCAATATTGCTAACCTGGCATAATCTTCCCCTCCTGCAATCTGGAGCTCCTGACGAATCCTTTGGTCTTCTTTTTGAACGAGCCCCATAACAGTGCTATAATCGCCTGCAGCTTTTTGCATCAAATCAGGGAAGTTTCCTTTGCCATCCCGGTTCCACCAGGGTCTTAAATTGGTATGGAAGTATTGAATCGCGTATACTTCATCATAACCCAACAGCATGTGCCCGTTGGCAAAATGACTGGCATCTGTTGTGCCTAGGTCAATGGTGGTATTCAGGCTTAATTGTTTTCCATTTAAGCTGGTTGCAGCGGATGAAGATGCTCCCTCGGCTCCTTGCAAAAACGCACGAATGCCGGTCACAACGCTACTGCTAAGGGATTGTTTGGTATGGCTGGCCGCTGCACCTACATAAAAATACCCCCAGTCAATGCGCACATCATCTCCTTTTTTGCCAAGAACAGGTTGCGCCACTGTGCCCACTTTCAATAAATCAAGTGATCCGTTTTTAAGACTGGTTGCCTGCACCTCTTGATTTGGCGTATTAACGGCAATATCAGAACTGGCACTCAGATAGACCTCGGCTTTGTGTTTTTTACCGTCCTTGCTGCTTACTTTATAAGTTATATAAGATATCGGTCTGGTCAGTATATCCAGGTGCTGTAATAATAAGGGGGAAGTAAAGGTGACGGCAAGATTGACGTTGCCACAATCAAACTGATAGACCGTCTGCATAGCGTCAATTTTTACGGATTGCTGCTTAGCCACATCAATGGTGGTATTATAATCAGATTGCTGCTCCCTGGCAAGACCTATATCAAAATAGCGGCCTCCGGCCGTATTTCTGACGTGGGCTGCCAGTACATTGGTGCCTTTTTGCAGATATTTTGAAAGCTTATTATTAAAATCACTGTATTCAAAGTGCTCCAGCCAACCTTCTTTTTGATAAATTTTGTGACCATTCAGATATAAAACAATATTGTCATCATGACGCAGCTTTATTTTTAAGCCTTTCATGTCAGCGCCATTATACTCAAAGGTCCTTCTGATCCAGATATCATCCGTGTTCCAGTTAGTGCGTGCTGTTTGGGGATCATCAGATATTGGCAGCAGACCGGTTTTCCAGTCGCTGGTTGAAGCACCCGACTCCTGCCAGTTCGCTGCCGGTTGTTTGGTCGTGTAAGAAACCTGAACATTTGGATTTTCATCTCCTGCAGGAGCAATGGATGTATAAGCTTTTACTTCCTTACCCATAAACCGGTAATATTTGTCATCCACATGCAAGATGCCTATCAAGGATTGCTGTTTGCCTGTCCAGTGGACTGTAGCGCCATCAGTTAATACATCCTTGTTACTCCAGATACTAAAATACGGGGTGTGTGTAATCAGTGGATAACTGGGTGCCAACTGTTTGGATGGTTGTGCGATGGCGGCAGTGCTGCTGGCTATCCCCAAAACGACACATCCGGCAATTGCTGCCTGTTTGATTCCTTTTTGAACCGATCTGGTCAATTTGCGTACATTCATGAATTTGATAATTTTCGTTTACTCTTTAATTGTATTAATGCCTCAGCAGGATTCAGTCATCCAGGAAGTGGTATTTACCAGGTCTTGTGCATATTTTGCGTGAACCTGGTTTGCCGGCTCCCATTGATTAGGCTACAAATTTGACTGAATTACACTTTTTGAACGCTCTTTACTGTCTCAAAAATTTGCATATTTGTTTCAACTGGTCAGTTCTTCTGAAAAAATGGCAAATTATTGCCCTGATTTTCAGAAAATGGTAGACAGGATAACAGAATTATAACCCCAAAACCTGGAGAATTGTATTATTTTCACACAATTATTGAAAATCAGTTAAATTACAATGACACGATTTCTTATTGTTACCATTATGCTTACTTGTACGGTGATGGTTTATGGCCAAAAGCGACCAGCGGGTTTACCAGGAGAACAAGTTTTAAAGGACAGCAGCTGGAAAATCAGTGCCCGCATACAGGAACGCGAGATCCGTTATCTTGACAGTGGGGGCAAAAAAATTGTGGTGCAAGTCATCAAAGCACGGCTTAAGAAAAACAGACTGATGCTGGAAGCTGCTACGCCGGACAATAAAGATCAGTTTGGTCGCCAGGTTGTCCCAAAAGAGATGCAGGCTGAAAGCGCTGCCGGCAGAGAGGTTTTGGCGGGTGTTAATGCTGATTTTTTTAATATGAAAAACGGTGAGCCTTTAGGGCCCGTTGTAAAGGAGCACAAAATTATCAAGTGGCCGGGAAAAACAATGGTAGCCTTTGTCGGGGTTCTAAAATCCGGCCGGGTGATCATGGGAGATTCTTTGTTATTTAAGCAAAAGGCAGCTAAGCTGAAAGAGGCACTGGGCGCCAGACCTTTATTATTAAGTGCCGGTAAGCTGCTGCCACAGGATAGCAGCAGCCTAAGTAAGGTCCATCATCCCAGAACAGCTTTTGGCGTCTCTGGAAAAAATACGATTTATTTAGTAACGGTAGACGGCCGGCAGCCTGGCTTCAGTAGTGGTATATCACTAACTGATCTGGGCAAATTAATGCGGTTTTTGGGAGCTGAAAATGCAGTCAACCTGGATGGGGGCGGTTCAACGACCCTGATTGTAAAACAACCAGGCACAGATCAATATAAAGTGCGCAACAGCCCTTCAGGAAAAATGTTGCGGCCGGTCGCTAACAGCTGGATACTGGTTAGAAAGTATTAGTTTTGAAAAGTGCGTTATAAAGCGATAATTATATATTTAATGAATGGCAAAAAAAGATAGATTACAATTACTTAAACAGCCTGGGGGCAATCTGAGCCTAATGGCAACACTTTTGTTGTTGATTTTTGTTTTCCAGGGTTGTATTACCTCGCAAAAAATGATGGATGCCGTACATGGCCATTATTATCAATATAAATTTTCTATGCGGGAATCTGATTCCCGTAAAAAGGCTGAATGGGAAAAACAGGGCGTAAAATTATTGCTGGTTCCCGATTATAACAGGATTAATTTTTCGCTGGAAAACCATTCTGACGGCCCGGTGGAAATTATATGGACCAAAAGCAGTATGGTGCAGCTAAATGATAGCTCTGCTGTGATTCACGGAGGTATTTCGCTTAGCTCAAATCCCAGAGCCCAGGCACCTTCCGTGATCGCAAAAGGCCAGCATCTGCAGGATTTTATACTCCCCCTGCTGCTGATTCAGATAAATGACAAAACACTGTCCATTCGGGATCTATATCCCGAAAAGGATGATGAACTATCTGAAAAAAATGACTGGATCATGCATTTGATCGGGCAGGATTTATTTAAACTTTATCTGGTTGTAAAAATTAACGGCCAGGAAAATCACCTGGCATTTACCTTCTATCCGGTTGAAATTATGCGTGGCGCGCACTCTTTTAAAAATAAGCAGTAAGTTGTGGGCCGGCTGAATCTGTTGGATGGATGGCTTGTTTAAAATTTTGTTGAATGCTTGGTGAGTCCTGGAAAAAGATAATTGTCCGCACGCCCACCCAGCAAGCGTCCTGCATCCATTCATCAGGCTGCAGGCAACGATATACAATCTTTTTTAAATTAAAAAGTATTACAATGATCCATAAAATTATGACTGGTCGTTTTGTTTGCTTGCTTGTATTTTCCATGTTGTCCCTTTTTTCATCTGGTCAAAATAAAAGCATCCTATCTAACAGCAAGGGGTTGCTTAGCCCAGTTGCACATAACGGCTTTTTGAAGGTCAAAGGAACGCATCTTGTTAACAGCAAAGACCAGGTCGTCGCCCTTCATGGGGTAAGTTATGGCTGGCACAATTTCTGGCCCAGATTTTATAATCCTGAAAGTGTTGGCTGGCTGGCCCGGGACTGGCATGTATCTGTGGTTCGTGCGGCCATTGGTGTGGAACCCAAGGGCGGTTATATAGATGATCCTGCCGCAGCACTCAAGGCTGCCGAAGCGGTAATAAAGGGCGCTATTGATAATGGAATTTACGTGATTGTTGACTGGCATTCCCATAATATCAATCTGGATTCGGCAAAACAGTTTTTTAGTTATATAGCGAAAAAATATCACCGTTACCCTAATATTATTTATGAGATTTTCAATGAACCGGATGAGGAAAGCTGGCCAGCGGTAAAAGCCTATGCAGAAAAAATAATTGGCGTTATCCGGCAATTTGATCCTAAAAATATCATTTTGGTGGGTTGTCCTCACTGGGATCAGGATATCAACCTGCCTGCCCAGGATCCCATAAAGGACTATCAGAATATAATGTACACTTTACATTTTTACGCTGCAACCCATAAAGCGGCATTAAGGGCAAGATGCGACCAGGCCATCGCCCAAGGTTTGCCGGTATTTATATCTGAGTCTGCCGGCATGGAAGCCTCAGGAGATGGAAAACTGGATTATACTGAGTGGCATAAATGGATTCAATGGGCGGATAAAAATAATTTATCCTGGGTGGTCTGGTCTATTTCTGATAAGGAGGAAACTTGTTCCATGTTAAAGAAATCAGCCAGTTCTTCAGGTGAGTGGACGCAAAAAGATCTTAAAGCCTCCGGGATTCACACCAAGAACCTATTAAAAAAATACTAGAGAAAGACAGTACGCTAGAGAAAGACGTTACGATGATCTTGTTTTTAAAAAAATAAAATTAATGATTTCGTATAAAAGCTGAAGGAAGTTTATAAACAAAATGGGCACCAAATTTAATAAACGGTTGCGCCCATTTTGTTTATAATTATTTATGTTATTGCAATTGAAATACTGACTGCTAATTTGTTAATCTGCCTTTCTAAAGGTCATGAGCAATTGATTGTCCAGATATAAATACAAAAAATCCGCTGTAATTTTGTATTTATTAACCAGATCCAGATTACGGATAAATCCAACTTCTACTTTGCCGCAATCCTCCCCTACACAGGCCATCATGGTAGAAGCCAAAGGACCTAGTTTGATATGGTGTTTTTTGCCTGTTTTAAAAGGCCCAAAATAATTGTTGCATCCTGAATAACCATTGACGCCTTTATCTGTAAAAGTAATATTCAACGGTTTTTTAATATTACAACCCATCTGGTCTTTTCCTTCCTTGGTCTGTAAAATCCAATTATGCATTAAAGCCTGTTTTTCCGATGCTGCATTTTTTGTGGTACCACATCCTGCGGCCAAAAACAGCAGACAGATGCTCAAAACAATACATCCGGTGGCGGTTGTGATCTTATTTTTTTTCATCTTAGGTGTTTTTAGTTGTTCAAAATATTAGGCGCATGTGCATTTGCTAAAGTTTCCTTGTCCTTAATTCAGGTTACGGAAGTCCACCGGAACCAATTTACTGACACCAGGCTCCTGCATGGTTACTCCGTAAACAACGTCTACAGCACTCATGGTTTGTTTGTTATGCGTAACGATAATAAACTGTGAGTTTTCAGAGAACTTCTGGATCATCTGGGTAAACTTACCCACATTGGCATCATCCAGTGGGGCGTCTACCTCATCCAGGATACAGAACGGCGCTGGTTTGATCAGATAGATCGCAAATAGCAGTGCAGTTGCTGTAAGGGTCTTTTCTCCCCCACTGAGCTGTGTAATGGAAGACGGACGCTTTCCTTTGGGTTTTGCCATAATGTCAATACCGGTGTCGGCCAGGTTTTCCGGATCCATAAGGACCATATCGGCCGTATCTTCTTCTGTAAATAAGGCTTTAAATACCCGCTGGAAGTTCTCTCTGACCTGATTAAAGGTATTTAGAAACTGCTGGTTAGCGGCTGTCTCCACTTCCTGGATGGTCTGCAGCAGACTTTCTTTGGCGGTGACCAGATCATTTTTCTGTTCCAGAATAAACTCGTAGCGCTTTTTCATTTCTGTAAAGGCTTCAATGGCCGTTGGGTTGACTTCACCCATATTATCCAGCCTTTTTTTAAGTCTTTCCGTATTGGCTTGTAACTGGTCAAGTGGCGTATTGGTCTCACGGGGCTCATCCAGTATTTCATCCAGATCCACTTTGAATTCAACATTCAGGCGCTCTTTCATGCCCGCCAGGTGCAGTTTCAGCTCATTGAGCTTGTCTTTTAATTCACTGAGCTGCATATCCAGCTGCTCTCTTTGTTTGGTCTTCTGGCGAATTTCCGTTTCCTGTTTTTCCAGCGCGGTTCGGATACCATAAAAGTTTCTGTCTGCGATATCCAGCGCTTCCTTATCTACCTGTTTTTGCTCGCTCAGATCCTCCACTAACTGGATGGCATCCTGCAAAAGCTCCTCTGCAGACTGGATCTCCAGGCTGGAATGTTGTAATTGATCTGCATTGGCCGTTACTTGCTGACGCAGCTCGACTAACTGGTTTTCCTTGAATACCAGCTCCTGTTTCAGTGCATCGATCTTACTTTGCTGCCTTGTCAGTTGCAAATTGACATCGTTATGACTGGCAGAGGCAAAATTAAAATCCTGTTCGGCCTGATAATAATCCTTTTGGATCAACTGAATTTCTTCAGAGATCTGTTTGAGGTTTTTATTTAATTCATCCAGTCCTTCTCTTGTGGAAGAGATCGCGTCCTTTTCCTCTTCCAGTCTGGCTTCAATTTCTTCCAGTCTGGCCGAAGCGTTTTGCTGCGTCGCCTGTAGATTCTCTATTTTATTTTGCGTCCCGAAAATCTGATTGGATAATTGATTGATTTCATTTTCTGCGACTTTTATCTCTCTTTCTTTCAGCTGCTCATTGAAGCGCAGTACATCCTGCTGTTTTTTCTGGATTTCTGTTTTCAGGGCACCGACTACGGCGTCCTGGAAGACGATTTCATCAGCTAATTTCTCCAGATTTTTTGCCCGACCGATTTTCTTCCCTTCAAATAGTCCGATGCTGCCGCCCGAGAGTGTGAATTTGCCTTTTACAAATTTGCCATTCTTGTCCAGCAAGACAGCTGATGCGATATCTGCATTCTGCAGGGCGCTGCTGTCTTCTGCGATATATACATGTTGCAGCAGGTAGGCAGCCAGTTTCTGGTAAGGCTCATCTACCTCAATTACATCCATTGCATGGATGGTATTGGGTAAGGCCTCCGTAGAGGATTCATAACCGGCAATCTTATCCAGCAAGAAGAAATTGGCTTTCCCTTTTTTGTTTTCGTCCAACAGGGAAATGGCCTGTAAGCCTTGTTCCATGTCCTTAACAACATAGTAGTTCAGGTAGGGCTCCAGCACGTTTTCAAGAGCGGCGCGGTAATCTTCTTCTACATAAATAATATCAGAGAGAATCGGTGCTTTATGATCCCAATCCTTATTGTTGTGCAAAAACTTAACGCTCTCCGGATATCCTTCCATGGAGTCGATCAGGCTTTTGAGCAGGTCGTGCTCATTTCGCTTTGAATCTAGGGTTCTGGATTCTGCTGCCAGTTCACCTCTCATTTCCTCCAGCTCGGTTTGGGTAGAGAAGATCGCAGCCTTGGCCGCCTCATGCTGATCTTGCATCTGGGTCAGCTGATCTTGTTGTATTTCAAGGTTCTCCTGTTTTTCTTCCAGTTCTCTAGTCAATTGCCCCAGTTGATCTTTTCGGTGAATAATCTCTTCCGAGATCTGTGCCTGAGATCTGGTCAGGTTCTGGATGGAAGTATCCGCAACGGCTACTTTCTTTTCTGCGTCAAACTGATTGCGTTGTACGGCCAGATGTCCTGTACGCAGTGATTCAGCTTTCTGTCTTTTCTCCTCGAAAATAACTCTCTTCTCTTCAATACTGTCTTTGGCATCCAGTGCTTTTTCCTGCAAAGACACCTGTGCATTTTGCGCTTCCTCAAGTTGTTCTTTGGTAAATTCAATGGACTCTTCGAGTGTAGCGACCTTCACTTCGGACTGCGACAGAAAATCTTTTAAACTTTGTTCTTTTTCTTTGAGGTATTGTAATTTCTGGCTGGCCAGGTTACGGTCGTTTTCTTTGGTTCTAAGTGATTGCTGCAGTTCATTAAAGGCCTGTTGTTTGAGTTGCAGGTCTCTTTCCTGATCATGGTGACTGGCCTTTTCATTTTCATAGGCCAGCTCCAGTGCCTGGACTTCCGATTCCAGTAAATTGCGCTGCTCGGAACCAGAGGACTGCTTTTCATTCAGTTCCTTGTACTCTATATTAAATCCTTCGAGGGCTGCCTTGGCAAGTTCAATAGAGAGGGCTCTATAATCCTTTTTGATTTCAAAGAATTTCTCGGCTTTTCTGGCCTGGCTTTCCAGACTTTTGAGCTGATTATTGATTTCAAAAAGCAGATCCTCGATTCTGTTTAAATCCTGCTCAGTGGCGTCCAGTTTTTGCTTGGCTTCTTTCTTGCGGGTTTTATAGATCGTGATACCTGCAGCCTGTTCCAGCATTCTTCTACGGCTATGTTCCTTGTCCTTGATAATATCATCTACCATACCCAGCTCAATGATGGCATAACTATCCGTACTGATACCGGTATCCATAAAAAGATTCTGGATATCTTTCAACCGACAAGTGACATCATTTAAACGGTATTCACTGTCTCCATTCTTATAAAATCTTCTTGTGACGGTAACCGTGGTGAATTCAACAGGCAATAACCCTCTGTTATTTTCAAAGGTAAGACTCACCTCGGCCAGACCGCTGGCGCTTCTGCTTTTGGAACCATTGAAAACCAGTGCTTCCAGATTTTCACTTCTGAGCGCGGAGATTTTTTGTTCTCCAATAACCCAGCGGATGCTGTCAATAATATTACTCTTGCCACAACCGTTCGGCCCGATGATCCCGGTGATCCCCTGGTCAAAGTTGACGACCGTTTTGTCGGCAAAGCTTTTAAATCCTTTTACTTCTAGTTGTTTTAAACGCACGTGTACTGCTTTTTATATAGACTGCGAACTTACGTTAAAACCTTTAATTTTCGGGTTAAAAATGCAGGTAGTGGGTAAATGGTGGAAAAACAGTTGGAATCAGTGCATAACGGTCAAATAAATCGTTAAAGTTGTCTGATAAACTGTCTTGAAATCTTTCAATATATACGCTTTTATATAATCGTAAATTATTAATTGTTAGTATTATATATAGTTATAAATCTTATATATAAATGAGATTGATCTCTATTGATTCATTCAATCCTGAATGCCCTAAATTTGCCCGGTGCAGAAAAAAAATTATTACCAGATTCTGGGGGTATCTCCAGGGGCCACCGGAGCAGAAATAAAGGCGGCCTATCGCCGACTGGCGCTGATCTACCATCCGGATAAAAACAGTGATGATCCTACTACTGGATATATTTTCCAGGAAATCAATGAGGCTTATCAGATTCTTTCTGATAAAACAACCCGGGCAGATTATCACCGGAGTTTCGAGGCCGAAGGCCGGGGATTTAAATCCGGTCAAACCGTCTTTTTCAGTGCAGAGCTGCTGGTGGTAAAATTAGGTCATATGAAAAAAGCGCTGGCAGAAACAGACCCTTACCGGATGAATACGGATGCCGTCTTTGAGGAATTGAAGCAGCTGTTTTCCGCCTATCACCTATCCATTCTGCAAAAGGAAAATAATGAGGGTTTAACAGCTCAGATTACCCAAAATTGTCTGGATATTATTATCTATCTACCTAAAAATGAGCAACTCCAGATTATTTCAGATTTACAAAAGCTGCCAGGTATACAAGAAGATCAGGTGGATGTATACCTGAAAAAACAAAAGCAAAAGTGGTTTTGGGACAGGTATAAGACGCCAATGGTCATATTATTAACCATCGCGCTATGTTGCCTGTTGTTTGAGGTATTGCATTTATAACAGCTGTGCGGGGAAACGTAAAATGGTGGAAATTGAAAAATAATCCTTCTTTTCAACCCGACTTGCAAGTTGACATGCAGGCTGCAATGGCAACGGTTAGGACTTGTCAGCTTCTTCCATACTGAGCAGTTCAACGGCATTTCTGCCATCTTTTTCTTCCCAGTAAACCTTTACTTTCTGGTCATTATACGTATCGATGGAACGGCCTATATAATTGGGCTGAATGGGCAGCTGTCTGCTGAAGCGTCTGTCAATCAGCACACACAATTCTACACTGGCTGGTCGCCCAAAGTCCAGCAAGGCATCCAGAGCGGCACGGGTGGTCCGCCCGGTCCAAAGTACATCATCTATTAAAATAACAGATTTGTTTTCAATGCTGAAGTTGATATCCGTTTCACCTGCAATATGGATGGAACTGCGGATATCGTCCCGGTAAAACGTAATGTCCAGCTTACCGTAATCGATTTTGTTTTTATCTACAATCGTTTTTAAAACCTCAACGATCCGGTTACTGACAAAAATGCCACGGGGCTGTAGTCCGATCAGTACCGTATTTTCCAAATCCAGATGGTTTTCTACGATCTGATGGGCTAATCTTTGGATGGTCAGATTGACTTGTTGGGGTGTTAAGAGTGATTTCATCAAAATAATTATTTATAGCCTTAAAGGTATTAGCTAAAAGGTACGAAATTAACAGGATTTACAAAAATACTTGAACTGAATCAATTACATTCGCGTTTTATAAATTTTAATTTTTATGCGCAAGATTCTGATCACGACCTGTTTGGGGTTAACGCTGTCAGCGGGGACCATTTATGCCCAAAATTCCAGTGCCGCTAAGAAGGCGGCAGGCCCTACCACACATTTGGCTGGAAATTCCGGGACGCCCACTTTGTCCACTTTTAATGATACCCTTAGTTATGCGTTGGGGCTCAGTCTCGCAAAATTTTATCAGCAGCAGGGCGTTTCCCATATTGATTCAAAATTACTGAGTCAGGCGGTAAATGCCGTTTTTCAAAAAGACAGCATTTTGTTTACTGATCAGGAAATTGCCGGTATTCTGATGGGGGCTGATCAGCGTCTCTCAGCAGAGAAAGCTGCAGGTGCAAAAAAAGAAGGCGAAGCATTTCTGGCTAAAAACAAAACCCGCCCTGGTGTTACTACATTGCCGGACGGTCTGCAATATGAAATTATGCGGGAAGGCACCGGAGCCGTTCCTGCAGATACCAGCAATGTAAAAGTAAATTATAAAGGGATGCTGCTCAGTGGCGCTGAGTTCGATAACTCATACAAAAGAGGGGAACCACTGGATTTAAATGTAAATCAAGTCATCAAAGGCTGGACAGAAGCCTTGCAGCTGATGCATGAAGGCGCAAAATGGAAAATATATGTGCCATCTGATCTGGCTTACGGTGACAGAGGCGCCGGTGATGCGATTCCTGCTGGCGCAACGCTTATCTTCGAAATTGAACTACTGAAGATCAATCATTAATCTGAAATAAATTAATGGGTTGGTATCGGTTAAAATATTTCCGCTATCCTCCCTGGACCTGCCATGTTTTTAAAAAAGGCGGAAAGCTGCTCTCTGGATTTATTCTCAAATAATCGTAGAAAGCAGCTTTCCGCCTTTTTTGATGCCTTTATTTTCCTGTATATGCTAAATAAAGGCTATTTATAGTAATTCTCGTCCAGGTAGAAATAGCCATCCGCTTTTTTCCAGTACCAGAACTTATCGTTGTATTTATAATAATAGCCTTTGCGTCCTTTTTTGGCCAGGTTATCCGGAACGAACAGGACCCTAGGTGGAATCTGCTTGAAACGATAGGCCAGGTTTTTGGCCTGATCCGGTGTAAATGCCCGGATGGACTGGTTTAAAGAATCCAGGTTGTGGGACACGGTAGGTGGTAAATTCAAACTGTCTATCAGGAGTTTACCTCTGCTGTCTATAACGACAACTGGTTCTGCCAGATAATGCGTAGCTGCCGCAAGGTTATCCGCATTTGCAGCAACTGCATTTGCTGAATCCATATTACGCCCATATGAATCGGTAATAACATTATTGCCCTGATGGTTATTTTTGGGAGTGCTTATTTTGTGGGACCCGCTTATCTGATTTGAATCAATGACGGTGGCCCTTTTGACATATTGTTCATGGCCGGGTCTGGGTCTGTCTGGCGTTACTTTGGGTGCTATTTTCCCTTCGGCCGATGATGTTGAGGGAATATTTCGTCGGCCACAGGCTGCCAGTAACATACAGGCGGAGCTTATAACAAGACAGGAATAAATCAATTTTCTCATGGTATCTGTTTTTATGGTCACTTGCCTTGCCTTTCGCTGTGAAGCGCCTGGACTATCAGGTTGGTATCCTGGCTATCCATCCGCTCCTGCCAGCCGCTGGGCAGGTGTTTAATCGTTATTTTCTTTTCAATAATTTCCTCTGAGCCAACAATGGCCACATATGGAATGCCTTTTTTCTCGGCGTATTTAAATTGTTTGTCAAATTTGACGCTTTCATGATACACTTCTGTACGGATGCCTGCTTGTCTTAACGCTTGAATCAAAGGATATGCCCCATTGATTTCACCATCACCCAGATTAAAGAATAAGACTTCAGTGCCGGGGCTAAGTTTACCTTCAAACAGGTTTAATTCCTCCATGACGTCGTAAATGCGGTCGATTCCAAAGCTAATGCCTACCCCGGGGATATCTTTCACGCCAAACAGTCCTGTCAGGTCATCATAGCGACCGCCCCCGCCGATGCTGCCCATTTTGACTGTACTGGCTTTTATCTCAAAAATGGTTCCAGTATAATAATTCAGGCCACGGGCCAGGGTGAAATCCAATTGAACACACTGGGTGCTACTGCTTGTAAAGTCCAGTAAATAGCGCAGTTCCGCTATACCTTGCAGGGCTTGCGAACTGGTGGATAATAATTTTTCAATTTGCCGGAGTTTTTCTTCGCTGCTGCCTTCGATTTGCAGATACTGCTCAATCGTCTCGATCTGTGCATTATTTAAACCACGTGTGGCTAATTCTTCTTTTACTTTTTCCAGCCCTATTTTGTCCAGTTTGTCAATGGCAACAGTTATGTCAGTTAATTGATCCTGCCCTCCGCATATTTCGGCCAGTCCAGCCAGAATTTTGCGATTATTGATCTGGATGGAAACCGGGATCTGCAACTGACGGAATGCCTGATCATAAATATGGATCAGTTCTACTTCGTTAAGCAAAGAGCTGCTGCCTACGACATCACAGTCACATTGATAGAATTCTCTGTAGCGACCTCTTTGCGGACGGTCTGCACGCCACACAGGTTGTATCTGGTAGCGCTTGAATGGAAAAGTCAGACTGCCATGGTTCATGGCCACATAACGTGCAAAGGGAATGGTCAGATCATAGCGGAGGGCTCTTTCAGTCAATTGTTTATTCCATTTGCCTGCCAGTACATCTTCCAGGGCCTGCCGCGTCTTTTCTTCTTTATTTGGATTGTCCAGTCCGTTATTCAGGATTTTAAAAATCAGCTTATCACCTTCCTGGCCATATTTGCCCATGAGTGTATCAATATTTTCCATTGCCGGGGTTTCCAGCGGCTGGAAGCCGTAACATTCAAAGATTTGCCGGATGGTCTCAAATATAAATTGTCTTTTGCGCACCACTTCGTGGGAAAAGTCACGGGTGCCTTGTGGCAAAGATGGTTTCATGTAATTTGAATAAGTATTGTGAAAATATTATCTGATTTATGGTTGGGTGCTTAGTTGATCAATCAGCTGCTCACAGGCCTCCAGTAAAAGCTGGTAAACATGTTCAAAAGATTTATCTGTATCTTCATACCATGGATCTGGTACCGCTTTGTTTTTACCCGGTGTTACCGCGTTCAAAATTAGGTCAACTTTATCCTGGTTCCAAAGTTTGCCGGCAATTCTTTTTACATCCCGTAAATTTTGGCTGTCCATTACATATATATGATCAAATTCGTTTATGTCTTCCGCTTTGAAGGGTCTGGAACGCTGGCCTGACAGATCAATGCCATGGTTATTGGCGATTTTAATGGAACGATGATGGGGCGGTTCACCTTCATGCCAATTGCTGGTTCCGGCACTGTCAACCTCCCAGTTCAGCTGATATTTATCTGCCAGCGATTGCATGACACCTTCTGCTAATGGGCTTCTGCAGATATTGCCCAAACAAACCATTAGAATCTTCATAGGCCGCAAATATAATATAATGCCCTGAAGTGGTTACGGTTCATCTGGTAAAGTGACGCCGTCCGTGTGAAAGAATAACAATTTTTGCGGTTGATATGTTAATGTAATGTTTAAGTATTCGAGTGTTCAAAAAAATAAATTTTGTTAATAATTAATAATCAAATGGATAAATAATGCGATAAAATAAATGTTTTAATATAAGGTACTATGTAATGCATAGTATTGTATTTCTTACTTACCTTTGTGTGGTCACAACGCAAATAAAATTTTCAATATGGATATTCAGAATACACAAAGTCAGATGCGCAAAGGCATATTGGAATTTTGCATTTTATCCATTATCAAACAGGCGGAGGCCTATCCCAGTGATATCGCCGCCAGTATGAAAGAGGCCAATCTGCAGATACTGGAAGGAACCTTGTATCCGCTTTTAACCAGACTTAAAAATGCAAATTTATTAACCTACCGTTGGGTGGAGAGTGTATCGGGGCCGCCCCGTAAATATTTTTCCCTGACCCCGGAAGGACTGGATTTTTTAAGAGAATTAGAAACAACCTGGAAAGAACTCTCTTTTGCCGTCAATAAAATAACGCATAATAATTTTTAGAAATATTAAAAATCAGGAAATGAAAAAAGTCATTAATATAAATTTTCAAGGTCGGGTGGTCATGATCGAGGAAGTGGCTTATGATCAGCTCAAAGACTAT
>Ga0164242_10002242_pt1 | contig 22451 bp, 26 predicted proteins | sample OricomgcompostMG_FD_108783 | JGI IMG/M metagenome (GOLD analysis project Ga0164242, IMG submission 108783) | Miracle-Growth compost microbial communities from Emeryville, California, USA - Original compost - Miracle growth compost (MG) ... | reverse complement strand
CTGATGGTGTACAGAAACGGCTGTTCTTCCTAACACAGATGAGAGCGTTTCTGGGGTTATGTGGCTCCCTGGGGGCTTTGGTTGTGGTACTTCGGTTATACCTTATCTCCGCTAGGTCGTAATTGAGGATAGCTTTATCGAGGCCCACCCTCCCGAGCAAAAATCTGACCACGGGAGTAGCTCCAAGGCAGCGCTGACCTAGTGAGCTTTGGCGGTGACCAAAATGAACTGCACGAGGAATACAAACCGCAAGGCTTTGACAACAGCAGCTTTGTCTCGTGTTGTTACGTCGTGTAAGCTGTCGGTTTCGTTACTTTACCGAATCTACCTCGGCTATTGGACTGAGAGAAGATGAATGATATATGACGGCCTCCTACTGTTTTCTATAAACATCACCTGTCTGCTCAATCTCGAAAGCAGCGTCCTTTCCTCTACCCTCCTTCTCATAGTGCCTCACAAGTGGTAAAACCTCTCGGCCAAACTGATCAATCTCATCCTCGTAGTGCAGGAAAGCCGTTAGCACCAAGTTGACTCCAAGGCTTTTCAGCAACACCAGCCTCTCAGCAACCTGTTCCTTAGTCCCAATCAACTTTGTCTTGAATCCGTCATTGTACTGGATCAAATCCTCGAATTTGCTGTTTGCCCACATCCCCGTCTTGTTCGCGGTGCTTGCGCCGGCCTGTTTGACGGCATCCCCAAAAGCTTCGACGGCTTCCTTATCAGCCTTACCTTGAATCTCCTGGAGTACACGGATTGCCTCCTCCTCAGTGTCTCGCACGATGACGAAGCCATTGACAGCGAACTTGACCGTCCGTCCGACCTTCTCCGCGCGGGCCTTTACATCGTCGATCTGAGCGCGGAAACCGTCGAGGTCGTTCCCGTTCATGAAGTACCAGTCACTAACCTCAGCCCCGTTTGTTCTCGCGTCGTCGCTGTTCCCACCCTGGAAGATCTCTGGATGGGGCTTTTGTACAGGCTTGGGGCTCAGGTTGTAATTGGTGAACCTGTAAAAGTCGCCCGAGAAGGTGAAGCCGGTCTCGTCCGGAGAAGTCCAAATGCCCTTGAGGCAGCGGATGAACTCGTTACTACGACGGTACCGCTCCGCGTGTTCCAGCCACCACTCGCCGACCGAGGTGAACTCAGCCTTGAACCATCCGCTAACCACGTTGACGGCAATACGGCCGTTGCTATAGTTATCGATGCTGGCAATCTGCTTGGCTGCGACGGTTGGACTCCAAATACCAGGTAGTAGGGCAGCGATGATCTTGATGGATGTCGTGCCGCTGAGAATAGCCTGGGAGAAGGAGACAGACTCGTGTTGCTGCGAAGCCCCGTAGGAGGCTAAAAACCGTATCTGGGTTAACCCATATTCTATGCCTGCCTTCTCAGCTGCCTTTGCGTATCTGATGTTGCTCTCAAGGTCCCAGTTGGTCCTCTGTGGAATCTTGCTGATGACAAGACCTCCGGATACGTTGGGAACCCAATACCTGCGCGGATTGTATCAGCGACCGTCTAACTCAGAAATAGAGTTTATCTTACGCAAAGAGGAGCCTGTCGGCCTCTGTGTTGAGATGGTGTGCCTCTGCAGCCATGGTTTGCCTTGGACGGGATCTTCACGCTGGAGAATGATAAGGGACGTTCTATAACTCAACCACGGCCGAGTTTTGAATTCCACGTTGATATGAAGGATATAAGCGGAGTTGGTATGCTTCGGGGATGCCTGGATCATAACCCTGGTTTTCAAGTTTTGTGCTAACATGTATTCCGTACTGAACCAAGTCTTAATCTTCCCCCGCTGACATGTGGTTAGTGTGTGTTGCTGCGACATTCGCATACGCAATCCTGTCCTTTCCCCCATCGCCACGCTAACATACATTCGTTATTCTTTCTCATGCGCCAGCGCCAAGACTAGGAGTATCGGCGCACACCAATTCTAGCGGTTATGTAACATCAAGATGGCACCAATTCTTGGCCATATGGCGTTATCTCGTCCATCCATTATATTGCACGGTAGCTTGCCCAGCGTAGTAATAGGGGTGAAGACCTTGAGGCCATAGTAGTAAAATCGAAGAAGCTTTGTTGATCCCCAATGTTAGGATTGCATCAGTTCTTAGCCAAATGGCGTTTTACATTAGGCTTCTTGCCTCGCCTATCGTCTATCAGCGCAAAAGGGTGCGTGGGGGTTTTGCCGCCGCAGATCTTGCCGTGGAACTAGTTATTTCTCGAATGTAATGTCGATATCCTCGGCCTTCAGAGCACTAGGTTCTGGCATGGAGTATTAGGTACTTCGGATTAAATCTCGCAAATCTTCATCGTTACGACTAGCTCAGGCAATGGACGGCGCCACTTCGCACAAATTGCGAAGTCCTAGAAGCTGCTAGCCATGTGGACTTCAAATCAGATAAACAAACCATCTACGACCTGGTTTACGTAGTGCCCGATACCTAGAACATGCAGTTGCATAGAAGACCAGTACGATAACTTGATCATCACAAGATATGGCCACTTTACCTGCCAAAATAATCTCCACGAGCGGTGTGGGCGCCACGGGGCCGGCTAACGCTGCGCCCCTGACCCAACGACTCCTCTTTCTTCACGGGGCTGGTCAGGCATATCAAGTCCATACAGAGGCCCAGGTTCCCCAGCTGGCCTTTGGTGAATTGCTCGTCGAGATATTTGCCATTGGCCTCAACCCAATCGACTGGAAGTCAGCGTGAGTTGGGTTCCGTCATCCTCGCCATGCATTCTATTAACGTTGATCTGGCAGCGCTTTTGGATTTGGTCTCCATCAGCTACCCAGCATCAACGGCCGCGAGTTTGTTGGGAGGATCATTGCTTCCGAAGTTGAGGAAGAGTGTAATCTAAAACCGGGAGAATGGGTTAGCGACCCGATTGAGGCGTCTTTGACACGGCGACTGACGATCTAAAGGTACTCGCGGTATCGACGGACTATCGAGATTATAGGAAAGCAGCCTTTCAGGAGTTTGCTACTGTATGCTGCTACAACGCGATCCGAATTCCGCGCCAGGTTGATTCATTTCGAGTCGCATCCATTGGTGTTGCGTACGTCGCCGCCAGCTTGGCTCTAGGGGCCTGTCTTGGCATTACCTTTCCCAAAGACAGGGGCTACCGCCAGCAATTCAATTTACTGGACATCGCGAACAAGCACCCGGAGGATATACCGGATGACATTGCAGACGAGGTGTTCCGTGGAATCTCACCGGGTTCTCGACCAGTTCCTGGAGAGTGGATGCTTGTTTACGGAGGTTTGTTCTCGACATCATTATTCAGGGGCTGAATTGCTTCCTTCAGACGCTAACCTCTAGAAGCCTCAAGTATCTCGGCACAACTTATAATTCAACTGGCCAAGCTTGCCGGCCTCAAAGTCATTGGCGTTGCCAATTTGGAAAAGCATCGCAAGCTCTTAGAGTCCCTCGGTACTGGTATGTGGACACTTGACCGTTGCATGGAACCACTCTAACGCTGCAGCGTCAGATCTACTCATTGATAGGACAGATCTCGAAGAGGCCGAAAGGGATATTCGAAGACTGGTACCCGGCTCATTGCGATTTGCTATCGATACTGTTGGGTCGGATACTGCATCATGGTGCCAAAACATCCTTGCCTCTCGGGCGGCCTCTCGATATTCATCCCCGGGAGGAGCTGAAGCAGAGAGTCCGTCATGGACTGATTTAACACTTGACAGTGTGGTTGGAAGTAGGTTAAGTCACCTTGTCGCTCTAACGGGCAAACCAAAGGGGACGTGCCCCAATGTCAAGGTGCACACCGTGCCTATCAAGCTGTTCCACACCAGTAAGCTGGTTGGTTCATACCTTAGCAAATGGCTGTACGAGTTGCTCGATAAAGGTACGCTGCAGCTCCCAGATGTTGAGTTTGTTGACGGAGGGCTGGATGCGATCAACGCGGCCTTGGAACGGTTGAGGGCTGGCAACGTATCGGGGAAGAGGCTAGTCGTCAGGGTGAAGGAGCCTGGAATGGATACCGGGGTCTTGGCTGGAAATTGATTAAGTTTGTCCTTAGTGTAATTAACTGCTTGTCTGTATTCCATTTCATCCCTTGTTCGTTCCCAGATGTCACGCCCCTATTTGGTCACGCATGATAAATTTCCCCGGTCGAACTTGCCGTCTTCATAACCCCCAGAAGAGAACCATTCAATCCCGCTAGGATCATCCAGATTACGTATTAGTTTACAATCTGGCAAAGTGATCAGGTTCTGCCCACCTCCCCTGCCCAGCTCCTTGCCTCTCTTAGCCGAATGGCGTGATGCTTCAGAGCCACCTCTGGTAGCATCCAGTGCCGAAAACGGCGTGGTTTCATCACGTAATAAATTGCGTGCGTTCTTTGGTAGACGAGCCAGTGGTGAACGACCCACGTGTTTTCAACATATCTTTGGCAATCTTCCACATTATGAAGCTCACAGCGCGTGATGCCTTGCCTGAGGGTCGAGTCTTAGATCTCGATATCAAACTCCTTTCCAACCTCTTCCTGATCAAAATATCAAAGAAGACCAATCAGAAAACAACAAAAAAATATCATGTCCGCTGACTCGGGTACTAAAACTGGGGATAAGGATAACGCCTATGAAGCCGAGCTTGAGAGACCTGTTACGGTAGATTATGGCGAGACCAAGGTTACCAAGCCTCAGCCTTTACCTGCAGCTGCGGTATGTTTCCCCTTAATCTTTAGTGCGGTGAAGTATGGTGAGAAAGTAATAGCTAAGTGTTTGGCAGACTGGGCTGCCAATTGGTGCCTTTGCCACCACGTTGACTACACTCTCCCTCAGTCTCATGGAATGGAGGGGTGTCACAATCACCAACGTCTATGTTGGTAATTTCTTCTTCGTTGCGGCCCTGGGCATGCTTATCACAGCCCAATGGGAACTGTCGGCTGGGAATGGGTTTGCGTACACCGTATTCAGCGCATTTGGTAACTACACGAGTTCATCATTCCTGTGTGTCACTGCAACTAGCTGATATGACTTGACCCTTAAAGCCCTCTTCTACGCAGGATATGCAGCAATCCTAACTCCAGCATTTGGAATCTCGGCTGCGTACGGCAGTGACACAGCGCAATTGAACAACGCGCTCGGTTTTTTCGTTATTTGTGGGTAGAAAATCGAACTACTATAGAAAAGGCCATCATCACTGACAATAGGGCTCTACAGTGTGGACAGTTTTCGTCCTCGTGTTTCTAATAGCCTCCCTCCCGACAAACCTGGTGTATATTCTCATTTTCACCTTTGTTTTCCTCGGCTTTCTTTTCGTTGGATCCAGTTATTTTGCTGCCGCGGATGGACATGACGCAGCAGCCACTGGGCTGAAGAAGGCCGGGGGAGTATTTTGTTTCCTGGCTGGCCTGGTCGGATGGTTAGCTTCCCAGGTCCACTCTCCATACAAACATGTAAAAATGCTGACACTCTACGTTAGGTATTTAACACTGCACTTGCTGATCAAGGACTCGCTCTACGACCTCCCTCTCGGGGATACATCAGCCTATTTCCCCAAGACTAGGAAGAGAGAATGATTTGGAATGTGCTGGCAATCTATCATCCTGTGCAAAACTCCAGGTATTCGATGTGCACACTTCTCGACGATGGTAATGCTCCTCAAAACCGAAATAGGGAAGATAGGTAGTTTAGGCGGACTCGATCAAGCTAGCGGCGGGGTGGTCACTGTTCTATTAAGGCATTTGCAACAAACCTATTAGACTTGATAGTGCCTCTATTAACGGCTTTGGTCCTCTAACTGTCACGATTAAATTATAAGAGAGGTCTTCGTCGAGCCTACAGTTCGTTACAATATCCAGAACCGTTAGAGTGAGAAACACCTCAGTGGCCGCGAGAACACTTTTTACTTATTGCACAAGGTTATTGTGCTGTAGATGAACCCTGGTCGCCGGCGCTTTCATCACGGACACTTGGGAAGGATTTGTGATGGCATAGTTGATAGCGTAGGCCAAGGAATTGGAAACCAGTAGCCGTTTACCTAAGTCATAAACCTGTTACTCCGTGCTGCTCTGGCGATTACTATGGGTTTGGCAATTGCTCACTAGCTTCCAATGGAGGTTGGGACGCGCTGTAGTTGGGTGGGGTGCAGCATCGACTTACAGGGTCTCGGCCAACAATGGGCGTGTGACCCCCACGATGCCTAAGGCGCCAGATCGGTCTCGACCAGCGATCGGAATTCAGGGATGTGCAGTCAGGGTATCAACGGTGGCGTTGTATTAGATACATAGCAGCAAGGCATGCTTTTAACGTGGATGGCATCACCCTTTCTTCATCACATCATTTGGTGCCATCCGATACGCGACGACGTTTCAGGTCGTCATTCAACGCCTATGGGATGCTACCAAGGAAGAATATGAGGTGCAAATCGCCGCTGACAATGCCTAGGGAATTCCGGCTGGACGTCATCGATAACTTCCCTGACTCTATGTTTTATTGTCCCTAACCCGTTGGCCTGCCCTACCGCATCTGAAGTACCACTGACCTAGTCACTATGTCTTCGAATAGCAAGTCTGTCTCGGCAACTGATCCTAAGGTGTACGACGAGTACCAGGCGAAGTGGACGGAACAGCCAACCGACAAGGCTGGATGGATTCAAAGGGCTAAGGACGTGGCCAAGGTGCTTGCTGGGGATGCTGCCCTTCGCGATAAGGAAAACAAATCTCCCCGTGCTGAGGTTGGATTGCTCAAGCACGCCGGTCTTCTAAAGGTCCTGGGGCCGAAGAAGTATGGTGGGGGCGAACAACCCTGGAGTGTAGCCTACCAAGTCATCCGCGAAGTCGCGAAGGGCGACGGGTGAGTACAGACTAAGAAAGTGAAGACTTTTACCTTCAGTCATAAGCCTAACGTCTTATAGATCCATAGGCATGCTTCTTGGTTATCACCTACTCTGGTCCACCACAGCCAATGTGGTTGGTAGCCCCGAGCAGGCTGATCGTTTCCAGGATCTGATCATCTCAAACAACTATTTTGTGGGAGGCGCCGTCAATCCTCGGGACAATGACCTTAAGATCACTTCCGACGGGGACAAGCTTGTCATTGACGGGTTCAAATTCTTCAACACGGGAGGAGTGGTGTCTGACTTGACCGTGCTGGAGGGTGCGTATAATGGTACTGAAGACCACATATTCGCCATTGTGAAAACCGACCAGCCCGGGATCCAATTTTCCCACGACTGGGATAACGTTGGTCTCCGATTGACTGAGTCTGGCAGTGTCAAGATCAGCCAAGTAACGGCGCCATGGGAGGATGCATTGGGATGGGATGTGAACACGAAGAAGCCCGATCTGTCAATCCTAGGAATCCCGTTCGCGTCCTTACTGCTCCCCACGTAAGTGAAACTAGGCAACAGGGCATGAGATTCCCGCTAATTTCCGCACTTAGGATTCAACTGGTGTTTAGCAACTTTTATATCGGAATTGCCTGGGGGGCACTGGATCAAGCCACAGCCTACACGAACAAGTCTACCCGAGCTTGGCCGTACGGAGGAGATGTAAGTCATCTGTCATGCACTTTGGTTGCCGTCGATCTAACTCCGCCCCAGAACAAAGAGAAGGCCACGGATGAATTCTACATCTTGTCAACTTACGGCAACTTCTTCGCCCATCTCCGAGCCGCGACCGCCCTCGCCGACAAAGCCGGTCTCGAGATTGATGCTCTATACGAAAACTCGGGTGATACCGAAACCAGAGCCAAGGTCACTGCAGAGGCTCGAGGCGAAGCCGCGGAATGGGTTGCTAGCGTGAAGGTTACCGCCACCGACACCGGCTTGCGAGTAACCTCGGGCGTGTTCGAGGTGACGGGCGCCAAGGCCACCGCAGCCAAAGTCGGGCTGGATCGATATTGGAGGGACATCCGGACTCATACTCTCCACGACCCTGTCGCATACAAGAATCGTGAACTGGGACGTTATCAGCTTCTCAAGGAGATCCCAGAGCCAACCTGGTACACTTAAATTTGGGCAAGGCTCATCTGGGTTACGGTTTGGGCATCAATGGTATTGCAGGGGTTTATACTCTGTGTGGTGCATCACGACATTTTCATAAAGATTAGTGTAATCCCCAGCAGGGTTTAGGTGTTTACGATTATCAATATTATCCTATCACAACTCGCGGCAGTGGCAGATCCAACACATCGTTAGTCTCAAGACCGCACTATATTTATATACTGAGCTCTAGCTATCTTATTTCCTACGGGCATAATATTGATGATTTGTCGTTGGATCAAGATTTTCCGCGTCTGGCTCAGGAACACCTATTGGTCTTATCCTACCCAATAGCGACGTGTGACCCTGGAAGGATCATCGGTTGCCACCTGCCGTATTAGATTAGGAAAGTCCTTTTAGTGTCGGCAACACGACTTATTGGGGGGCCGGGATTTTGGTGCGCGGGTTGGGTTAACTGGCTCGGTAACATCCGTATGGGCCGGTCTGGCGCATCCTGTGGTTGAGACCTTTCGGGGCCTGGTAGCACCTGCCAAAAATGACATTTAAACGGTGATTTGCGATTGGTGCCAAAAGGCGTGCTATGGCATGAACCCGCAGTTGGTATTACACGATCCCGTCCTTCGAAGGATAATCATTTATGAGTATAGATGATTGTGTTTGGGATAGGGAGAGCCTATATAGATAAGAGCGCGGCTCAGGGCCCACGATGGGCCCGTGGTTGCGCAGCACTCCTTCGCCTCCCCTTCAGACAATTGCCATTGCCATTGCTCGTGCGCAACATGTCGCCACCTGACATTGCTGAGACGGCCGCCATCGAGGACAAATCTGTCCCTATTTCAAGCGATGAGGCCGTCAACGAGAAGAGCAAGCCCGACAGTGACGACGTAGATGCAAGTCTTGCCAAGGATGGCGCGCTGGAGACTACGATCACGGCCGCGCCCTCGCTCCCTCAATACGATAGTCACGACAAGGACAGCGATAATGAGGGCGTTATCATCATTACGGGCGCCGATGCAGCCGCTCACCTGCTGCCGATGCGGGACGATGGCGAACCGTCGTTGACCTTTCGCAGTCTCTTCTTGGCAACAATTCTCTCGTCGTTCCAGGCCGTCATGAGCCAGATCTACACAGTGAGCTAACATATGGGCTCCAATGGACCCTGTGGCCAATGTTGTTGACCCTTCGTCTAGTTTAAACCGACCTTGGTCACAATTCAAGGCACTTTCATCGTCCTCATTGCCTACTTTGCCGGCAACGCATGGGCTGCCCTTCTCCCCCGCGGCGATCGCTACGAAGCTCGATGGAGGGAGCAAGGCGGCCAGGGCAAACGCCCCAGGTGGATCTCTGTCATCTCGTTTTTCAACTATGGCCGTTGGAATCTGAAAGAGCACGCAGTGTGCGCCATCACCGCCACGTCCGCCTCCAACGCTGCCGCTAGCGTCATAGTGTTTGCGGCCCAAGACCTTTTCTACGATCTGCCATTGAGCGGGACCACTGTCGTCTTAAGTGTCATCTCGATTGGGTTGTTAGGCTACGGCATCTGCGGTGTCCTGCGTCCCATTGCCGTTTGGCAAGTCGAGTCAGTCTACTGGAGTTCTCTCCCCACGGTCAAGACTCTCCAGGGGCTCCATTGGCAGGACGTGAAGGACTCCAAACCTCTTCGGTTCTTCTGGTACGCCTTTGGGGGCATGTTCGCGTACGAATTTCTCCCTGCCTACATTTGGCCATGGCTCAACTCTGTGTCCATCCCCTGTCTCGCCGCAATGCACGCTACCGGAAACAAGGCCGCTATACTCACAAACCTATTCGGGGGGGCAAACAACAACGAGGGCCTGGGCCTTTTCAGTATCTCTTTTGACTGGCAATACGTAAGACCGTTCCAGTATTCACATTAACGACATGGAGCTGACCGAATCAACTTTGTGCAGATTACCTCCTTCAACACCTCTCTCCCTCTCAAGCTACAAGCCCATGCGGCCGCGGGGTACCTCATTTGCTATGCTGCGATGCTCGGCATCTACTACACCAACGCATGGGGTGCAAAGTCACAGCCCTTCATGTCCACGCAGCTCCGAACAGATGACGGCTCGATATACCCCAGCGCGAAAGTCTTCGTCGGCGGCGTGCTTGACCAGGATGCTTTGGCCCGTTTCGGCCTCCCTAGACTAACCGGGACATTCGCGTACGCAATGCTCATGGCTAATGCTGCCGTAAGTATTCCAATCCCAGTGCGCATTAATCACCCCCGGTCTGGTCAGGGACTGAGTTTCTTCTTAGATCGGTGCCCTGGTTGCCCACTGCTTTCTCTTTTGGGGCGGGGATGTCATCCGGGCGTATAAGAGTGCAAGAAAGGGGAGATATGACGATCGACATCATGCGCACATGGCCAAGCATTATAAGGAAACACCATGGTGGTGGTACATTGCCGTGCTTGTTATCAGCTTTATTCTTGGCCTTGTCGTCGTCGTCAGGGAGAACATTACCCTCCCAGTTTGGGGCTATATCGTCTCTCTGCTGCTAGGAATTTTCATTGCCCCATTGGTGAGTACGCTCATGCACGAAACTCTGCCACAGTGAAAGTTGTCTAACCTTATTGCAGAGTACCTTGCTCTATGCTCGCTATGGCAACGGCATTGCCACGAACAATCTGTCGAAAATGCTGGCGGGTCTGATGCTACCTGGGCGTCCCGTTGGCAACATGTACTTTGCCGCTTGGTCGCACAATGTCATCAACAACACGGTCATGCTGTGCAATGATCTGAAGATGGGCGAATACCGTACGCGTTAATTCCTTGTAATACCAGCCATGGGCTCGGATACTAACCCATTGATACAGTCAAAATCCCTCCCCGAGTCATGTTCCTCACGCAGGTCTATGGCACTATCCTCGGTGGCTTTGTTAATTACGCAGTCATGATATCGATTGTGGATAATAATCGTGGCTTGCTCACTGAGGGCAACGGCGATTCTTCCTGGAGCGGCGCAACGCTTCAGGCCTATAATACCAACGCAACCGCCTGGGCGCTAGCCAAATATCTCTACAAGACCGGCGCTACGTACGCAATGGTTCCCATAGGGCTGGCTATCGGCGCCGGTGCCGTCGCAGTCCACCGTATCTTTGTACATGTGAGTGCAACGTACTTATTGCGGTGCAGGTACTCTATTTCGTCCTTGCCAGTCCTCCCCGCTGATTCCGTGTCTTCAACTAGTTCGTCCCCAAAGTCCGAGGCTTCGCGCTCGACCAGATCAATATGCCCCAGTTCATTCAATACGCCGGCTATATCCCGTACAACGCGTCTCAGACCTGCGTTATCTTCAGCCAGGTTATCGCCGGCTTTTACGTCCAATTCTACCTACGAAACTACCGCCCGCGCATCTTCAAGGACTACTCGTACTTGGTCACCGGCGCTTTTGACGGTGCTAGCCTTGCGGCACTCTTCATTCTATCCTTTGCCGTCTTCGGCGCGGGTGGTCCATCTGTTCCGTTTCCTTCATGGTGGGGCAACAAGGCCGATGGTTACGTCGATCTCTGCCCTTCTCCGCCCGAGTAGGATCATAATTCCAGTTTTCTTTGTGTTTAGCCGCCGTTGTGGAAGAGAAGGACGCCCTGCGCTTGAGCGTGTCGAGAGACAGATTCGACGGCGGGTTTCCTGGGCCGTGCACACGATCTTCGGAGTCTGCCTGAACATGTCTAGTCCGATATCGTTTGCATCTCTCGTGGCAGACCTAAAGCCGGATGTATTTCTTGAGTAACACTAGCTATAGCAATGGAATGGTAAATCTATTAACGAGGAGTAAGTTTAATCGTGGCCTATGTCGACAACCGTTTGGATGGCGTCGAGGTTAGACAGTTCGTTCGCTACCTGAAGGGTTTCGTCAACCTCTGCCTCCACCTCGGATTGGGAGGAAGCCAAGAGGAACTAGAATAGACGAAATAGAAGGATAAAACAGTCACCAGCGAGGTCCCCACTTTACAGTACCTCAGCGAGCACCCCAATATTCCGCTCCCTCGTTCGTGCTGCTTGGACTAGATTGGTGAGAGCTCGCAGCAACTCGGCCCGTTTATGGGTTACGTTTGTCGACGCTTCTGTGGACACCAAAAAAATAATAACAAAGAGGATGTGATTCTTAATACCACGCTCGAGGAGGCAGTACACAACACACATGCAGCCTTCCAATGTGCTAGTTGATCCAGACACTCGCTGCATCACCGCCGTGCTCGACCGCGAATTTACTAACGCTATGCCTGCTGAATTCATCTACAACCTTCCATGGTGGCTGGTATTGTTTGAACCGGACATGTGGCTTGAAGGTTAGAGTAAGGAACAATTCTTGGCTCGTTCTGACGCAGGCTAGAGCAACTCCTCCGACAGTTGAAGCTAGAGGACGCAAAATCGGCTCTTATAGCTGACTAAACTGACGAACCTTGTCTCTCTGAACATTTCTAGATTAAGTGCGTGACGAAGAAGAGTGTGTGTGCCGATGCCATTCATTGGAACGCCTTATACGAAGATGGAGTTGGTCCCTGGTTGCTTCATGAGACACATGCGGAGATGATGTCTCGTACACTGATGAAGATGGGGCAATTGAAGGCATACGGAGACAAGCGCGCTGCAAAGGTTTCCTAGAGATGGCAGGTGTAAAAGATAGAACTAATTTCCCCACGACCATATATCGGCTTATAGGTTTCCTCCTGATCATCACTAGATAGAAACACGATCGCACCCGCCTGTCTGAGAAATCCATCTCAACCGTACTAATACTCTACACAGCTGGTCCCGCCTTCCCGCTGCCAGAAGCTTCCGGAATACGGTACCGGTCGTGAAGTCGGACTGGACTTGGAAGTTGGCAAAATCTCCGTGTTGGCATCCGTTACCGGCCATCATCGCAATCACCCCGAGCCCCTTCAACTGAGGTTGTCACGAGCTCTCCAACTACTATCCACCCGACCTACCATATCCGACGTCACACACCAACTACACTAACTTCATAACAATTGCCTTCCCCCTTCCACCCGTACACTCCCCGGCCTATCTTCTATCTACCTTCTACGTACCTGCCTTCTTCGCACCTCACCTGGTCGACCACGTAATCTTCCTACCGTTTTCCCGCTAACCGGTCCTTCCTCATCTTCCAACACCTCACGAGTCGTTCCGCGCCGTTACCGAGCATTCAAAACGCCTGTCTACGAGATAACCGGGCTTCCTTCATTCCATCTCACTCCGTATCTTTGCGCCTCTTTCCGCCGGATGTCCCGACTGCCGACCTATAACAGCGGACTTACCCCTTTCGGCGACACTACCTACCTTACCTACTTGAGTAGGTAGGTATCTAGACATGAGGTACTTTCTAGATCGAGTTCCCAATACTTAGGGCATCCCCGAGGTCATTCCCGCCTACTACCTGACATAGGACATCAGCAAGCCCTCGGTATTACCTGGAGGGTTATCTGCACACAAACACCTTTCTTCCATCACGCCTACCACACAGGTAGGTAGCTAATTCCACCCGATCAAGCTGCCTTCCAAATTACCACTCCCCTTATCCACTACCGCCGTCGCTTAGTTTTCCTCAGCAACCCAGCATTTCGTTCTTTCCTTGCGCAACTTTCATCGAGAATTTTACACCACCCAATAACCACCGAGAAAGGGCCGTGTGCTGCTCATTTAGAGAAACTCGCCTATATCTCACTGCAGTCCAATCACCATACCCAACATGCCACCCAAGCGTTCTGCGCCGAAGACGCCCCCGGGAACGAACAACGGACCGCCACAGAAGAAAGGAAAGACCCAAGACAACGGAACCGAGGCTGCGGAAAAGCGCAACGAAGAATACACATGGATTTCCTGCGACTGCGAAAGTGACGACCTAAAACGCCTTGAGATCAAGGAGGAGGCCTGTCGCCAGGCCGAGATACACGCGGCGAAAATTCAGAAAATCCTTCTTCCGATGCTTACGCTGCCGAGTGTCTCCGATTCTGACGAGGCAAGCCCAAGCAATTCGAGCGTGGAGGAGCTCAATGACTGGGTAGCCCAACTTGGTATGTGTTCCACTGGTTTGATGGAGGCGCCTACTTAGATCCCTTTTCAGCCGAAGTTAGGAAGAACCATGACGAGTTCCGGGTTTACATCGGCGTCGCCGGTGCGACGGGAACCGGAAAGACATCCGCCCTGAATGCTGTGCTTGGCTACCGCGACTTGCTTCCTTGTAGTTGTGAGGGAGCAGCCACGGCTGCCGTTTGCCAGGTCAGCTATAACAATGATGACAACCCAAAGAATGCCTTTCGTGCAGAGGTGGTCTTCCGAAGCGAGGCGGACTTCAGGAAGGAGCTGGATGTTTGCTTTGAGGATCTCAAGCTCAAAGCCCAACTCGAGGATCAGCTTCGTAAGGGCATCGACAATTCGGATGACGAGTCAACCGAGGAACGCATCTTGGCGTCAAGAGACCTAGAGGTTGTTGATGGTAACACGGATGAGGCTCTGGACAGGATCTTAACCATCTGGAATCTGGACCAAGAAGCCCTGAGAGACGAGTCGACGGAAAGCCTGCTCGCAAAGAATAGCGATGTCTTAGCCCTACTTGGTCGAACGATTCACATTACAGACGGAGAACCTGACAGCTTCTCCGACAAGATCAAGCCCTATCTAGACTCGTCTTCGGCTGATCACGGCGATACAGGTCTGGAGTTTCCCGCCTGGCCATTGATAGATGAGGTTCGCCTCTACGTGAAGTCAGACGTCCTCAAGAACGGTGTCGTTCTGGTTGATCTTCCCGGCCTTGCCGACAATGTGGAAAGTCGTGCGGCCGTGGCCCAGAAGTACTTTTCGAGGCTCACCGTCACAGCGATAATCACGCCGATCATACGTGCTCGCAATGAGCAGACGGGAGTCCAGCTCATGTCGGACCACCAGGAGCTGATGCTCAAGATGGATGGCAAATTTCATAAGAAAGCCTTCTGCGTCGTGCTTTCCAAGACTGACGACATCGACATTAAAGGACACCTAAAACGGCACGCCGACGAAGCTCAGGCAGACTCTGTCCTCCGGGACTACCGCGAGAAGCTGAGCATTCTAAACATAAAGTGGGAAGAGGGCAAGAAGACACTGAAGTCTGCAGAGAACGATCTTAGGGCTCTCAAGAAGCAGTTTGCCTCGGCGCAAAAAGCCCTGGAGAATGCGAAGAAGAGCGGCGGTAAGTTGCAGATAATACGGGCACGCCAATCGGATTTGTACTGTTGTAGGCTAACTATCTCAGACGACAATGATGCGGTGAATGAAGCAACTTGTTATGCCCAAGAAATTTTGGATCTCGGGGCGACAAGCGAACAAAAGGTTCAGAAACTGAAGGACGCACAGATCTATTTCCGGGGGTTAGCGAAGCACTTTGAGGGATACATCCATTACTGGTGCACCCAAAGCCGCAACCGACGGGTTCAGGAGGATATCGAAAAGGATTTCCAGCGACGACAGAAACGCATAGTTGGCAAGGACCAAAGGGACTTGTACGACGGTACCGTTAAGATCTTCACCATCAGTTCTAAGGCGTATTGGAAGATCCAAGAAGAGAGTGAAAAGCCGGCCGGATTCCCTGATATTCGATATACCGGGATTCTCGAGTTTCGAACTTGGCTAAGATACGCAACGGTGACCGAACGCGAGCGCCACCTTAACATGACCCTGCATGCGTTTCACGGTCTGTTCAACGGAATGAACACTTGGTCGACTAACGAGTGGAAGGAGCCTCTCACCTTGACAAAAGGATTCATCGAGAAACAGGTCCTCAACAAGTCCCTCGACAAACTCAAAAAGGTACGTCTCGAGCAGGTTCAGTCTGGCTTCCACAACTAACCATTCTCAAGTCTCTGACCCCAGTCCTCACGCAACTCACCAAGGACATCGCGGCGTTGAATCCCATGAAAACCAAAAAGCAGATGATCCAAGACAATAAAGACAGGTGCATGAAAGTAGTTGCAAGCTGGGCGATGAAGAAGCCGGACGACTGCCGCAGTACCGATAGAATTCACTGGGCAACCTACAATGCCTGCATCGCTCGTCATGGGGCCCCATTCAGGAGCGGTCGCCCCACAAGGTATAGATACGCGTGGATAGAGAAACTGTAAGTCCAGCATACTTATGAAGGATCTAATCTGGCATAGCACGCAAAGGTTGACGAAGTGGCAGATCCAACTTATTCTATGATGGCATTGTTCAAGAATGGAACATTGCGGTTAACAAGCACATTCCCGATCTAAAAACCCCTGTGTGTGAGAAGATCGATGCGCTTTGGGGTGATTTCCTCAATACGCTAGAGAAGAGGGTCAAGAGCACAGCCAGGGAGATGATTGGTTTCTTGGACTCGGTGAGAACCAGCCTCGAGAGCATCAAGGAGGAGATTAAGGACAAGGCCTGCAAGGCTATCACCGAGATAACACTGGGAGCTTCGCGGGCCCACCGAACCGCGTTGAAGTCGATTCGAGAGAACTGGGAACCAGCTTTCACCAAAGCGCTGAAAGAGAACGGTACGCATCAACTTCCTATCCCGCTCCACAGTACTAACATGTTGATGCAGGGGATGGAAAGTTTGGGCGTCAGCGCGTCATTCTAGAGAAACATGCCCTTTCTAAGCGCGCCATCATGTTCGACACGTCCGTGGAAAACGTCGAGAAGAAGCTCAAGGAAAACATGAAGCAGTTTAAAAAGGACTTCCAGGCCGTCACGGCATTCGCCCTCGAGCGGGTCCGCGGCCACATCGCGCTACTGGTCGACAACGTCATCCAGGCCAACGACGGCGGCGAGGAGGCCAAGAAGATGCTCAGCCGAAAGCAGAAGGCGCAGCGGCAGACCCGCAAGGTCATCGCCGAGTGGGCCGCCCTCTGGCGTATCGGCGACTACGTCGAGGCGACGGACCTGCAGCGGGATAACGCCATCCCGGAGAAATTCGACGACGGTTTCGACGACAAGGCGGACGGCTGGGAGAGCGATGACGACTTGGCCGAGATCAACTTCGGTGGTACGGTCGCCGATGCACGCGCCGCCGGAGTCGTGGCCAAGGAAGAAGAGTCCGAGGAAGAGTAGATCCGAGTACTTCGTTGAGCACAGGAGCATCTGACGATGGTTAACGATATTTTGGTTGGCCTACTTGTGGCGTTGCTTTGCGTTATCATCCGCGGAGTTGGGGGTTCGGGGCGTTTTTATGGCGTTCAGGGGCTTTACGGGTATTTACCGCCCCCAACATACAGTGGCTTTCAGGCATTCCCGATGAGTAGAAATGCAATAAGTATTTGTAAAACCCTCCTTTTGCATGAGACGTTACAGGTCAAGTCCCGGAAGGACGCGGCGAGGCCGGTGTAGGAGTAGCTTCCCGACCTAAGCCAGGCGAAGCCACGTAATGAGACCCAAAGTGCCCTCGACATGGATAACTGTAAAGCTCGTACGTGTCAGAGCTGACCTCAAGTGGCCGAAAGCAATGACCGCGACAACGTCAAACGTCATTTCATTGGTCCAAAATGGAAACGGCTTTGTGCAGATTTGGGGTAATAACTGATGGCACGGTGGTATCCGTTGTCGCAGCCGAATCTGCCTTGTTCAATACCTGAGGCTGACAGTCAGCTAGGCGGTATTTCTATTCAAAGATTTGTTGTAGCCCAATCTCCAACCATTTGAAAGTTCCCTACAGTAAAGAGGAGTGAAATTTCTTGGGGAAATGGATTCCCATCGGCATCTTCGGGTCGAAAACGGACCAGGGACACAGCCCCTTTTGACCAAAGAACACGATGTTAAGAGGCTCTATGTGGAGCCTCACGGCCATGTCATTGAAGCCGACAACACGGAATCCTTCTCGAATACTTCTAGAGATAATTACTTGCGGCAGAATCCACCGACGTCAACACCAGTCGAAATAACGGCAAGGACGGATGAGATGCAGGCACCCGATCTAGAGAGCTTTGCAAATACCTGCTCAGATCTGCAGAACAATACAACGCAGACGGACGACATATCCCATGCTCAGCTGATCGCCGTCGGTGGATTTTCCAAGGCCTTGCAATGAGGTTGCAGGGCTTGATACCTCCTTAGCCCCTGATGGGATGGATCGGACCAGATGGAATATGACAGCTGCTAACTCGAACTCAGATAGCATATTCAAGCAAGAAGCATTTAACGACATAGGTACACAGGTTATTGCTTTGGAGACCCTGGCGTAGGAAACTAGGGCAGAGTCTCCAAAACTGGGATTTACACCAATTATCTCACCTCTCGGCTTTGAAACGGCGGACTCGGGCTGGCAATCGGAGCCAGGCAAATCGGGTACGTTCGTTCAGCACGCTGCCTCAGCACTGCTAATTTCACGCTAGAGCTCATACTCGATTTCGATACCTCTGTGCTTGGTGCCGATTCGGTAGCTGAAATCGAGATCGATGCCTGTTTTGGGTTAGTAAGTAGACTCCATTCTCTGGGTTTTGTGCGATCTCTACCTAGATAGTGTGTTAAATTAATGCCTACGTGTGCCATATCAACACAACGGCAAAGTCCTCCTTTTCTGGTACCCAAGACAACCGTGCTACGCCAGTGAAGTTTCTACCGTGTGGCGACGTAATAAAGTTGAGATTTGAGGATTCCAACAAGTTCTCCGGGATCTTGAATTTGCCAGTGCTCTGTCGACTCTTCGATGATTTCACCGTGAAACTCCACACTAGTCTGATAACACCCAATTATGACATATTAATCTAAACACAGGCGATTTCCTAGTTCGTGGGTGTGCCGGTGATGCTCTGGCTGTGACCTGTGCCGGGGGATGTGCCGCCCTGTGCCGAGGGTGTGCATGGTGTGCGTACTGACTGACGTGCAGTTGCGGAGCCTCATTCTGCTACCCCGGCTATACTTGCCACGATCCAAAAATGAACCACTCCTACAGGAATGTTTTCTGACACACCCCTGCAAAACATGCGGAGCAGTTTGTTGCATTTGTTCCCCATTGAAACATCCGAGGTTGCCATTCCCCTACATCGGTAGTTGGTCTTGTGGCAGCAAGAGTGGAGCATGCCGAGAATCCAGGCAGAGGTGAGGAATATAGGAGGTATGTACAGTGGGGCAACAGTCAATGAAATCAGGTGCCTTTGACAATTTTCCCACTGCAGCCCCCAAATCCAATGTACCCAGGACCGTCTAGACACTTGACCCGGGCCGAAAAATGGACGGTATCGCCGTCTTCCAGCCATGTTCGAGTGATTGCTTGTTTCCCTGACGCGGATGCTTTCATTTGACACGAACTGACGCCACCCCGAGAAGCTTCGAGGAAACACCCGAGCTCTCCCGACGTCCCTCCCGACAATGTGCCCGTCGCGAAGAGGTCGCCAGGGCGCATGGGACACCCGCCAGCTGTGTGGTGTGCTAGCATCTGAGCGAGGGAGAAGCACGTATTCTTAGTATTGCATTGGTTGAATTGGTATTTTGTGGATCCCACTGTTGTAGTATCTTAGCATATGCCACGCCACGCCAGGCTTATTATGATTTGGGGAGATATAACCTTCAAAGACCACATCTATAGGAATATCATGCACCGAGTCCTTCTCGCCTTCGTCGAGATAAGGGAGTAGTTTGCCCTAGTTAGAAATGAATATCTTAGTCATGTTATGTAAAAAAAAAGAAAGAAACCTGTAGGAAAACTTAGAAAAAGCATGGGACAACTGAGGAAAACGGGGGAAATGACTTACGGGGTTGATAGGCCTCGTCCGATACGCTTCCAATGCATCCAAAGTCACGATCCAGGGAGATATGCTAGTGCAGAAATTTTTACCGTTCAGCGGCCCAAGCGGAGCTGCCTCTGTCCTCTGGATATCTCTCGCCGACCAGTCATTCAAGAGAACGACACCGAAAATGTGCTCCTCCGCGGTGTTGACGCCGATGGGCGATCCGTGCTCGTTTCCCTGCCCCACAAAGGCTGCGAACTCAACTTCGAAATCTAGCATCCGGCAGAGTCCGAAGGTCGGCTTCCCATTCAAAAAGAACTGGCCTTGGGGCCGGCGGACAGGTGAGCCGGAGACAACCACAGAGGAGGAGCGGCCGCCGTACCCGAGAGGCAGTCTGAAGAATCCTTCAGGTAAGTCTGCGCCGGGTCGGAAAATTTCCGTGCACTGTTTCGATGAATCCCGTCAACGAAACTGTCAAACCTCGGAAATCTTCGTTCTGCGAGGGGGGAAGAGTTCAAAGTAGGTAGCGACATACATTTTTCGCATGATGGGGACTAGTGTAGAAGTCGGTGTAATCACCGACAGCCATGGGCATATGCATCTCGACTTGCTCTAGTGGGATGAGCACTTGGTCTCTGAGAGGTGTATTGTCTCGAAGGATATGGCCCAGCGACGTATCAGATCGCAGGAGATTCTGCAGCAATGCTCGGACACGACGATGGACACTGCGACCCAGCGCTGCGTATCCATTCAGAGTCTGTTCCTCAAGTGTGCTGCTACAACCATCCAGGGTACTGAAAACTCCATTTTGAGCGAGCACTTTAAGGTCCAGGACATAGCTCCCGATGGCGATTCCAGGACGCCTATCCAGTGTTTCAGTGCTGAAAATTCCGTACGGGAGATTCTCCAAAGAGAAATCGGAGTCGTTGTCAATTGGTACCCAGGCAAGCATTGTGGCTGTATTGACGGAGTATGTTCTTGTCGATTACGTTGTAAACCCAAACACGCCGGGCCACCCCCTTTATAACCAGACAGTGGTATCTATCTGCAGGTACCTATCTATCTGCGTCTCGCCTGGAAACTACCGGAATACCGGAATATCAAAACTTCACAAAACGTACGGCATACGATCTTCTGCATTAATAATGGTCGCTGACAGCCAGACGCCCAAGTTTGGGTTATGCCTCGAAACGCGACGTATCCGCCACATATGGAAAACTAGCGGCGTCGTGGCGTCGGGGAATGACGTATTTTCCCGAAAGGTTTGGCCTTTGCGGAGCACGAGGTATTCCGGTCGTGTGCATTCATCCCCGCCCTAGATTTTCAAGCTCGACGGGCCCATCACGGACGAAGGCAGAAGTCAGTGCTCATCGAGCTAAGAGGCTTTGTTACGTGCGCTTCGAAAGCGAAATTGACAGGGGTTATGGAAATGTTCGCGGGTACGACCAGGTTTCATTCGCGAGTTGGAGGGGCTCGCAATACCCGGGCACCGCCGGGCGGGGTACAGTGGGCCTGCGCCTAGGGCTGGAGCAGAGTGCGGGGAATCCTGTTGGAAGGAACCCAAGGTACGGATTACCTAGGGCAGCACGGGTAGGTACTGTACCTTACCTGAGGTACCTACCCACCTGTAGACAACATGGCCTGACCACAACTGGGTACGCCAGTAATCGCTAACCTGACACCTACATTGAGGATGAACTTCCGGTCCTGACCGTCTGGCAATCCGCCATTCTCAAGAACTGCACAATATGGCCACATCTCTCACTGCCGGACGTCCGCCGACTGCTTGCCGACAGTGCAAACAGCAGAAGGTATTAATTACTTCTTCAAATGGAAGAAAACGTCCTACCTGCTGGAGTTTCGCTAATGCAGGCGGAGCACGTCGTAGGTTCGATGTTCCGGCGACTATCCGCGCTGTAAACGGTGCTTACGGTTAGGAACACCCTGTCTATACCTTCGTGGCCCTGCTCCCCAGAGAAGACCATATCTTGGCCGGCCGCAACCAAGTATTACCTTACAGGATGGGGAAAAGGGGGGAATCCCGACCCCATTAAACGATGCCTTGACGGTCCTGCAATCGCCGGACTATCTCGGAATCCCCGAGACTGTAGTGTCTACTCTGGTCGACACATACTTTTCTCATCATTACAATGCCCGGCTTCTTCTCCATCGGCCCAAATTTCTGGAAGAGATAAGGAGCGGAACTGTTCGACCCCATGTTCTCCTCGCCGTCTGCGCCATGGGCGCCATGTAAACCACCTTGGGTCAGCGCTCCTGTATTAATCTTGTGCTAACGGAGGGTTTTAGATTACATAAAGATGGAAAAGGCACGTTGCCTTTCAAGGATTTCTCTCGAGTATGGGCCGATCGTGCGGGCAAGCTCGTTCTTAATGAGGTTGAGGTCCCGCACGAGGACAATATTGTCACTTTTGCGACCCTTACCCTTTTCTGGTATATGCAAGGGTCGTGGAGGAGGTCATATATGCATAAAGGTGGGTTGAGGGTGGTTCTAATCTGTCCGTCCCTTTGCAGAGACTGACTGTTATCGAACAGGGAATGCGATGCAGACAGCCCACGTGCTTAATCTTATCAACAACACGGGGGTAGAGAGGACCCCATTGGAGCGCGAATTATCTCGTCGTCGCTTCTGGGCATGCTACCTGACCAACTGCCACGCCTCCAACTCGATGTTCTCTATTACTCCTCCTGGGAAACTTGACCCTCTCCCGCTCCCGTGGCGGGAGAGCGAGTTTGAAATCGGCAGATCCGATAGTGCGCCAGTGACGTTTGGTTCG
>Ga0164242_10002241_pt1 | contig 22458 bp, 18 predicted proteins | sample OricomgcompostMG_FD_108783 | JGI IMG/M metagenome (GOLD analysis project Ga0164242, IMG submission 108783) | Miracle-Growth compost microbial communities from Emeryville, California, USA - Original compost - Miracle growth compost (MG) ... | reverse complement strand
TCGACGCCGATCGGCGAGGGGTACTTCGTCAGCTCCAGCGTGAGCTACCGACGGCAGGACGCCACGGCGATCGGCCGGCAGGAGTTCCGCGTCTTCAAGTTCGACCCGACGGGCACCGCGCGACCGGCGCAGACACCCCGAACGACGAACGCTGCCGAGCCGGACCGGGCGGCGGGCACCGCGCTGCCCCCGCTCGACATCGACGTCGACCGCACGTTCATCGTCGCCACGGCCATCGCGTCGCACGACTGGTACCCGATCCACCACGACCCCGACTTCGCCCGCGGCCGCGGGCTGGAGGACATCATCGTCAACGTGCTCGCGACCACCGGGCTCGTCGGCCGCTACCTGACCGACTGGGCCGGGCCGACCTGCGCGCTGCGGAGCATCGGCGTGCGGCTCGGGCTCCCGATCTACCCCGGCACCCGGCTGCGCATCAGCGGCTCCTCGGTTCCCGAGGCGGGACAACCGAGCCGGCACGCGGTGTCCGCCGAACTCGCGAGCAGGCACGGAACCCATGTGCGCGCGGAGGCCGTGGTGGATCGGCCCGCACAGTAGGGTAGCCGTCGGCAGTCGAGTTACCGGATCTGGATTCACGATCTCGAATGGAGTCAGGTCATGCCCGAGACACCTCCGGCGGCCGGCGGCGGCGTGCTCGGCGGGATGCGCGTACTGGACCTGAGCCAGCAGCTCCCCGGCCCGTACGCCACCTTCCTGCTCGCCGCGATGGGCGCGCAGGTGACCAAGGTCGAGCCGCTGACCGGCGACCCGGGCCGGCACTTCGACCCGCAGATGTTCGAACGGGTCAATGCGGGCAAGGCGAGCGTCTTCCTCGATCTCAAGAGCGACACCGACCGGCAGCGCCTGTACGAGCTCGTCGACGCCAGCGACGTCTTCGTGGAGGGCTTCCGCCCGGGCGTGACCACCCGCCTGGGCTGCGACGAGGCGACCCTGCGGGTTCGGCGGCCAACGCTCGTCTACTGCTCGCTGAGCGGCATGGGGCAGACCGGCCCGCTGGCCCGCAATCCCACGCACGACCTGTCCCTGCAGGCGATGGTCGGCACGCTGCGCGACGCGCCGCCCAGCGACCGGATCGGCGTGCCCTGGGTGGACCTCGCCACCGGGACCACGGCTGCCCTCGCCATCGTCGCGGCCTGGCAGGCCCGACGCCCGGCGTACCTCGACGTCGCCATGCTGGACGCGGCCCGCTCGTGGTCGGCGGTCAAACCGGCGGCCGTCCACGAGCCGGAGGCCACCTACGGCGTGCTCGACGCCCACGACGGCCGGGTCGCGATCGCGTTGCTGGAGGACGCCATGTGGCGCCGACTGTGCGTCGCGCTCGACTGGGCCGACTGGGCCGACGACCCCGCGCTGCGGACCTATCTGCAGCGGCGCGGCCACGCCGAGCTCATCCGGCGCCGGCTGGAGTCGGCGGTCGGCGCCCGTTCGGTGCGCGAGCTGCTCACCCTGGCACACGACCACGACCTGCCGCTGGAGGCGGTCGACCCGGCGCTCGACCCGCAGGCGGCCGAGCAGCTGACGGCGCGCGGGCGCGAGCAGCACGACGCCGCGCGCTACAGCAACCTGCCACTCGAGCTGATCGTGCCGCTGTCCGCGGCCCCGTCGCTGTCTGGCGAGCCCGGCCTGACGAGCGAGCCGGGCCGTTCCTAGCGAGCGGCGCCGAGCCGGGCGGACTCCAGCTCGTCCGCCGAGGGCGACGCCAGCGCGAGGTCGCCCGCGGTCATGCCGCCGTCGACCGGCAGCACCTGGCCCGTCACGTAGGCCGCGGCGTCGGAGAGCAGGAAGGCCACCACCCGCGCGATGTCCGCGGGGTCGCCGAACCGGCCCGTCGGCGTGCGCCCGAGGACGGCCTGCGCGAAGCGCGGGACCTCGAAGGCCACCTCGGTCATCCCGGTGAGGATGTAGCCGGGGCTCACGGCGTTGACCCGGATGCCCGCCGGCGCGAGCTCCGTAGCGAGGGCGCGGGTCAGCATCGCGACGCCGCCCTTGGACGCGACGTACGGCGTGAGGTTCGGCGCCGCGAAGTGCGCCATCACCGACGCGATGTTGACGATCGCGCCGGTCCGCTGCTGCCCGAGGACGTGCCGGACGAACGCCTGCGACATCGCCACCGTGCCGGTCAGGTTGACGTCGACCACGCGCCGCCAGTCCTCGATGTCCATGTCGACGAACGCCGCACGTTTGGTGATGCCTGCGCAGTTGACGAGTGACGTCAACTCCGCACCCTCGGCGGCCAGCCGTTCGACGAGTGCACGGCACGCCGCGACGTCGGCCACGTCCAACTCGTGTGCGGTGGCCTGCCCGCCCTCGCGCACGATCTGTGCGGCGGTGCCCTCGGCCGCCGCCCGCACGAGGTCGGTGACCACGACCAGCTCACCGGTGCGCGCGAGCTCACGCGCCACCGCTGCCCCGATGCCGGACCCGGCGCCGGTCACCAGCGAACAGCGCCCGGACTCGGAGTGCGTCGGCGAAGGTTGGTCGGGCAAGGTCGGCTCCTCGGGTTGGGTCGATGGTCAGCTGTTGAGGAAGGGCGCGACGACAGCCGGGCTCACCCGGCAGTCGAGCAGCAGCGGGTCCTGGCGGCCGTCCAGCGTGTCGCCCAGCGCGTCGAGATCGGCGCTCGAGCAGACCGTGTGCGCCTCGATGCCCCACGAGCCGGCGAGATCGGCGAACTCCGTCGACGGGAACGCCGCGATCGAGCCGCTCACCCCACGGGACTCCAGGAAGTGCCGCTCGGCGCCGTAGCCGCCGTCGTTCATGACGACGACGATCACCGGCAGCCCGCTGCGGGCCAGCGTCTCCAGGTCGCCGAGCGACATCAGCAGCCCTCCGTCGCCGACGAACAGCACCGTGGTGGTCGCCGGGCGCGCGAACGCGGCCCCGAGTGCGTGCCCGAGCCCGAGCCCGATGGCGGAGAAGTCCGAGCTCAGCATGAAGTGGTCCGGGTCCGGCACCGAGATCCGGGACGGGACGAAGCCGAAGAAGTTACCGGCGTCGGAGACCACCGCACGCTGACGCGGCAGGACGCGGTCGAGCCGCTCCAGCAGGGCCCGCGGGTCGACGGTGCGTGAGTTCGACACGTCCTCGTAGGGCTCGGTGCGGTCCGCGAGCGCAGCACGCGTCGCGGCTGAGTGCAGGGGCTTGGCGAACGCGCCGGCGTCGATCGCGGTCAGCAGGTCCCGCGCAACCGTCCTGGCATCGCCGACCACGGCCACGTCGGCCGGGTGATAACGCCCGATGTGCTCGCCCGCGGTGTCGACGTGGATGAGCGGGACGTCCGGCAGCGCCGTCCCACGCACGGTGCTGAACTTGTTCAGGCCGGCGCCGAAGGCGAGCACGATGTCTGCCTGGGCCATGGCGCGGCGGCCGGACACGTGGGAGAAGGATCCGATGAGCCCGGCGTCGAAGGCGTAGCCCGCGAACATGTCCTTCGCGCCGAGGGTGCAGCTGACGACTGCGCCGGTGCGCTCAGCCAGGTCGACGATGGCGTCCCGCGCACCGGCGGCCCACGCGCCCCGGCCGGCGACGATGAGCGGGCGTTCGGCGCCGGCCAGCACTGTTGCGGCAGCCGTCAGCGCGGCCGCGCGAGGCGGACCGGGCTCGGCGATGCCTGTGCCGACGGCCGGCTCGCCGGGGTCGGCGGTCGGCTCGCCGGGGCCGGCGACCTCGGCGAGATCGCCGGGGAGCGCGAGCAGCGCGAGCCCGTGGCGTCGCGTCAGTTCGACGGCCTCGGCCACCCCGGGCAGGACGGTCGCCGAGCTGGCCGGACGGATCAGTGGCAGATCCAGCGCGGCCGCCAGGCTGACGATGTCGAGCGCCTTGTAGTCGGGGCCCAGGACCCGTGCCGGTGGACGGGTCGGGCCGTCGCCGATCACGACCAGGACGTGGCCCGGTCCGCGCTGCGCGTTGACCGCAGCGGTGATCGCGTTGGTCAGGCCGGGGCCACGGCTCAGGATGCACACGCCGAGCCCGCCGCCGGTCCGCGAGTAGCCGGCGGCCATGGCCACGGCGGTGTTCTCGTGCCGGGCGTCGTGGTAGGAGATTCCTGCCGAGCGCACCGCGCTGGTCAGCACGGCGGTGTCGTCGCCCATCAGCCCGAAGACGTGGCGGGCCCCGTGCTGCCCCAGGGCCGATGCGACGGCGTCCGCGACGGCCGTCATGCGCCCATGTAGGCGTCCATCAGGCGCGCCTCGGTCAGGTCGCCGCTGTGGGCGTCGAGGACGATGTGCCCGTGCCGCAGGACGTACGCGCGCTCGACGATGCTCAACGCGAGCGCGGCGTTCTGCTCCACGAGCACCACGCTCATCCCGCCGGCGTCGATGAGTTGCCGCAGCGCCTGGAAGAGGTCCTTCACCACCGCGGGCGCGAGCCCGGTGGACGGCTCGTCGAGCAGCAGGAGGTTGGGGTCGGTCATCAGCGCCCGCCCGAAGGCGACCATCTGCTGCTCTCCGCCGGACAGCGCTCCGGCGCGGCGATCGAGCATCCGGCCCAGGGTGGGGAACAGGTCGAGCACCCGGGCGCGGATCTCGGCCGCCCGCGTCCTCGGAACGGCATACGCACCGAGGTCCAGGTTGTCGCTGACGCTGAGGCCGGCGAACAGTTCGCGGCCACTCGGCACGTGGCCGATGCCGGCGCGGGCGAGCGCGTGGGCCGAGCGGCCGGTCACGTCGGCGCCGCGGAGCACCACGTGCCCACCCGTCGGGCGCAGGACGCCCGCGATCGTCCGCAGCAGCGAGGTCTTGCCCGCGCCGTTGGCCCCGAGCACACCGACGACCTCGTTCTCACCGACCGACAGCGTGACGTCGTGCAGGACGCGCAGTGCCCCGTAGCCGGCGGACAGGTCCGCGACGTCGAGCACGGGCTGCGTCTGCTGCGGCACCCGGTCGTGTCCTCGCGCGGTGGCGGCGTCGGTAACCACTGGTCAGTCCTCCTCTGCCGTGCCGAGATAGGCGCGGACGACCTCCGGGTGCCGAAGGATCTCCTCCGGCGGCCCGGACACGATCCGCCGGCCACGGTCCAACACAACGATCTCGTCGCACAGATCGACGATCGCCTTGATCACGTGCTCGACGCCGACGATGGCCTCGACCCCGAAGGACCGCATCTGACGGATCGCCGAACGCACCCGTTGCAGCTCCTCGTCGGACATGCCGGCCATGACCTCGTCGAGCAGGATCAGCTTCGGCGCGAGGGCGAGCGCGCGGGCGAGTTCGAGCATGCGCCGATGTCCGACCGGCAGCGTGGCCGAGGCGTCATAACAGATGTCCTCCATCTCGAGCACGCGGATGACCCACTCGGCGTAGCGGACCGCTGAGCCGCGCGCCCGGCCACCGAGGGCGCCGGCCAGCACGTTCTCCCACACGGTCATCGACTCGAAGGGGCGGGGAATCTGGAACGTGCGCCCGATCCCCGACCGCGCCAGGGCGTGCGGGCCGGAGCGACCGACCGGGACACCGTCGAAGGAGATCGTGCCCGACGAGGGCTTCACCAGGCCGGTGATCGTGTTGAACAGGGTGGTCTTGCCCGCGCCGTTCGCCCCGATGATGAACGTCGACGTGCCGCGCTCGATGACGAAGTCGACGCCCTGCAGCGCATGGACGCCGCCGAACGCGACTCCGACGTCGCGGCACGCCAGGAGCTCACCGGTGGCCCCGGCGCCGTCGTCTGCGCGCGGCAGTAGCGCCTCGAGCTCGTCGCGGGCACGGATCCGTTTCGGGCCCCGGATGATGTCGCGTCGCAGCCATCCGAAGCGGTTGAAGATCGAGGCCACGCCGCCGGGCAGGTAGAGGGTGATGACGATGATGAGGGCACCGAACACCGCAAGCTGCCAGTCCGGCAGGTTGTCCGAGAGCTGGTTGTTGACGATCGTCAGCACGGCGGCCCCGATGAGCGGACCCCACACGGTGCCGATCCCGCCGGCGAGCACGAACACGATGACCTGCAGGTCGACCTGGGCGTCGAACACCGAGGAGGCGTCGATGAACGCCCGGTAGTAGGCGATGAAGCCGCCGACGATCGCCGGCAGCAGCGCGCTCAGGGCGAATGCGGTCACCTTCACCTGCATGGTGCGCACGCCCATCGCCTCGGCGACCTGCTCGTCGTCCCGGACCGCCATGGCCCGCAGCCCGAACGGGGAGCGCGCCATGTACGCGTTCACCAGGAACGCGAGGACGGCGACGCACGTGAGGCCGATCAGCACCTGGTTCTGGGCGAGGCTGCCGGGGATGACCAGCCCCGTCGAACCACCGGTGTAGCTCCACCGTGAGCAGAGCAGCGACACCACGTACGCGAGACCGAACATGCCGAGGGCGAAGTAGATGCCGCGCAGCCGCAGCATCACGATGCCGACGGGCACTGCGACGATCGCGGCGGCGATACCGCCGACCACGGCGGCCAGGTACCAGGTCATCCCGGCGTGGATGATCAGCTCGCCGGTGAACAGCGCCCCGAACCCGAAGAACACGACCTGTCCGAACGAGACGTAGCCGGTGAAGCCGCTGATGATGTTCCACGAGTAGGCGAGCGTCACGAACATCGCGATGTCGATCGCGGTCGCGGCGTTCGCCGCGCCGGCCAGGCCGTAGGCGAGCAGCGCCACGACCGCCACGACGAGGGCGGCCAGCTGCCTGCCGTCGCTCGCCTTGCTTGCCAGGCGACCGCCGCCGAGCCGTCTCGCGCGCGCCATCCGCCCGGCGAAGACCGAGGAGGACGCGCTGGCCCCGGCGTCCTGCTTCGGGAACGTCTGGGTCATCGTCCCTGCCTCGCGAACAGGCCGTTCGGCCGGAACAACATGATGAGGATGAGCATCAGGTAGGGCGCGGCCTCCTGGATCACCGAACCGAACTGATAGCCGCTCAGCGTCTGCACGGCACCGACGAGCACCGCGCCGAGAGCCGCGCCCGCGTAGTTCCCGATGCCGCCGAGCGCGATCACGACGAACGCGATGATCGTGTAGTTGGTCGACAGCTGCGGCGCGATCGGCTGGGTGAGCACGAGCAGCATGCCCGCCGCCGCGGCGAGTGCCGCCCCGACGCTGAAGCCGATCAGGCGCGCGCGCAGCGGGTTGATCCCGCATGTGCCCGCGCCGAGCGGATTCTGCGAGGTGGCAACGAGGCTCTTGCCCTGTCGGGTGTGGCCGAGCCAGCCGAAGATCGCCGCCGTCATCACGGCCGCGAGCCCGACACCGACGAGCAGCGACACGGAGAAGCGCAGCGAGCCGACGTGCACCGCCGACTGGAGGTACGGGATGGTCTTGAAGTCCGACCCCCACTCCTTCTGGCCGATGTTGATGGCGATGTAGGAGAGGCCGAAGGTGGCCATCAGGCTCAGCAACTCCCCCTGCTTGCCGGTCGCCTTGATGCGTTCGATCACCAGCCACTGCACGATCGCCCCGACGATCGCGGCCGCCACCATGACGATGACGAGCCCGAGGAACGGGTTGATCCCGCGCTGGTCGAGGCTGTAGACGCCGAGGCCCCCGAGCACGATGAACGCACCGTGCGCGAGGTTGACGATGCCCATAACGCCGAAGATGAGGTTCAACCCCTGCGCCATGAGCAAGTAGAAGCCGCCCAGCAGCACGCCATTGAGCAGAACCTGCAGATAAACCACGGAAGACTCCGTACTCGAATGCCGATCGTGGTCGCCGCCGGCTCGCGTCCGGCGGCGACCAGGTCGGTCAGTAGGGCAGCTGTGCGGGAACGGACGCGTCGCTCTTCGGGTAGACGATCAACAGCGACCCGTTCTGGTACTGGTCCAGCACCGGCGTGTATCCCTCCTGCACCCCGTCGGCGTTGACTTTGTAGGTGCCGAGGATCGTCGGGAACTGGCCGCTGTGCAGTTGTGCATTGACCTTCGTCTTGTCCGTCGACCCAGCGGCCTTGATCGCGGCAGCCAGCACCTGCACGGTTGCGTAGGCGGCAGCGCTCTGGCCGTTCGGGTCGGCGTGGTAGCGCGCCTTGAACGCCGCGGTGAAGTCCGATCCGCCCGGAAGCTTCAGCGTCGGCGCCCAGATCGAGTAGCCGATCGCCTTGTTGGCAAGCGAACCGAGGGACTTCACGAAGGCCGGGTCCTCGGCCGTCGCCGACGCGATCAGCTTGGGGCGGAAGCCCTGCTGGTTCATCGCGCGGGTGATCCCGATCGTGTCCTGGATGGCGGAGCACTCGATGACGACCTGCGGGTTGCTCTGCTTGATCTTCAGCGCGGTCGACGAGAAGTCGCTGGTGCTGATGGCATATGTGACGCGCGAAACAAGCGTCGAGCCGGCGGCCTTGACGGCGGCCGCGGCGCCGTCGCAGATCTGGCTGTAGGCATCGAGGTCGTTGTTGACGAGCGTCACGCGGGTGTAGCCGTGCAGCTTCGCGAAGGCCGGGACCTCAGCGAGAACGGTGGATCCCGGACCGAGGCCGGCCATGACGTTCCACTTCGTCCCCGTGAAGACGTCCGGCGAGGAGGTCTGGCTGTGTGCCATCGGGGTCTTGTAGCGCTCGGCCAGCTGGCTCGCCGGCCCGGCGAGCTCGGAGCCGTAAGGACTCAACAGCGCGTCGACGTGATCCTGCGCGAGGAAGGTCGTGTAGATCCGGCTGACCGTTCCCGCGTCGCTCTTGTCGTCCTTGGTCTCGAGCTTCAGCTTGCGGCCGAGGACGCCGCCGCTCTTGTTGATCACGTCGACCGCGGCCTGGTAGCCCTCGGCGACGTTGGTACCACTGGATGCGTACGCACCGGTGCTCGACACGGAGGCGCCGATCACGATGGGGTCGGAGGAGTTGCCACCCGACCCGCCGGAGGATCCACCTGAGGATCCGCCGCTGCTTCCGCAGGCGGCGAGAGCGAGGCTGGCAGCCACGACCCCTACGGCGCTGAACACGAACGATTTCGACACGACGATGTCTCCCTAGAGCGTGGGTTCGACGGTGGATCGCGGCGCCCAAGTCTGGGCACTGCGAGGCGACAGAGTCAATAGTTTCTTTCGATTTTTCGTATAACTATTCCATTTCTCGAATCTCGAAGAGTGCGAGAAGGGAACGGTCGACTGGCTTCGCGAGGCGATCGATCCGTCGATCGAGGTTGTGGCGGATAGGTTCAGCGCGGAACGATGTCGCGCCCGCGGCGTTCTGTCAACACTAGTATTGACGACGTTGAACGCTCGCCATACGGTGCGCTCGACAAGTCCGACAAAGAGGATGACGATGACCGGTACCTGCCACGCCGAACGCGAGGGCTCGACGCTCGTGATCACGATCGAGCGCCCGGGCGTCCGCAACGCCCTCGACAAGGCAACCGCGGAGGCGATCGCAGCGTCTCTCGACGAACTCGACGCCGACCCCGCCGTGCGGGTCGGCATCCTGACCGGTGCCGGCGGGAACTTCAGCTCGGGCATGGATCTCAAGGCGTTCGCCGCCACCGGGGAGCGTCCCCAGGTCAAGGACCGCGGGCTCGCCGGGCTGACCGAGGCGGCTCCGGCGAAACCGCTGATCGCCGCCGTCGAAGGTTACGCACTGGCCGGGGGCTGCGAGCTGGCGCTCGCCTGCGACGTGATCGTCGCGGGCGAGAGTGCCTCGTTCGGGATCCCGGAGGTCAAGCGCGGGCTGATCGCCGGCTCCGGGGGCCTGCTTCGCCTCGGCGAGCGCATTCCGCCGAGCATCGCCATCGAGCACGCGCTGACGGGGCGCCCGATGTCGGCGCCCGAGGCCCACCGATGGGGTTTGGTGAACAAGGTGGTGCGCGACGGCGCCGCGCTGGAGGCGGCTCGCGCACTCGCCGCCGAGATCGCCGAGAACTCGCCGGTCGCCGTGCGGGCCACGACGAAGGTCATGCGGGAGGCGCGGCGCTGGCCGGCCGAGCAGGTGTGGCCACGCATGCACGCGGCGCTCGCCGACGTCCTCGCGGCGCCCGACGCGGCCGAGGGGGCCCGTGCGTTCGTCGAGCGCCGCTCCCCGCGATGGAGCGACTGAGCGACACTTGACTGCGGGAGCCAAAAAGAGAACCATTCGTATTTATGGATTTTGATTCGAGATCTCGAATCGATGACGAGGGTACGGATCCAGCCACCACCGGCCCACTCACCGGTGTCCGCGTCGTCGAGTGCGCCTCGATCGTGCTCGGGCCGATGACAACTCAACTGCTTGCCGACCTGGGCGCCGACGTCATCAAGATCGAGCCGCCCGAGGGCGACCTCACGCGGCGCATCGGACCGGAGCGCGAAGAGCGGATGGCCGCGCTGTTCCTCGGCTGCAACCGGAACAAGCGAAGCGTCGTCCTCGACCTGAAGAGCCCGGCGCACCGCATGGCGCTGGACTCGATCGTCGCGCAGTCGGACGTGTTCCTGACGTCCATCCGTCCGGCCGCCGCGCGGCGTCTCGGTCTCGACCACGCCACCTTGTCGGCAGTGAACCCGGCGCTCGTCACCTGCCAGCTCGAGGGTTTCGGCAGCGCGGGCCCGTACGCCGGCAAGGCGGCCTACGACGACATCGTGCAGGCACTGTCCGGCATGGCGATGCTCCAGACCGTGGTGACCGGCGAGCCTCGCTACGTGCCGACGATCCTGGCCGACAAGATCACCGCGGTGCACGCGGCCTACGCCGTCACCGCCGCGCTGTTCTACCGCCTGCGCACCGGCCGTGGCCAGGCTGTCAACGTACCGATGTTCGAGACGGTGACCTCCTTCGCGCTGATCGAGCATCTGTGGGGCGAGGCGTGTGTGCCGCCGGTGGGGCCGATGGGCTATCCCCCGGTTGCCACCGCCTCGCGGCGGCCGTTCAAGACGCTCGACGCCTATCTCGCGGTCATGCCGTACACCGACGCCAACTGGCGCCGCTTCTACGAACTCATCGACCGCCCCGACCGGGTGGCCGACCCGGCGTTCACCACACTCAAGGGCCGCCAGGACAACGTCGAGTTGGTCTGGGGCGACCTCAAGGACCAGATCGCCAAGCGCACGCGCGCCGAATGGGTGGCCCTCCTGGAGCACGAGGACATCCCCTTCGCGCCGGTGAACTCCCTCGAGGAACTGCTGACGGACCCACACCTGGAGCAGGTCGGCTTCTGGCAGACCGTCACGAGTACCGACGGGCTGGTCCAGCGTTTCGCGCGCAGCCCGCTCGAACTCGGCGAGACTCCGCCCACGCTCCGGCGGCTACCACCCCACCTGGGCGAGCACACGCGTGAAGTGCTCGACGAGTTCGGGATCCCAGGCGACACCATCGATCTCCCGGAGGCCGAGACGGCATGATTGCCCGCACCCTGTTCGACTCGGACCACAAGCTCTTCCGGGAGACGGTCCAGCGGTTCATCGCCAAAGAGATCACACCGCACTACGCCCAGTGGGAGAACGACGGCGAGGTCCCGCGCGAGGTCTGGCTGCAGGCCGGCCGCATGGGCCTGCTGTGCCCGACCGTGCCGGAGGAGTTCGGCGGCCCGGGCGGCGACTTCCTGCACAGCGTGATCATCACCGAGGAGATGGCGCGCGCCGGTGCGATGGCACCGACCTTCTACCTGCAGTCCGAGATCGTGGCGCCGTACCTGCTGCACTTCGGCACGGACGAGCAGAAGCGCACCTGGCTGCCTCGGATGGCCAGCGGCGAGGTCGTCGCGGCGGTGGGCATGAGCGAACCCAGCGGCGGCAGCGACCTGCAGAACCTGAGCACGTCGGCCCGTCTCGACGGCGAGGAGTACGTCGTCAACGGGCAGAAGGTGTTCATCACCAGCGGGCACACCGCCGACCTGCTGGTCCTCGCGTGCCGCACGAACGCCAACAGGGGCTCGAAGGGCATCAGCCTGCTGCTCGTCGACACGACGACACCAGGCTTCGACCGCGGCCGCCACCTGGACAAGATCGGCTGCAAGGCACAGGACACCGCCGAGCTGTTCTTCTCCGACATGCGGGTACCGGTGAGCAACCTGCTCGGTGGCGACGGCAAGGGTTTCTACCACCTCATGACCGAACTCGCCCAGGAGCGGCTGATCCAGGCCATCCGCGCCGTCGCCTCATCCGAGGCGGCGATCGGCTGGACGGTCGAGTACGCGCAGAACCGGCCGATGTTCGGCCGCACCCTGGCCGACTTCCAGAACACCCAGTTCGCCCTGGCCCAGCTGCACTCCGAGGTGCTCGCCCAACGCGTCTTCCTCGACCGCTGCATCGAGTTGCACATGCACGGCGAGCTCGACGCGGTCGACGCCGCAAGCCTGAAGATGGTCACCACCCAGCTGCAGGGCCGCGTCATGGACGAGTGCCTGCAACTGTTCGGCGGCTGGGGCTACATGTGGGAGTACCCGATCGCCCGCGCCTTCGTCGACGCCCGGATGTCCCGGGTCGGCGGAGGCGCCATCGAGGTCATGAAGCAGATCGTCGGGCGCAGCCTGTTCCCGAAGCCCGCCGGACCGGCGGTCAGCGGACGTGGCGCAACGTCGTCCGCAACTCGTTGACGAAGTCCTCGGGCTGCTCGAGTGACGCGAAGTGCCCGCCGCGCGGTCGCTCGCTCCAGTGCACGATGTTGGTCAGGTACTGCTCAGCCACCCGACGCGGCACGCGGACGTGCTCGTAGGGGAACACCGAGCACCCGACGGGGACGTCCACCCGATCATTGGGCACGTCGAACATGCTCTCCCAGTAGATCCGCGAGGCCGACGCGCCGCTGTTCGTCAGCCAGTAGAGCATGATGTTGTCGATCATGGTGTCGATGCTGATCGCGTTCCGCGGATCACCATCGCAGTCGGTCCATTCGAAGAACTTCTCGAGTATCCAGGCGGCCTGACCGACCGGCGAGTCGGCCAGGCCGTAGGCGAGAGTCTGTGGACGGGTCGCCATCTGGGTGAGGTAGCCGCTGCCGGTGACGCCGAACCGGGTAGCTCGGTCGAGCCCGCGCTGCTCGAAGTCATCGAGGCCGACGAGCAGGGCCGGGTCGGGCGGCGTCGCGAGGACGACCGGGATGGTCAGGTGCAGCCCCGCGACGTGGTCCGGCGCTGTGTGCCCGATCACCGAGGTGATCACCGAACCCCAGTCGCCGCCCTGCGCCGCGTACCTCTCGTAACCCAGTCGCCGCATCAGCTCGACGATGGCCGCGGCGATCCGCCGCACCCCCCAGCCAGGTTCGGGCGGCTTGTCGGAGAACGCGAACCCCGGCAGCGACGGGCAGACGACGTGGAAGGCGTCTGCCGGGTCCTCGGGGTCGATAAGGCTGCCTGCCAGTCGTAGTCGTCTCGCCAGTACCGGCAGAACTCCCGGAGGTACTCGACGGGCACCCCTTGCCCCCATCCCGGCTCGGTCGCCTGCGACGGCCACCGCGCGGCTGCCAGTCGGTCCCGTAGGTCGGTCAGCACCGCCTCGGGCACGTCGATGACAAATCGGTCGATCGCGTCGGACACGCTCATCCAATCTTTCGAACTGCTCGGCCTCGGGACGGGTTGCCTACTCCTCTCCGGCTTCCAACCGACGCCGCCGCGCGCGCACGACCATGGACACCGACACCGCGACGATCAGCGCGGCCCCGTAGAACAGCTGCTGGACGTAGGTCTGGGCGCCGAGCAGCTGCAGGCCGGTGATGCCAGTGGCGAGGAAGTACACCGAGATGATCGAGCCGATCGCGTTGAACCGGCCGGGCAGGATCGTGGTGGCCCCGAGGAAGGCGGCCGCGTACGCCGGTAACAGCAGCTCGGTGCCGCCGGTGGGCGAGGCGCCGCCGCTCGTACCGACGTACAGGACACCGGCGAAGCCGGCGAGCCCCGAGCAGAGCACCAGGCTGAGCACGCGCACCGACGACACCCTGATACCGGACAGCGCCGCGACCTCGCGAGCCTGGCCGACGATCAGCATGCGCCGGCCGATCGGCGTATAGCGCAGCAGGTAGAACATGATCAGCGCGAGGGCGATCGCGTAGTAGAACTCCAGCGAGACTCCGAACAGATGATCGCCGACCACCAGGTTCGTCAGCGAGGAGGACAGCCCGGACACCGTGTTCTGGTCGCTCAACCACGCCGTGATGCCGGCGAGCAGGCTGCCGGTGCCCAACGTGACGATCAGCAGGTCGACCTTGACCTTGGTGGCCACGAGACCGTTGAACAGCCCGACCAGCATCGAGGCCGCGACGGCGATGACCGCGGCGAGGATCGCGTTCACGCCGTGGTTCACGTTGAGCAGCGCGGTGATCATCGCCGACATCCCGACGACGCCGCCCACCGACACGTCGAGATCGCCGACGGTCAGCGGGATCACGAGGGCGAGGGTCACCACCAGCAGGACAGCCTGGGAAGACAGGACCGACGTGATGTTCCCGCTCGTGGGGAAGGTGTTCGGCCGCAGAACGGAGAACAGGACGATGACCGCGACCCAGGTGAGCGGGAGCGCATAGGGCTCGGCGTCGAACCGGCGGCGGCGAGGGCGAGCCGGCCGCGCCGTCGACCCCGCCGCGGCGGGGCTGCTCTTCTTGCTGAGATCAAGCGACATGGCTGGCTTGCTCGCTTTCCGTGGCGGTGCCGCTCAGCAGGCACGCCGTCGAGATGGCGTCGATGGACAGGTCGTCACCGCTCATCGACCGGGTGATCCGGCCGTCGGCGACGATGGCGACCTGGGTGCAGAGGGTGGCGAGCTCCTCGTAGTCGGAGCTCGCCACGAGGACCACCGATCCGGCCGCGGCGAGCGCGCGGATCGAGGTCCAGATGTCGTGCCGGGCGCGCACGTCCACGCCCTGCGTCGGTTCGTGCAGAAGGATGAGCCGCGGCCGCGTCTGCAGCCACTTCGCGATGACCACCTTCTGCTGGTTGCCGCCGGACAGTGAGGACACCTCGGCTTCCCGGTCGCGACACTTGATCGAGTACTCACCGATCAGGCCATCACCAGCGCGGCGCATGCGGCCCAGCCGGAGTGCGCCGCCGCTGAAGTACCGGCCGAGCAGCGGCAGGCTCAGGTTCTCCTCGATCGTCATCGTGGCCGCCACCCCCTGCCGCAGCCGGTCGGCGGGCACGAGGCAGATGCCGTGGTCCATCGCGCCACGCGGCGTGAGCCGCGCGAGGTCGAGCTCGGTGTCACCGATGCGCAGCCGGCCGGCGCTCTTGGCCGAGGCGCCGAAGCACGCGTAGATCAGCTCGTCATAGCCGCTGCCGGCCAGGCCGGTCAGCCCCAGGATCCGGCCGGGGCAGACCTCCAGCTGCAGGTCGTGCAGCCGCCGGGTGGCAAGACCGGCCAGCTGCACCGGGTCGCCGTCGACCTCACTCACGTCCGCGGCGCTGCTGGTGGTGCGGCGTTCGCGCGCCCACTCGACGCCCACGATGTCCTTGACCAGTTCAGCCTCGTCGGTGGCGCCGGTGGCGCGGCTGCTGACGACCCGGGCATCGCGGAGCACGGTGGCCTGGTGGGTGTGCTCCAGGATCTCGTCCATGCGGTGCGTGACGATGAGGACGCCCGCACCCCGGCTGACCACGCGATCGACCAGCGCGAACAGCGACGCGACCTCCTTGCGGGGCAGGTAGACCGTCGGCTCGTCGAGCACGAGCAGGTTGCCGCCGTCCGCCTTCTCGCCGTTGTCGCGTGCCGGTGCCAGCGCCCGCACGATCGCCACCTGTGCGCGCTGCAGCGGCGACAGCCGATCCAGCGGCGCATGCGGATCGGCGTCGACGTCGTACTGCGCCAGCAGCGCACCCGCGTCGGCGAACAGCTGACGCCAGCCGATCGGCTTGACGACGCCGTGGGCGAAGCCGGTCAGGAAGAGGTTCTCGGCGACGGTGAGCGCCGGGACGAGGCCGAGGTTCTGGTGCACGAACCGGAAGCCGCGCCGTTCGGCTTCGAGCGGCGTGAGCGGCAGGCTGACCGCCTCGCCCCGGACGCGGAGCGTGCCCGCGTCCGGGGCGACCACACCGGCGAGCACCTTGATCAGCGTGCTCTTGCCCGAGCCGTTCTGCCCGAGCAGGCCGTGGATCTGACCGGGCTCGATCGTGATCCCCGCGTCGAGCAGCGCCGTCGTTCCGGCGTACCGCTTCGTGACGCCCTGCAGCTCGACGATGGGAGGTGCCGGAGTTGCCATCAGCAGTGGGCCTCAGCTTCCGGATCCCACGCCCCAGAGCCGGAAGAACCCGGTCTGGTAGGCAGTGCCGAACCCGCCGTCGTAGTTGGGCGGACCGCCGGCGTCACTGATGTTGGTGCGGTCGAAGATCCGCAGCGGGTTGGTCTCCTGCACCGCCGGCATGCCGGCGAGCACCCGGAACACCTGGTCCAGGTTGGCGAACGCGGTCCAGCCGACCGGTTCGGCCACGTCCATCTCGACCGGGCCGCCGGACTTGGCGACCTGCTCCATGCCCGGCGTGGTGCCGTTGTAGCTGAAGACCTTGATGCCCTTGCCGTGGTTGCCCACCTGCATCGAGGCGAGGACGCCGGGGATCAGCAGGTCGAACTGGGAGTTCAGGTAGTCGACCTTGGGATCAGCCGCCAGCGCGGAGGTGACGGCCGAGATGGCTCCGTTGCTGATGTCGGTCAGCGCGAGGGAGACCACCTTGACCTTGCAGTTCGGGCAGTTCTTCTTGTACTCGGCCTTGGCCGCCGCGGTCATCTCGGTAGCCGCGTTGATGCCGTTGATCGTCACGATGACGACGTCGGCCGTGCCCTTCGAGTCGTTGATGACCCAGTCCGCGCCGAGCCGGCCGCCCTCGGAGAACGGGCCCTTCACCACGCCGGACAGGTACTCGCACCCGAGGCACTTCGGCGCGTTCGGGTCCTCGGTGTCCCAGTTGTGTGAGGCGACGACGGGTATGCCCGCCTTCTTCGCCGCCTGCAGCTGCGGTCCGAGCTGGCGCGGGTCGGGGGCCGACTCGAGGAAGATGAGGTCGGGCTTCTGGGCGATGGCCGTCGTCATGCCCTTCACCCAGTCGGCGACGGCTCCCTGGTTCGGGTAGAAGGTCAGCTTGACGCCGACCTTGGCGGCGGCGACCTTCTCCTGCTTCTCCAGCTGCGTCTCGTAACTCGACTCGCTGATCGGGATCACGAAGACCTTCTTGCCGCGCAGCTTCGTCGGGTCGATCGCGGCGCCGGGCGCCGTCCACGCGGGCACCTGCCGCGCGGCCTCGACGGCCGTCTTCGCCGCCGCGACGCCCTTGGTGACCGCTGCCTGGTCCGCGTGCGCCCCGCCTCCGCCGCTGCTGCTGCACGCGGCGAGCACGAGGCCGGCAACCGCGACGGCCGCGGCCGTCGTCGCTGCTTTGAGAACTGGCATTACCGACTCCTTCATGGGGGACACGTGGGTGGCGCCTCGTCGGACGAGGCGGTGAACGAATAGGCCGTGGAGCTGGCGTGCGAGGAATCACAACACATGCCCGAATAGGAGTCAACACTTGAGTTGACGACGATATGGAATCGTCGAATTGCTGCCTTCCCGCAGGCATGGCAAAACTGCGGACGGCTTTACCAACCACCCGCTCAATCGCCGTCGACAACACCGCCCGAAGGCGATTTACCAGCTTGTCGCTCCTCCGTCGACAAGGAGATCGATTCCAGTCGTATAGGACGCCGCACGAGAGAGCAGAAATACGATCGGTCCGACCAGCTCGCTCGGCTCGGCCATCCGTTTGAGCGGGATATCGGCTTCGTATTCCTTGACGTGTTCCCACACCGCAGGGTCGCGCGCCATCGGCGTGGCCGTGTAGCCCGGGCTGACCGAGTTCACGCGGATTCCCTGTTCGGCCCATTCGAGCGCGAGCGATTTCGTGAGTTGCAGAACCCCGGCCTTGGCGCTGTTGTAATGCACCTGGTCGAGCCCTCGGTTGGCGATGGTCGCGGAGATGGAGCCGATGTTCACGATGCTTCCGCCCTGCCCGTGAGCAAGCATCGCGGCGCCCTGTGCGCGACAGGAATGGAACACACCGGTCAGGTTCACGTCGAGTAGCCGACGCCACTGTTCGGTCGTCATCGACTCCGCGGCCTGCTGGAAGTTGATCCCGGCCGCGTTCACGGCAGCGGACACCGGGCCCAGTTCGCGGCCTACGGCCTCGACGGCGGCCTGGACCGCGTCCCCATCGGTCACGTCGACCTCGTGCACCACGGCAGCGCCACCCGACGACTCGATCTGTTGCCGCGTCGCGTCGAGGTCCGCGCCGGCGAGGTCGAAGCACGCCACCGCGGCGCCGAAGCGCGCGAGGCCCACGGCGACGGCTGCGCCGATCCCGCCGGCGGCGCCGGTGACGACGGCGACCCGCCCCGCGAGGGAGAACAGCGACTGGGGGTCCGCCGGCTCAGCCACGGGGGTCGAACTCCAGCAGCAGCGTCTCCGGGGCGCGGGTGAACAGGCCGACGTCGCTGACCGTGCTCCCGGGCTTCAGCCGTAGTCCGGGCAGCGCGTCGAGCAGATGGTTGACGCCGGTCTCCACCTCCGCCTTGGCGAGGAAGGATCCGACGCAGAAGTGCCGCCCGGAGCCGAAGGCCAGGTGGTTCTTGCCCCCGGCGAACGCGCGCGTGGGGTCGACGTCCTGCCGGAAGATGTCGAACTCGTCGGGGCGTTCGAAACGGCGTTCGTCATGATTGGCGGCACCGACCACGCACGCCACTATCGACTCCGCCGGGATCACGCCGCCGGACAGTTCGGTGTCCTCGACCGCGGTCCGCAGCACGATATTGACCGGTGGGCTGTAGCGAAGAGTCTCGGCCAGGGCATTGGTTATCAGCGAACGGTCATTGACCACAGCCTCGAACTGATCCGGGTGTTCGAGGAGATTCTTGAACAGGCTCGCAATCACCTTGTCGGTCGTCTCACCTCCGGCGATCAACAACAGGCCGACGAACGAGCGGATGTTGTCGTCGGTCAGTTGCACGCCGTCGATCTCCGCGCTGCACAGCTTCGAGAGCAGATCGTCGCCCGGATTCGCGCGCCGTTCCCGGATTATCGGCAGGATGTACTCCGGGAACTCCGCCTGGGTGCGCATGCCCCACGCGATGACATCGGGGTCCTGTGCGATGTTCGACAGGAACGCCATGAACGACGCGTACCAGTCGCGGAACTTCGCGTGGTCCGCACGTGGCAGCCCCAGCATCGTCGAGATGACGTTGATCGGGAACCACTTGGTGAACTCCGCTACGAGATCGACGCTGCCCCGTTCGCGGAAGGCGTCGATGAGGCGCGTCGCGCAGTCGTCGATGACGGGCAGGAACCGTTCGCCGAGTTCCCGGCCGCGGAAGGACGGGCTGACCAGGGCCCGGTGCGTCGAGTGTTCGCGACCGGACATCCCGCCGAGCGACCGGCCGATCACCGGCTCGAGCTGCCACTCCTGATGCTTGGTGCTCAGATTGTCCAGGGCGTACTGCACGTCGTCGTAGCGGCTGATGAACCAGTAGCCGCTGGGTTCGTGCTGGAAGAGCGGGAACTCCTCGCGCATCACCCGGAAGGCCGAGGTCATCTCGTTGGCGAACTCGTCGGACAGCACATCCGGCGGCTGGGCCAGCACTCCACTCACAGATCTCACGTCCTCACCGATCACAGCTGGGCACGTCGTCGTTCGGGCGTGTTCCGAATCTCAGCACCTCGAGCGCGTGTGGTCAACACCTAGGTTGACGAATGGCGCGCGAGCCCAGCAGTGGGTCGGTTGTCCGTGGCGCAGTGAGCTATGCGCCGACCTGGGGCACGAGGCCGGCGCCCTCGATGCCGGCAACCGCGGCGCGCTCATCGTTGTCCGACGACTCCCCCGAGATCCCGACCGCGCCGATGACGGCGCCGCCTTCGTCCCGCACCAGTACCCCGCCGGGCACCGGCACGAGCGCACCGCCGATCGCGCCGGCAGCGGCGGAGATGAAGTACGGCTGCTGCTCGGCGCGGGCCATGAGCGCGCGCGACCCGAGGCCGAGCGCGATGGCGCCGTGGGCCTTGCCGTGCGCGATCTCGAACCGCCGCGTCGACGAGCCGTCCTCGCGCTCCACGGCGACGACGTGCCCGCCGGCGTCGAGCACCACCACGGTGAGCGGTTTGAACCCTTCCCGCTGCGCCTCGCCGCGGGCGCCGGCGACGATGGTGCGGGCCAGTTCGAGCGTCAGGTGAGTCATCCGGTCACGACCTCGCGATCCTCGTGTTTGCGGACGAGCCGGTACCGGTGCAGCAGCGGCTCGGTGTATCCGTTGGGCTGCTCGAGGCCGTCGAACAGCAGGGCACGTGCCGCGCTGAACGCGGGCCCGTCGAACTGCGGAGCCATCGGGCGGTAGTCGGGGTCGCCGGCGTTCTGCCCGTCGACGACGAGCGCCATCCGGCGCAGCGAGTCCTCCACCTGCTCGGCGGTGATGACGCCGTGGCGCAGCCAGTTGGCCACGTGCTGGGAGGAGATGCGGCACGTCGCGCGGTCCTCCATCAGCGGTGTGCCGCCGAGGTCCGGAACCTTCGAACAGCCGACGCCGAGGTCGACCCACCGCACGACGTAGCCCAACACCCCCTGGACGTTGTTGTCCAGCTCGTGGCGCACGTCCGCGGCCGGCCACTCGGCCGGTTCGGCCAGCGGGATCGTCAACAGCGCCAGCCGGTCCGTGCGCGGCCGGCCGGCCAGCTCCTGCTGCCGCGCCGCGACGTCCACCTGGTGATAGTGGACGGCGTGCAGCGTCGCCGCGGTCGGCGACGGCACCCACGCGCACGACGCCCCGGCGCGCGGGTGGCCGATCTTCTGCTCGACCATGTCGGCCAGATTGTCCGGCGCCGCCCACATGCCCTTGCCGACCTGGGCCCGCTCGCGGAACCCGCAGGCGAGCGCGACGTCGACGTTGTTGTCCTCGTACGCGCCGATCCACTGCTCACTGCGCATGTCGGCCTTGCGGACGACGGCTCCGGCGAGCATCGAGGTGTGGATCTCGTCGCCGGTGCGGTCGAGGAACCCGGTGTTCACGAAGGCAACCCGGTCGCGGGCGGCGTGGATGCACGCCTTGAGGTTGACCGACGTGCGGCGCTCCTCGTCCATGATGCCGAGCTTGATCGTCGCGGGCGCGAGGTCCAGCAGCTGCTCGACGCGGGCGAACAGATCGCAGGTGAAGCGCACCTCGTCGGGCCCGTGCAGCTTCGGCTTGACGACGTAGATCGACCCGGCGCGGGAGTTGCCGCCCGCATGCTCACCGCGCACGTCGTGCACGCCGCCGAGCGCGGTGAGCAGCGCGTCGAGGATCCCCTCCGGCACCTCGCGGCCGTCGCTGTCGAGCACGGCGTCGGTGGTCATCAGCAGCCCGACGTTGCGCACCAGCAGCAGGGCTCGGCCCGGCAGGGTGACCGATCCGCCGCCGGCCGTGCGGTACGTGCGGTCGGCGTTGAGCACCCGGACGAAGGTGCGCCCGCCCTTGGCCACCTCGGCGCTGAGCCCGCCCTGCATGAGCTGCAGCCAGTTGCGGTACCCGGCGACCTTGTCCTCGGCGTCGACGGCGGCCACCGAGTCCTCGAGATCCACGATGGTGGTGACGGCCGCTTCGAGCAGCACGTCGTTGACGCCGGCCGCGTCGTCGCGACCGATCGCGCCGTCGCGGTCGATGTGCAGCTCCACGTGCAGCCCGTGCTGGACGAGGACGACCGTGCTCGGCCGTTGCGCATCGCCGGCGTAGCCGACGAACTGCGCGGGGTCGGCCAGCCGGCGCGGCTCGCCGTCGACGGTGACGACGAGCCCCTCGGCGTCCACCGCATAGGCGGACGCGGCGGCGTGCGTCCCGGCGGCCAGCGGGAGGTGCTCGTCGAGAAAGCTCCGCACCCTGGCCACGACCTCCGCGCCGCGCACCGGGTTGTAGCGGGTGCCGCGCTCGCGTCCGTTCGACTCGTCGATGACGTCGCTGCCGTACAGGGCGTCGTAGAACGAGCCCCACCGCGCGTTGGCCGCATTGACCGCGTAGCGGGCGTTGAGCAGCGGCACCACCAGCTGCGGCCCGGCGACCGTGGCGATCTCCGCGTCGACGCCGGAGGTCTCGATGGTGAAGTCGTCGGGCTGCTCGCGCAGGTACCCCGTCCCGGCGAGCAGCGCGGTGTACTGCTCCTGGTCGGGGCGCCCCGGGGCCGTGCGGTGGAACGCGTCGATGGCCGACTGCAGCCGGTCGCGCTCGGCCAGCAGCGCCCGGTTGCGCGGGCCGAACTCGGTGACGATCTCCTCGACGCCGCGCCAGAAGGCAGCTGCCTCGACGCCGGCGCCGGGCAGCGCCTCCTGTGCGACGAAGTCGTGCAGGGCCTCGGCCACCTGCAACCCGCCGACCCGCAGATAGCTGGACACAACCGCCTCGATTCCGCATCATGGAAATAGTAATCCGTTCATCTCAACGCTAATGAAGCCCGGAGCGCCATGTCAATCGAAGCGACGAGTGCCACGTCCGGCGTGCAGTCGGTGCACCGGGCCCTCGACCTGTTGGAGGTGCTCGCCGCGCACGGCGGCCGGTTGTCGATGACCGAGGTCGTCGCGTACACCGGGCTGCCGGCACCCACGGCCCACCGCCTCCTGCGGACACTGCTCGATCGTGGGTATCTG
>Ga0164242_10002240_pt1 | contig 22460 bp, 15 predicted proteins | sample OricomgcompostMG_FD_108783 | JGI IMG/M metagenome (GOLD analysis project Ga0164242, IMG submission 108783) | Miracle-Growth compost microbial communities from Emeryville, California, USA - Original compost - Miracle growth compost (MG) ... | reverse complement strand
GTCCATTTATAATGTACAGTTCCGCCATCAGGATCTGTCGAAGCGGTCCCATCCAGTACTACCGAGTCCAACGGCAACGTGATCGTCTGGTCCTCGCCCGCATTCGCTACCGGCGGCTGATTAACCGCGGGGGTAACCGTAACAACTAAACTATCCGTCGCCTCTGCCCCCCGGTCATCTGTTACGGTCAGAGTAAAAATATAGACGCCCGCCTTAAGATTTCTCGCTTGAGTTTTAACAACATTATTATTGTCTATATCGGCAACAGACGGGCCTGAATATTGAGCCCACTTATAGCCAACCAAATAGCCGTCCGAATCAGCGGAGGCAGAACCATCTAGGGTTACATAACTCTGCGGCAAAGTAAGTGACATATTCGATCCACCGTTAGCCACAGGAGGTTTATTGATTACCTCGCTATTGCTTCCATCTAAGCTATATTGCATCATCCACTCATAAATAGTCATCTTATTGGGCTGCCCAATATCATAACTATTCTGAGAAACCCACCTCCAACTAGGATCGTAATAGGTCTGCCAACAGCAGTGACCTCCGTTCCAAGATGTTAATATTGCATGACTTGGATGAAGATCATTAATCCAACCACTTATTATTTGGCTTTTGGCATAGTAGGTCGTATTGTCTTGGTTGCCATGAAAAAGCCAAACAAACTTATTCCCTAGTCCCTCTAAAAACGATGTTTTGTCCGGTAAGTCACCTGCAAAACTCATAGGTACGAATGCGGCAAATAATTGAGAATTCTGCATTATCATATGTACAGTCTCTGCCCCCCCCGCGCTCAACCCAGTCGCATAAACCCTGTTAGTGTCAATCTTTAGCCTATAATAATCTAATAAAAATCTATAGTCTTTGGGTATCTGAGCATCTGCGGCAGGGGTTTGCATAATTCCTCCAGCAATGCTGTAAACTATAAACCAAGTAGTATCGCCTTGAGGACTAACTGCGAAAGGTGGATGCCCATTCTGAATTACACTAGGCAAACCTTGGGATAACACCCGGGTATATGTACCATTTTCACCCGAACCGTGAAAGAAAAATATGGTAGCATACCGTTTTGATTTAGAGCTGTCATAGCCCGATGGAAGGTAAATATAGCCATGTATATCATTACCAGTTGGCCTCATTCTAGCTGTATTCTGCACTCCAGTTTTAATTACATCACCGTTCGGATATACGTAGGTCTTCTGAGCAGAAGCAACAAAGGTTATGAGCAATCCAAATAAAAGAGAAAATATTTTCTTCATTGAAATTGAAACATTCTTTTTAAACAAAATTCATATCCTTCCCATCAACTATGTAATTCGGTCCTACTTTTATTGAAATTAGGTAATATAGCGTGATTATACCGAATTGCAAACGGCAATCGTTAATCATATTAATTTAAGTGATGCATAACAAGATAAAGATCAATTACAAAACAAGAGCTATCAAACCTTTAAAATCAACCTTCGCAGCTTGACCTGAAAGGAAACAAATCTCCAGCCAAAGCCGGAATTTACTTGGGGAATAGCTTATTTTAAACAGGTAAAGAACCACGAAATTACAATACATGCTCATATTTTCAAATATTTTTATTCCCATATAAATAAATTTTAGCCCGCATTTATTAATTGACTGAGTATCAATATAAATACTATCGGCCATCGTAGCACCCCGCCTTCTGAGTTTCATGGCTCGAAATATATGTTTCTCGAGAAAAAAACTATCGTTGAAGAACTCATTAGCGAAGCTCTTCCGAAGGCCGGCTACCTTTGTAATAAAAAATCACGTTTTAATACTCCAATCAGTAATACTTAAAACAGATAACTTCCCACGTTGTCACATTTATAACAAATAAGATCTATCTTCCTCGGATAATAAACCGGCAGCTTCATTAAATAATAATAATTCATGGCTTGGTACACTCAATACGCGGATATCTTCGGACTACCATTCGATTCTATCCCCAAGGAAACCATACAAAAAATCAGGAACAATCTAAATTGTTTCAAATCTGAGCATCCAATCGCTTCCGTCGTGGTAATTGCACACAATGAAGAGAGCACTTTAGCAAGCTGTTTATGGTCGCTAAGCGAAAATATTTGTGATTTCCCGGTTGAAATAATTGGGGTAAATAATAATTCTACGGACCGTACAAGCGAAGTTTTTGATGCCTTAGGCGTAAAATGGTTTTGGGAAGAGCAAAAAAGTTGCGGTTATGCCCGTCAATGCGGGCTAGACAATGCAAAAGGAAAGTATTATATTTCCATTGACTCGGATATCTTATATCCGCCCCTATATATTAAGACAATGGTTGAATACTTAAGCAGACCCGGAACTGTCGCTGTTTCTTCAAGGTATGGTTATATTCCCAATGAAACGCACCCAAAATCTAGCCTTAAAATATATGAGTTTTTTAGAGATCGACATATCTGGCTTCAATCTTTTAAGCGGCCTGAAATGAGCGTAAGAGGGGGGGTATTCGCATATATTTTAGAACTTGGTCGCAAAGTCAGGTATCGAGTCGAAATTAAAACTGGGGAAGACGGATCCATGGCGTTAGGACTAAAAAAGTTTGGAAAAATCAAGCTGATAAGTAAACGAAAGTCTAGGGCCATGACCTTTACCCGAACATTAGACGCCAAAGGATCATTATATACGAATTTAAGGTTGGCTGTCATTAAGTACCTTAAAAGCCCCTCTCGCTATTTTGTAAAAAAAGAAAAATATGATGACGTGCCATCTAACCTTATAGATGTCTAACGGTCAAGCTGCGCTGAATCGTTGGAAGTAAGTTGTCATTTGCTACATTGCTACAGAGACCGTAGCGTTCTTTCTTTTCCCTAACAGCGCGTGTGAAAATTTCGGCTTACACGGCAAACCTTTAAAGCTCGCTTAAAATCACTTTTTCTTGTTTTCCATTCCGATTGATCCAATAAAATGATACCGGCGATTTCCGGAATATACTTATCTACTTTGGAGGTTAGCCGTTTCAACATGATATATAGCAGCCCTGAACAATCTACAGTTCATCCTTGCAGGTGACATTTGCAATTAAACCTTAACCATTTCCTTCTCCATTGCGTTTTTTCATTCTTTGATCCCATGACCCACCAAAAGTCTAGAAAAATACAATCTTCATGTATACTTCATCGAAGCGCTTTCCGTCAATCCATTCTTACGCCCCTTCATTTGGCTAAATACTACAATTCAAAATTTTCGTATCGACGTGCATTGGACCATAACCCAATGTAAAAAGCCCAAATTATCTTGACTATCGCACAAAAAATCTCCCTAACAAAGCTCTAATTTGTCGATAGCCAGAACCCAAGATTCGGAATAGTAATGAGCCAACTTAAAACGAACTCCTACTCTTTCTGCCAAATTCCTTCAACTATTCCTCGCAACTTTATACAAATAAATAATACACGTAATACCATTTTGCTATACATACAGATGAAACTTGTAAAGAAAATCCAGGATTATTATCCAAAACCTGTAAGGTTTTTTTAGGACGGGTCAGATCCTACAACTCTTGTCCAATGTCTACAATTAGCCATTCCCCTATTGAAGCTTGCTATAATAATATATTTTAGAGTTCGGGCCCAATATTGCTTGACGACTATCCTCGAAAGCCGAATCTGCCAAACTATTTTTTAAGTTCTGTCCCCTATATTTAATATCCGCCATATCCACCAATGTTTCAAATGTCTGATTATTACTTATTCTTCGGCTAACATGAAGTGACAGGTAGTTCCATTTGAGAGGAAATGCATTAATATAATCCCTGGTGCAATAAATAAAAAAAGGAACATGAGCAATATAAGAAGAAGGTGGAATAGGCGCATGTAAAACTAGCTGCCTTGAATCATCGAAAAGATTTTCACCATGATCAGAAGTATAGAGAAGCGCGGAAACACAATTCAACCGATCTAATATATTCAATACAGAATCTACAACCACACTTGTATAAACAATACTATTGTCATAAGCGTTAACTAGTTCTTCTTTATTAGACATATCAGTCGGTACTATTGACTGGTCACTCCATACTGGGTTAAAACGTTTGTAAGTATCTGGATATCTAGACGTATAGGCATAATGACTTCCATATGTATGGATCACGAACAAACAATTCTCTTTATTATACCTAAGAATCGCTTTCATCTTATCAATTAGCTCCATGTCATAATGTAAATGCTTAGTACTTGCTGATGTATTTTGGATCCAAATAGAACTGTCTGCTAAATTAGCATGCATCCTAATATTTCCCTGATCAGTTTGATTAGAAATCCAAAAGGTCTTAAATCCTGCTTGATGAAATAATTGCAATATCCCACCTTTACGCAAATGATCGTAATAATGATATGGATTCACTCCTGTCAATATTTGTGGAACCGAAAGTTCTGTTATACATCCTGCAGCGCTTGCACTTCGATAATCTAAAAAATGAGGACAGTTTACTAAAAGCGTCGTAGTCGGACGGCTATATCCGTTGATTCCCCAATGATCATATCTAGAAGATTCACCTATTAACAGTACATATACCTCTCTAGACTTCTCTTTTTTTATCGATACATTCTTATAGGGAAAATTCTTTATATAGCTCTCCGACCAACTTACCAGTTCTTGTTGTTTATAAAACGTATGTAATGAATAGATAACGCGGAATGGATAGTACGAATAAACTGCACCCTTCAAGTTTTTAAGTATATTCCCTCGTCCATAACGAAACATTGAAAATGAAATTAAAAGAAGTAAAGCCGCAAAAGATATAATAATCGTTTGTTTAAAAGAAATACGCTTAGGCAAATTCTTAATAGAATAAATAATAAGAAAAATATAAATCAAATACGTTACCAATATAATTGGGATATATCCTCCTATAAGTTCAAACGCCTCTCGAAAAGTTGTATTGAAAGTCACTACCAACATATCTCGTCCAACAAGATCTCCAAAGTAAACAACCGGAAAAGCCGCCAGTGGCGAAAACAGTATAAACAAACTGACAAACAGCAGGTACCCTCTTATATAGCCGAAAAATAAAACTAGTCCTGATAAAAAAGCCAATAATGGAACTATAAGTGCATAAAATAGATTACCAAAATCCCCCTTCTCACCATAGAAAATTATCCCTGGGAGACATAATGCCAGTAATAAAACGACCACCGCTAGAATTCGGACTCCAAATCTACCTTTAACCATCTTTATGCAACATCTATTATTTCACTACATTAGCAAAGTCTTCACCTTCCGATGCCCTTTATTAGACATCCTCTCCCAAAATACCCTGCACTTAAATATATGGACTAAATTATCTAATAAAAGAAGCAAATGAATATGACGCTCTATCAAAAAATATCCAAATTGGATCCACAAATACTGTATTATTCACGTTTTTTCGCTTGCCTCATAAATTCGCCTTCCTGTATAACGTTTGATGGTAAAACAGACGAATATGATTCCAATGCTTTAGTAAGCGTATCCTTTACGGCGGGATCAATCGAATAAAAACTAACTCGTGAATTTCCTGCTATATAATTATCTTTTAAATACCAACTACCTATCATCTTCCAAGCACTAGGTTTCGTATACCCCAACCATCCAATCCAATCTGGGTATACAATAGCCATCTTAACATGGTCATTTGCAATATACTTTTTTAGAAACGCACTATCGCCGCTACCACTATGATATCTTATCACATCGTTATTTGCCAAGCCGACTAGGTCAAATATGCGAACGTTATCGTTGTAAAACGCAACCGCACCAATATCGTTCAATGCTACTGTAGTAGTCGGAAAATATTTTTTTAGAAACAGTGCCATATAAACCTGCTGATTTCGAATATTGCTCATCGATATATTATTTTTAAAAGTAGCACCAAATCTAAATAGAACCGGCAGATAAAGAAGAATTGAGAAAAAGACAATTCCCAATCTTCCATAGAAAGACATCGATTTAAACGACCCCATCACCTGCGAAAAAATAACCGGTAAAAACATCAACTCAAGTGCTATAAGATAGGCTCCATATCGGTATGGCCTTCCTAATCTAGCAAAAAGAAAATGAGCCAGGCAGGTACATGCTATAACAAAAAGAAGCAAATGAATTGAATGCTTCTCAAGCGATTTCTCTCTCCCTATAGGAAAGATAAAGAAATATACCCCCGGGACAAACATTAATGAATATATAAGGCCGCTATCATATATTTTTTTTAGCGAGCTAATTATAAACTGACTTACAGAATGATACGAATCAGGCCCCTTTACAAGTAAACTGTTAGGAAGGAAAAAGCCTCCATGATAAATGGAATAGATACCAAAACAGGTAATTGGTATCACGATCCCCAAAACCAAAATAAAAAAAATATATCTCTTACCGGGGATTATTAGCCATGACAATGCTGTAAATCCAACTAAAAACATACTTTCATACCGAAAGGAAACAGCTAATGCAGCTGTCAACAAGTACACCAAGTTCGAAAATCGGTATCCATTAAACTTCTTGAATGTAATGTAAATAAAAATTAGGCAAAAAAGAACGTGTAGAGTGTGCTCCATTCCTATAAGGACTATAACTGGAAGCGGAACTAGAAAAATAAATAAAATTGAAAATAATAATGTCCCTATCCAGCTTAAATATGTACGAGTCCACTTTATAACAAAATACAAAATCATACCTGCCGCAACCCAGTTAATCACCAATGGCGCCCAAATATTGGGACCAGCTACCAGATAGAATAAGCTAAGGACTAGTGGATATAAAATAGATGACGAAGATGATGTAAAACCATACTTGGATATTCCCCATACTCCATGACGAACAATATTCTTTGCAATTGCCATATGTATATAGGTATCGTCAAGTGGATAGCTAAACATACCATTTTTATATATACATATAAGTATCTGGACAATTAGTATAATCGAAAGGATTGAAAACGAAATAAAAAATAATTTTCTTATTCCAGACAATGATTCATTTGATTTTGAAAAATTCATTAAAATCGAGATTATTATTAGAAAACAAAATCCAACAAGTAATATTATCCAACCTTTACAAGATCTGTTCGAGAAACTTTATCCCATATTGGCGATTGACCATTTCTAACAAATCGGATAAATCCTAAATAGACGTTATAATTCATAAAAAATATATAATGGCACACCCTCATTAGAGTTGGCATATGAGCTTTTGAATTCGCCAACGCACCGCATAAAACCATCGCATAAAAGAAACATTGAAAAGCCAACATAATTAAATACAAAACCGACCCACCAGAGTATGCTAGCACTATATTTGAAAATATCAATACAGGAAAACATAATGGAATAAGGGTCCAGCGTAGAAGGCGATGTGAGATAAATTGAAAACTAAGAATGGGATACCTAAAGATATTAAATATAGGCTTTACTATTGTAAGTGCTTGAAAGGCACCGGCACATATTCGAACCTTTCTTTTCCCTTCTTCTTTTAAAGAAATAGATGGAAGTTCGATTGCCCAAGCTTCTGGTTCATAACAAATTCGATAGCCCTGTAGGTTGATTCGAATAGATATAATAAAATCATCCAAGATGCCTTGTTCCGGCAAGGACGTCCACAAAGCCGTTCTAACCGAAAACAACTCACCTGCGGCACCGACAACGGAATACAAATCTGAATCCATTCTTTTAAGCAAAGATTCATACTTCCAGTAAACGCCCTCGCTAATTACCGACGAATGGTTACCAACCCTTGTGCTGATTCGCTTTTCACCCGCCACCCCACCAATATTAGGATCCTGATAGTGTCTGACTATATTCTTGATGGCCAGTGGGTTTAGCATAGTGTTTGCATCGCAAAAAACCGTTACAGGACTATGAACATGCTCCCTTGCATGATTTAAAGCTGCGGACTTACCTCTTCTCTCTGATTTATTAAGCAAAATAATTCGGGGATATAAACCGACAATTTTTGCCGTATTATCATCAGAACCATCGGTTACAAAAATGATTGACAACTTATCTTGGGGATAATCCAACTCAAAACAGTTATTGATTTTCTCAACTATGACAGACTCCTCGTTATACGCGGCGACAACGAGGGTAACTTCTGGCAATACAGCACCAGCGTCGAATGAACGACCAATATGACAAAAGAACTTCCTAACACTATTTATTACCATTATCAATAAACAATATCCTACGTAGCCGTAAAACAGTACGCCTAAAGCTATCCAAAAAATATACTCTGTCATGAAATTAGTGTAAGGTGATTCACAAGATCAAAAATAGGATCAAGAAACAGTCTTTTATGTGTCACTTAGTAAACGCTGTCTTTTTTTGCGTAACTACATTGAAACCCATTGAAAACGTATTCCTTTTCCATGATGATCCTGAGACGAGCACATTACATATATATTTATTTAATGTATTTTTCATCATTATTCAATGATTGAAAAAGAACCAACTGAAAATGCAGTAAAAATCGGCATTGCCTGTGAAAATCTGTCATTTCACGAAAAAGCACCCGAACAATTATAATTCAAGGACTAATTTAGCGAAATTATGTGGTGAGAATCTATAAAAACACTGAGACAATTGCGAGCCCATTTTACCTTGGTCTTGAACTACCTAAGACAAATGTCTTAAATGGCAAGTCCGCTAGATTCTCCACGATTATCCAAGATCAATTAAGAAGTTTTAAACTATGCCCGGCTCTTTTTTCAAATGAAAATTCAATATAAACTAGACGTCTAAGAGAGTGACCTTCCCTTACCAACAAATATTGATCATCGGAAAACACCCGTGAAAAAAGCACTGTTTTGAGAGACTTATAGTGACATATTTCATTTTACCTCGTCTACTGCCTTCAATCAATTTACATTTGACAATTATATCACTTATGACTACCAATAATTCATCATATCCACTTATTTCAATCATTACGCTAAACTACAACCAGCCAGAAGTTACTTGTGAATTCCTTAATTCTTGCAAACAATTAACATACCCTAACTATGAAATTATAGTCTGCGATATGGCTTCTTACAAAGATCCAAGGTCCGTAATCGAGCCATCCCTATCCAATTATGCGAAACTATATGTTAGCGACAAAAACCTTGGATTTGCTGGAGGCAATAATTGGGGTATGCAATTTGCTCAAGGGGATTATATACTATTATTAAATAATGATACCGAGGTAAGCCCCAATCTACTTGAAAAACTACTAATCCCATTTGAGACTGATCTGGCAACAGGAATAGTTTGCCCTCTGATCAAATACTTCGAGTTCCCCAATAGAATTCAATATGCTGGATTTTCAAAAATGAATACACTAACTGGCAGAACTAGAACCATCGGTTACGGAGAAGAAGATTCCGGTCAATACAATAGAATAATACCTACTTTTGGAGGACATGGGGCCGCAATGATGGTAAAAAAGAATGTTATATCGGAGGTAGGACGACTACCGGAAGCATTCTTTCTATATTACGAAGAGTGGGATTGGTCCACTAGAATACTAAGGGCCGGTTTCAAAATTTATCTTCAGGGAGAAACAACCGTATATCATAAGGAGTCGATGACGGTCGGAAAGAGAAGTTTACAAAAAGAGTATTATCTCACGCGGAATCGTATATTATATATGCGAAGAAATTATGGCGGGTATAGATTTGCCGCTTTTTCCGTGTTTTTTCTTTTTTTTACGTTCCCCAAGTCGATATTCAAATATCTGTCAAGTGGCAATATGGATTTTTTAAAAGCATTTCTAAGAGGCGTGATTGACAATTTTACCATGTCGACTCGGTCTACAATATAAAAATTAAGTCCAATCAGCTTGTCCGCGGTTTTACTATATCGCGACATTACCGCTACATAATAAGCACGTTATCAACCAATATTTCAAGTTAGGCCTTCCAATGAAAATAGCAATAGAAGCGCAAAGAATATTCAGACCGAAGAAGCACGGTATGGATATCGTAGCTTTGGAACTCATTAAACATTTGCAATTAATTGACAAAGTAAATGAGTATTACATTCTGGTTAAATCAGATGACGACCGAAACATAATCCCGGAAACCAAAAACTTCCACATAATAGAAGTTCCTGGAAAGACATATCCAGTTTGGGAGCAATATTATCTTCCCAAGGTATTAAAAAGGCTTAGTCCTGATATTCTACACTGCACAAGTAACACTGCCCCAATCTTTAGCCCAGTTCCCACCATCCTAACACTTCATGATATCCTCTTTATGAAGCATATAGATTTTAAACGGGGAACATGGTATCAACGTTTCGGAAATCTGTATAGGCGTCTAGTTGTACCAAATGTTCTCAAAAAATGTAACCGGATTATCACCGTCTCTGAGTTTGAAAAAAGAGAAATAGCCGAATGTCTCTTACTTTCAGAGAACCAAATAGATGTTGTTTATAACTCATACAGCCCTATCTTTAAATGGATTTCCGACCCAGATGAACTTCAAAAATCTCGTAAAAAATATAACCTGCCTGAAAAATTCGTACTCTATTTAGGCAATACCCACCCCAATAAAAATATTCGAAATGTTTTGAAGGCCTTTGGGCTTCTTCAACGCGAATACAAAGCAGATATATCACTGGTAATCCCGGATATCGGGAGTCAATTTCTTGAAAGAATATTACACGAAATAAATGAGCCAGCATTAAAAGCAAAAATATGCCTAACTGGGTATGTGCCAAATAGCGAACTAGTCTATTTATACAACGCCGCCACTATATTTTTGTATCCCTCATTTTATGAAAGCTTTGGTATTCCAATACTAGAATCTATGGCGTGCGGCACACCTGTTATAGCATCGAAAACAGGAGCAATGCCAGAAGTATCCGGATGCGGTGCAGTAATTACTGACCCGGGTGATCCCAATCATATTAAGGAGTCGATCCAGGGCCTACTTCAAGACTCTGAGCAGTATAATACATACCAGATGCTCGGATTGAAGCGCTCAACATCGTTTAGCTGGGAAAAAACAGCAAACCAGGTTAAGAAGATTTATGAAGAGGTCTATCAAAATATAGATAATAAAATATAAAACGATCCTCAATATGATGCTTCTTCACATTATATCCATAGTTATATACTGTTATCTAGCGTTTAATGTCGGATATCTACTTATATTTTCGATAAGTGGATTATTTAATGTCGGATTGTCCTATACTTCGATTGAGCCAAAAATGCGTATTGTTATCCTAATTCCTGCTTACAAGGAAGATCGGATTATTCTTGAAACTGCCAGGACGACGACCCAACATAATTACCCCATTCAGAAATTTGACACTGTTATAATTGCAGATCAATTGCAAAAAGAAACGTTAAATAGCCTGTATTCACTACCGGTTAAAGTACTTGAAGTATCTTTTGAAAAAAGTACTAAAGCCAAGGCACTTAAACAGTGTATTCAATGGCTCCCTGATGAATATTATGATATTGTATTTATTATGGACGCTGACAATATACTCACCCTCGGATGTTTAGAAAAATTGAATCATGCCTTTCACACAGGCGCAGAAGTCATTCAATTACATCGGACCGCCAAGAATTTAAATACTGCCACGGCCATTCTAGATGCAGCCAGTGAAGAAATAAATAATCACATATTTCGGAAGGGACATAGAACACTTGGGTTATCGTCAGCTATGATTGGATCGGGCATGGCTTTCAAGTATAATGACTTCAAAGAACTAATGATCAAGGTAGATATTGACGACAATCCGGCAGAGGACAGGGAAATATATCTTGAACTACTTAAAATGGGAAAAGTCTGTGAATATATCGACAACGCTCTAGTATATGATGAAAAAGTTCAGTCAAGTTTAGTCCTGGAAAAACAACGTGTGCGGTGGCTTTCAGCACAATTGCAGTATGCTAGACGTTTTTGGAAAACGGAACTTACGACGACACTTTCCCATAATATTCACTATCTCGATTATGCTGTCCAAACTCTGCTTTTACCCAGAATTCTATTATTGGGAGTCACGTTACTTTGCGGAGGCATAGGCATCATCCTATCCGTATTTAGCAAGGCGCATGTTGTCCCAGGCATTCTAGCCTGGATCCTAATAATGATGGGAATGTTTACCAGCCTTGGGCTAAGCGTATTTAGCCATATTCCCTTAATCCAACTAACTAAAGCTATGACTGCATTGCCGATGACTTTTTGGAAGTTTTTGAAAGCCTCATTAAAATCCAGTCCAAATCAAAAAGAATTTATTCATACACCCAAAGGATTTATTCGTAAATAACGAACTATCGCATTAATATTGAAAGAGAATGACCAAACGGCAAGGGCATCTAGATCGTCAATACTGGTTTGATTCTTCTAATAGACAGAATGATATAAAATCGAAATCGATAAATGGGGGCATAAGCACCACTGCTAACCAAATAGCCAGTTTTGGATTAAACTTAATTTCCACTTTTGTTTTAGCAAGGATATTATTACCTAGCGACTTCGGCTTAATTGGTATGGTAACTGCCTTCACCGGTTTTGCCGAAATCATTAAGGATGTTGGCCTCTCCATGGCTGTAATTCAAAAGGAAAACATCACTCATTATCAAGTCAGCAATTTATTTTGGGTTAATGTAGTAATCTGTCTCTCAATAGCCTTTATATTTGTCTTAGTATCTCCTCTAATAGTTTCTTTATATCACCATGATGCTCGGATATATCCAATATTATTTTCTTATTCAATAGGTATCTTTATCAGCGGATTTTCTATTCAACACATGGCACTCTTGAATAGGAAAATGATGTTTTCACATTTAGCGAAAGGCAGTATTTTAGCAACAATACTCAGCGTCGTCTTCGGAATCTCTGCAGGAATATTAGGTTTGGGCTATTGGTCAATTGTAATACTAAATCTATCTCTTATAATTTTTAATACTTTGTTCATATGGATTTTATGTAACTGGCGACCAAGTTGGCCTAAAAGCGGTCATAAGATAGACGACCTTCTTCACTTCGGAGCAGCCGTATCAGGTTTTAATATCGCTAGCTACATTTCGCGGAATTCGGATAATATTCTAATAGGGAAATATATTGGTTCAGCCGCCGTGGGTTTATACAGTAAAGCGTATCAACTACTAATGATGCCAATCAACCAAATTAGAAATCCCCTAATGGCAGTAGCTATTTCAGCAATGAGTGCTTTAAAGACAGACTCAAGGCGTTATGTTACTTACTATAGAAAATACGTTTTCTTGCTGGCTTTCTTTTCAATGCCCCTTGTTGCATACTTAGCAATCTTTGCAAATGAGCTTATTCTAATCGTCCTCGGAGAGAGATGGCTTGCGTGTGTCCCAATATTCCGAGTCTTAGCTATTGCCGGATTTATTCAACCGGTATCAAGTTCGGGGGGACTAGTAATGATGTCTCAGGGACACGCGAGAAAGTATTTTATCATTGGGTGTGTAAGTTCCCTAATAACAGTATTAGGGTTTATAATAGGAATCCATTGGGGGGTCATCGGAACTGTGATTGCCTTTACGGTAACGGCATACTTAATCTTAGTACCTACACTGATATTTTCATTCGCAGGAACCCCAATTAAAATATCGATGTTTTTTAGCGAGATTAGTGCCCCAATGATTCATGCAATTATCATGAGTATATTCCTCTTACTATTGAAAGGTTTGCTTATTGAGCGAGTCTCCCAAATAATAATCTTTTTAATTGCAGCTCCTCTAGGAGCAATATTCTATTATTTTAGTTGGGAGATATATGCATTAGGTCGAAAAAGAATTGCAATGGTAAAAGATTTAATTTCATCGATTGCCAGCAAACTCTCGAGAGGTAAACAGTTGCGACTTCTTACTATATTTAATAAAAAAACCATATCTAAAAACTCTGATTCTAGTCATTTCTGATTGAATTAAAAACGAAATGAATTTTAAAGAGATGTTAAATCTTCAAAGATGAATGAGCCGCGACTTTCTGTCATAATCCCTTGCTATAATCACGGCGCCTACCTAGAGGAGGCCATAAATTCCGTATTAGCTTCCGATTATAGCAACTACGAAATAATAGTCATTAACGACTTCTCTACTGATGAACATACTTTGAAGGTTCTAAAGAATATTAATAAACCTCACACCAAAATTTTTGATAACGCTGTTAAGGGTGTTGCCAACGCGCGTAATATGGGAATTCAAAAAGCAAATGGCACTTATATTCTACCCTTGGATGCTGACGATAAGATTTCACCGAAATATATATCTGAAGCAGTAGGTATTCTGGACCAAAACCCTCATATTGGAATCGTCTATTGCAAGGCAAGGCTTTTCGGACAGAAGGCAGGTGAATGGAAACTACCGCAATTTTCGATTGAGCGAATTTTAGCATCCAATATTATCTTCTGTTCTGCGGTATTTAGAAAAAAAGACTGGCAATTGGTAAACGGCTATAAACCTGATATTCCATTTGGCAAAGAAGACTGGGAATTTTGGTTGTCCTTAATCGAAAATGGCGTGGGCGTCCATCAGCTTTCCGACACTCATTTTTACTACAGAATTAACAAAATATCTAGAGATACCATGTCCGTTGAAGGCGATCGTCGGAAAATCATCAATTCATACATCTATTCGCTACACAAAGAACTGTATACCAAACACATTCCCAACCCCTTACAATTATATCAAGAAAATATTTACCTAAAAACGGTATTAAATAGGGTAGAATACAGGATCTTACGTAAATTTCTCTCTCCCCTATTGCACTTCTTGAAATCGTTATTTAAAATACAGTGAGCTTTATCACATAGAAATTCTAAAAAGAATGGTTAATATTATTATTGTCACATATAATGGTGTTCATTGGATTGATAAATGCTTAGGAAGCATAAAAAATCAGCCTTTGGTTTCGAATACTATTGTAATAGATAATGGCTCAACAGATGGCACCATTGAACAAATACGTCTAAACTTTCCAGAAGTGCGACTAATTCTTAATCCAGAGAATCGCGGCTTCGGGCAATCCAATAACCAGGGATTCAAGATTTGTCTTGGAGAAGAGTGTAAATATGTGTTTCTGCTCAATCAAGACGCATGGCTTACTGAGAATACAATCGCCGGTCTGGTTAACATACACCACGAACAAACCTGCTATGGCATTCTAAGTCCGATGCACCTGAGAGGTGATGGTCAGGCTTTGGACATGAAATTTGCAACATTTTTGGGCCAGTCTGAAAACCACGAACTTATTTCGGATCTTTATACATCGAGACAAGAGATGAATCCCGTCTATAGTGTACCCTTTATCAATGCAGCAGCTTGGTTAATTTCCAGAGACTGCTTTGAAAGAGTCGGAGGATTTGCGCCAATATATCACCACTACGGAGAGGACATGGATTATGCAAATAGGGTATTATACCACGGATTTAAAATTGGAATCTGTCCTAATATAACTATATTCCATGACAGAAAAAATATCATTACCTTTCCGAATATAAATAAGCCAACGGAATACTTGAAACTAAAGAAAATTTGGCACTTAATATATCTCACGGACATTAGGCATCCTCTGGTAACTAGATACCTGAAACTTTTAGCTATAACATCTAAACATATTGTAAAATCACTGCTCAGACTTAAAACCGCACATCTTCGAATTTATTTAGCAGAATTAAAGACACTGGCATGTCTTTATCCAAAAGTGCATTCAAATAACTCTGTAACAAAAAAGCCAGGACCGTCCTTTTTGTCTTAATTCACACTGCAGAGGAATATATTATTTAAAAAAATAGACCTACTTCGGTCAAATATTAGCAAGCATTGTTATTATTGTACATTTCAAACAAATTCTAACTCATATACGTCCGATGCAGAGTCCGTGCTCCTCAGTCAGGGAAACCCAGATGGGCCTGCCCACTTATTTTTATACGGTTTTGAACAAATTTCTCGTGCGTTGAGGAGATACGGAATTTATGCCACGGCCGCTTCAGAGTATTAACCGAGCCTTTCTTTAAATCTTTTTAGTCTTAAAGGTTTCCCTTCCCAATTCTCACTTTTAGCCTCCTCTTTTACCATCCATTCCTATTATTAAGGCAAAGACGGTGATGCCCTATTTTTGCCACGTGTTAATTCTGCAGCCACTCAATTATGACCTTCCCGATGTTCCCCAAAATATGCGCAAGACAGTATTCAGTCACACTGCGGGTCACAATATTACTTTATGATATTATGGTATTAAAATCAATGTGATTTCGACGGAATAGAATCCGACGATCCATTCGGTGTAGTTGTATATCCTGTCAATAGACTACTAATCGGTACACCGATAATAGATTCTAATTTAATCCTATCCAAATTCAAATTATGTTCCGCATTAATGCGAGTAATCAATTGGCCGCGATATTGCTGCACCATATTATTATAATCGTCAATAGTTATTTGACCATCTGAAAATTTTTGTTGCGCTTGAAGATATTCACTGTAAACACTTTCTGTAACTTGGCTCTGTATAGCCAGAAGTTTTTGGCTTCTTAGATAGTCTTCATAAGCGGCTAATGCTTCAGCCTTTATCTCACGATAAGTGTTAGTACGATTAGCTTGCGCAATATAAACCCGCTCCCGCCCAGCTTTAACAGACTGCGGCTTTGAAAATATCCCACCAATAGGAATATTTATTCCCATATTATATAATGGATACGGTGTATAAACATGTGATTCATCCGTCGAAGACTTTCCTAGATATTTGAGCGAATATTCATTAGCATTGAACGAAAAGCTAAAATTCTCAGCCCACCATCCCTTAGCTGCACTCAAATTATACTTGGCAATTTTTACTTCTCTGTCGGCCACCTCAAGTGTCGGATTCTGCAAGGCTAACTCTACTATCTTATTTCTAATATCAGAATTAGAATTCATCATCTTTTCCGGAGTGACTTCTTGGGCAAATACCGGGCGGTATAACATACCAACTAAGAAAAGAAAGATAATACATTTCATAATGTCAATTTTTCTTAAAATTTCTATCTTCATTTAATGCAACCGGCTGATCAAAAGTATGCAATTTTGCTATGACCCCTAAAAAAATAATAAATATAAGACTTTGAGGGACAGACGTAATAGTAAATTGAGCGTAAGCACCTAAAAATAACGCGAACAACATGCTTCCCATAGCAGCATAATATGTCTTGATTTCCTCACTCTTACACTTATAAAAATATCGAACGCAATAAAATAAAATCAAAAAGAAAAAGATATTGTTTAATAAGAGTCCTAACCATCCCTCTTGCAGAGCTAAGGCGAAGTAGGCTCCATCCGGTGGAAAGCCAGCTAAAAAATGATTGGGATTATATTTACTACCTGGCCCCCCGGCGGTATTGACGCCACCTCCATAGGCATGCTTTCGCATGTATGGCTGCATAAATTCTTGATGAACAATTCTCACATTATAAGATGCATCATTCCCTGGCTTTTTAAATGCAGATCTGAAACGGTTTAATGTAACATTTCCATATACGGGTGCAAATAACAAGGCAACAAAGACTAACCCCCCAAAAAAAACAAGAGTTTGAGTTTTCTTTTGATAAATCGACATAAGAATAAAAAGCATCAATCCCGCCAACAACGTAATGTTAGCTGTCCGAGTGCCCGAATAAGACATTCCCAACAAAACAAAGATTGAAAAGGAAAGCAGTAATAATCTCTTCTTTTTGGAAAACGGCCCAAGAAAAAGAACTAACAACAACGCACCACCGCCAGCCATGAGAGTACCAAAATTCGCCGGGTCCGTCATGGTAGAAAACTTCCTGAGCCCACTCCCTGGCAAAGAAAATAGTCCTAGTATATGAGGATCGCTATGCACCCACCGAGTATCGAAGGAAGATAATCCATACCATTGTTGAATGCAGCCATACAAACCCGTTAGAAATATCGCGATGGCTATAAATTTAAAAAAAAATCGGATATTTTTAATACTCTTAAAAATATAGAGACTTGACAAAAGTAATAATACATACGATATCTTCTGCCAAAAAGAAGACAGCCACCCCAGATAAGACTCCATCTCCGGATTAAATATCTCCACAATTATATAAGCAACCTGCAATAAATAAAAGACAATTATGGGATGCCAGGAAATAGAAGAAAAATCCCTCCGTAACATTCCCCTTAATAAGATAATAAATGTAAGAAGATACGGACAAACCATCAATACCGATGTCAAGGGATATTGTTCTCTGAAAATACGGTCGATCGAAGCCATCAAAAAGCCAAAAACAAGTATTCCATAAAATCCATATTCAATTCGTGTAAAGCAAACCAAAAAACATATAAGACCCACACTAGCAAATAAAATAACCACACTGACTAAGGAACCCATTTTTAGGAACGAAAGGGTTACAATCGTGGATATTACTATAAAAGCTATCAACTCCCACACCTTTGCAGCAGATGACATGGCAAAATTCGATCTTAAAGTAGAAATTGTAGTCACTTTATAACGCTATTCGATTTATCTACAAAAACAAAATTTTAATAAAGATCCACGCAAAAAAAGCTCCAAGTAAGATCATGATAATGAGCTCTAGCAAATTATATGTAGAACGCTGATCCTTCATGCATTTTGAAGTTTAGGAAAAATATTCAATTTTTTTAAAAATAACTTGAAGGACGCTGGATCATATTCAAATAAAAAGTTTAAATAAATATGTCTAAACATATTATAGATAGTCACAGAACCAATCATCCCAACTAGGATCTGTAATGGTAATAAAATATATGAGTCAGTATAATGTATAATATTCACAAAAAAGATTCGGCATCCAACAACAATGAGAACATGTAGGATATAAATGTAAAGCGAATGATATCCCAAAACTCGGATGAAAGTGACTCTGCCAAACCGCTGAAGAAGACAACAAACATTTAATACAAAGGCACAGCCGACCATAACAATCGCACTAAATTTAAGCATTCCCCAAAAATGAACCATTAAGGATGATAGATTAACTGACTTAGTATCGAAATTTATTTCAAGTTTATAGAGATACTGATGTCTAAAAAGATAATATTGGGATGCTACCATCAAAATAGAAAGCGGCAAAAACAACTTACCAGAAGAAAATACTGCAAAATTCCTTTTATTCAAAATAAATTCTGATATTAGGCTTCCAAAGGTAAGATATACATAAAAGCGCGTGGTATCTTGTATCATACTATTAAACGATAAAAAGGGGCTTAGCAGATACAGTACAATTCCCACAAAGAACTGCTGATAAGACGACAGCCGAAGTTTAGCGGAAAATAAAGTAAACAGAACAGCAGAATTAAACAACGTGATAAGATACCAAAATTGCCCTGTCGCATTTGGCTGATATAATATAACCCAATAATCATTGAAACTCCATGGTATATACATATATTGACTAAAAAACAGCTTAGAAGTAACTTGTAGGGCCGCCCATAACAAATACGGATAAAGTAAGATCCGAGCTCGAACTTCAATATATTTCCTTGCTCCGCGCTTCTGTAAACTTCTATTTATAAATAAGCCAGACAACATAAAAAACATCGGCATTCTGAATGAATATACAGATAAGTTCGCGTTAATCATCCAAGCATCGACCTTTACCCCGGCGTGTACTAACGTCAAAAATGCATGATGATAAACAACCAAAACAATTGTAAGTCCCTTCGCATAGTCAATCCACGGAAACCGGCTTGAGTGCAGGATCTCATCCGCATTAAAAAAAAAATTATATAGTTTAGAAAAAATCCCTGACATTGGGCGACGGTTTGAGATTCAGACATTCATATTGTAGCCATTTATGCGATTTAGTACCATTCCGATCGTATTAATATGATTACGCTCCAAGAATTCTATAAATTTCCTGTCTTCATAACCAAGTGGTTGATCAGCCGCAAACACTAACAGCACGGAATCCACATAACGAAGTAATTCCTTACAATCAGGTCCACTACACAACCCGGCACTATCAACTAGAATATAATCATAGTTGCCAGCATTATTATGGAAATAGCTTAAAATATTCTCGGTAGGTAAAAGTTCTTCTGGAGTATGGTCACTTTCATCACACCCCACAATTTGGACATTCTCATCGTCGGTGACTGTTACAGCCTTACTAACCAATTCGGGCGAATCACTCATTTTTAAAACAACCGATGAAAGGGATGGTGTGGCATTGAAGTCTTTACTTAGGGTATTGTTTCTAAAATTAGCATCGATTAATAACACTTTTTTCTTATTAAGGCTCAAGCTCTCCGCTAATGCCTTAAGCACAGTTGTTTTCCCGGCGCCTGAATGATAACTTGCCGAAAGAAAAATCTTATGACCGGAATTCTCAAGTTCATATCGTAATTGTTTTATCTGCTCTTTGAACCTCAATTTATCCCCAAGACCGGACCCTCCACGAGAGAAAACAGTAGCTTTCTTTCGACTTTGCCAATTAATTCGTTGCAAATTAGCTAGCAGTGGGAATGATACATTTTCTCTTAAATATGAGGGTGCCTTTATACTAGGATCAATAAACTCTAAAAATATATAAAAAAATACTATAAGAAAGAACACACTAGAGGCAGCCAGCCCGATTGCCATAAATTTTTTCGACGGGTTCGGATAAAGGGGAGGGCTCGCTATTAAAGTCTGCTTGAAGTCATTACCCGGAAAAATATTTCTATTCAGGGCTTCATTATATAATCTGTTGGCATTCATATAATCCTGCCTTGCAACGTCTATTTCATTCTGCATGCTCTGCATAAGATTCTGTTTAGACGCCGATGACTGTACAATTCCATTTATAGAGTTAATCTTGGTTTGCAAATCCTTTATAGTCTGGTTGGCGACATCTACTTGTACCTCAAGATCCATTTTCCGCCTCACAAGATCTCCTACTGGAGTTCCTGATGTACGCTGAGAAGTCGCAGACAGTTTCTGCTGCAACTGGCCTCGCAAACCATTAATGCGTTCCAAAAGATCGGCGTCTTTCGAGCCATTAGCAACATATTTTGACCACAGATCATCTATATTTTTTTTCAAGCTAATAATCTCTTCATTATTAGAAGTACCCGTTGGGCTGCCGGCAGCGCCAATCTGTTTATTTATATTATCTAGCGACACTTGAGCTGCTATAAGATTAGTCTTTTGGGCACTCAGTTGAGCCTGTAATCCTCCTAACATCCCGATGGAACTAGAAACAGAAAAATCATCACCCTCTGGCAATAATTTCAATTTATTATCTAAAATCTGCCTTTTCCCCTCCATAATGCTCTTTAACGTATCCAAAGAAGATGTAGATGCTTGTCCTTGCTTACTTTGATAAAATGTCAGAAACTCCCTACATATCGCATTCGCTATAAACGCACTTAATTTAGGATTGGTTGTGGTAGCAATTATCTTTATAAAATCTGATCCTTCAATTCTTTTCACGCTAACGACATCGAGGACTGCATCAGCAGAATAACCAGCCAAATCCCCCAATTGACGAATTAGCCTATCTTCTTCTTTCGACAAATCCAATACATAAAAAGAATCTGCTTTATTAGTCAAAGATCTAATAAGCGCCTTCTTTCCTCCGGAATACTTAGAAATTAATTGACTAGTTCCTACTCCGTTAATATTGGAATTAAACGGTTGATTTCCGTGAAGATCATGCAGCAGCAATTCATACGAAACGGGATCAAGAACTTGACGGGACCTAAGAGTCTGAATAACATTATTAAAAAGTACTGTATTATTAAATGATCGACCATCATCTAAAGGATTTACCTCCATATAACCGGTAGAGATTTCCGCCTCAGAGGTAAATGACTGAACCTCATTTCTGGTAAAAAACCAAGCGATTGCAATGGAGACTAAAACCGGGATGAGAACAACCCATTTTTTTACCCACAAATACCTCAAAAGATATGCAATGTTCATAGGATACGTAAAATTTGTTAATCAAAGTAAAAGCGTCTTGACTACCTATTCCGTTTCAGACTTTCATTTTCAGCCTAGTTACAGAAGCCAAAGTTAGGACCCCAATGCCATTTTAGATAGTACAACTAGTAATTGAAATAGATTAATTGGTAAACGATCGAGATTGTAGAGACAAATTAACAAAAGATATATATATAGAATATATAAATTATAGTATATTTATCATATAAGTATATGGTCTAATGCCATTTTGAGTTACCAACGGGACGATCTAAAGGCCCGGAGTCTCGAATACAAAATATACGGTACAGACAGATGCTGCCTTACAATAATGTGTTTCAAGCAGATTGATCTACTGACAGACTCTTAAGATGCTTACGTTATGCCCAACATATTTCACGAATAACCCCATATATAAATTTCATTTTCCGAGAGAAAAGGTTTCAACGCCGGACACAAAGGTTACCACCCACCGGGAAAAAATGATACCACCCTTGTGGACGGTTGACTATATCCGAGCTCCAGCACATGCCTTATAGTCTATTTGGAGGAGCATATGCCT
>Ga0164242_10002239_pt1 | contig 22462 bp, 6 predicted proteins | sample OricomgcompostMG_FD_108783 | JGI IMG/M metagenome (GOLD analysis project Ga0164242, IMG submission 108783) | Miracle-Growth compost microbial communities from Emeryville, California, USA - Original compost - Miracle growth compost (MG) ... | reverse complement strand
TGGAAGCGTTGACGGTGTAGCGGATCATCCGAGTCAGTCCCTCGATCGTAGGTATTCCGGATTGTGAAATATAAATGTTGTATGGCGAAAGTGTGCCAAGCTTGACCCGCTGCCGTCAAGGGGGTCCACGGGCCGAACTCGATCGGCAGCGGTATGCCGCCGGTGCGGCATACTTCGTCGCAGTCGCAGCGCGGTGGGCACCGACGCCCGCCAGATCGGAGACTTCTCATGCCCCACACCAGCCCCGGATATTCGGTGACTCTGCGCGTCGGCCTCGATCGCGGCGAGCGCACCGCCAGTGACCTCGCGTCCGCCGTCGCGTCGACCGGCGCGACCGTCACCGCGCTGGACGTCGCCGAGTCGACCCCGGACGGTCTGGTCGTCGACGTCACCTGTGACACCGCGGACGAGAACCACGCGGAGCGGATCCGCGAGTCCCTCGGGGCCGCAGGCGGTTACGACGTCCGCAAGGTCAGCGACCGGACGTTCCTGATGCACCTGGGCGGCAAGCTCTCGGTCGAGCCGAAAGTGGAGTTGCGCACTCGTGACGACCTGTCCCGTGCCTACACGCCCGGTGTCGCCCGGGTCTGCCTGGCGATCGCGGCCAACAAGGACGACGCCCGCCGGTTGACGGTCAAGCGCAACACCGTCGCAGTGGTCACCGACGGGACCGCCGTGCTCGGACTGGGCGACATCGGGCCGGAGGCCGCGCTGCCGGTGATGGAGGGCAAGGCCGCCCTGTTCAAGCAGTTCGGGGGCGTCGACGCCTGGCCGGTCTGCCTGGACACCAAGGACACCGAGGAGATCATCTCCATCGTCAAGGCACTGGCACCGGTCTACGGCGGGGTCAACCTGGAGGACATCGCGGCGCCGCGGTGTTTCGAGATCGAGCGGCGGCTGCGCGACGAGCTCGACATACCCGTCTTCCACGACGACCAGCACGGGACCGCGATCGTCGTGCTCGCCGCGCTGATCAACGCGTTGCGGGTGGTCGACAAGAAGATCGAGGACGTGCGGATCGTGATCTCGGGCGTCGGCGCGGCGGGCCACGCGATCATCACCCTGCTCACGATGCAGGGTGCGTCGGACATCGTGGCGTGCGGGCGGTCCGGAGCCATCCACGACGGCGAGACCTACCAGGACGAGCACCGTCAGTGGATCGCCGAGCACACCAACCCGCGCTCGCTCACCGGCCCACTGCCCGAGGTGCTGCGCGACGCCGACGTCTTCATCGGGGTCTCCGGCCCGAACATCCTGGGCGAGCAGGACATTGCGACCATGGCCGACGACGCCATCGTCTTCGCACTCGCCAATCCCGATCCGGAGGTCCCGCCGGCCGAGGCCGCCAAGCACGCGGCGGTCGTGGCGACCGGGCGCAGTGACTTCCCGAACCAGATCAACAACGTGCTGGCCTTCCCCGGGCTGTTCCGCGGCCTGCTCGACGCGTCGGCCAATCAGATCAGCACCGAGTTGCTCGTCGCCGCAGCACGCGCGATCGCCGACTCGGTGACCGCCGATGAACTCAACGCCAGCTACATCGTGCCGAGCGTGTTCGATGCGACGGTGGCGCCCGCCGTGGCAGAGGCGGTCCGGCGGACGGTGGAGCGCCAGCGCGCCTGACGCGGCCGTGCTCGCCCGCCGCCGGAGTCAGCGGGCGAGCAACTCCGCGACCGCTGCGGCCGTCGGCACACTGTCGCCGAACGTCCAGATCGCCTGTCGGGCACCGCACAGCTCCTCGTCGCCCTGCGCGTAGCCCGTGACGAGGACGAGCGCATCCGGGTTGGCCTGCAACGCCCTGCGCAGTTGCTCGTCCTCTGCGTCGTCGCGGCCGGGCGAGCTCGTCACGACGACATCGGCGACCGGCAGGTCGTCGCGCACCGTGAGCTCGCCACGGTCGGCGTGCCCCTCCACCGCAGCCGGCTGCACGAAGGCCGAAGTGACCGACGACCCCGGTCGCGGGTCGAGGATCGCGTGAACGGAAGTCATCGGCAGCGCGCCGGCGGCGACGTTGCGCGTGCGCCGCACGTCCAGCAACCGCAGCGGCCCGTCCGGCAGCGACACCGCGCCGCGGCTGGCAATCGCGCGCCGGGCGACCGAGAGGTCGGCAGCCGCGGAGGCGGTGACGGTCCCGTGCTGCGCGCTCCGCCATGCGCGCAGGGCCTCGACACGTTCCGCGGCCTCCTCCAGGCGACCGATCGGGAGCCGGTCCTCACGGACCGCGCTCCACAAGGCGTCGTACGCCGTGGCGAAGATCCGTTGATCCTTGTCCGGATGTTCGGCGCCGAGGACCGGATTGCCCAGGCCGAGCAGGTCCACACCGGCGAGAAGCGCCTGCACACAGCCCTCCCCGAGCCCGATGGTGTCGCTGATCGCGCCCATGTCGAGCGCGTCGCTCATGATCACCCCGTCGAAACCGAGGTCCCGGCGCAGGACGGACAGGACGCTCGGGCTGATCGTCGCCGGGTGTCCCGGGTCGATCGCCGGCACGATGACGTGGGCGGTCATCACCGCCCGCACGCCGCCGGCGACGACGGCTGCGAACGGCGCCAACTCCCTGTCCCGCAGCACCGTCATGGGGGCGTCGACGCGGGGCAGGCCGACGTGCGAGTCGACGGCCGTGTCGCCGTGGCCCGGGAAGTGTTTGGCAGTGGCCGCAACGCCGGCCGACTGCACCCCTTCGGCGTAGGCGACCGCGTGCCGGGCCACCAGCGGCGCGGTGGATCCGAACGAGCGCACACCGATGACGGGGTTGTCCGGATTGCTGTTGACGTCGACCACCGGGGCCAGGTCGATGTCGATGCCCGACCGGAGCAGGTCGGCGCCGATCGCCATACCGACCTCCCGGGTCGCAGCGGCGTCGTCGACCCGACCGAGCGCGGCCGCGCCGACGTGCCGGGACCCGTCGCGGGCACCCAGCCGGCTGACGATGCCGCCCTCTTCGTCGGTCGCGATGAGCACGTCTCCGACGGCGTGCAGACGGTCCGACAGCAGACGCGTCTGGTCGGCATCGCCGACGTTGTGACTGAAGTAGACGACGCCGCCGAGCCCGCGCTCGACGGCGGTGGCCAGCCAGTCGGGCGGACGTTCCGCTCCGGCGAAACCGGGCTGCAGGACGGCGTGGACCAGCCGATCGACCTTCGGATCCACGCTCACGCGCTCACGCCCCGGGTGGAACCTGCTCCGACGCGGCACGGGGACCAACAGCACATCATCACCCGCGAAACCCTAGCGACCGTCGCGGTCGCGGGTCCCCCGGACGGTGGCAGAGCGACGTACCCGGTTCCATCGACGCCGGGAAGGCGCTTCGATGGGTGGATGATGACGATCGATCAGGATTCGCCGGTCCCGCCATACCAACAGATCTGCGACCAGATCGCGGCACAGGTCGAGGCGGGGGAGTTGACGGTGGGCGCGAGGTTGCCGTCGGTGCGCGGCCTGGCAGCGCAGCTGGGCGTGGCGCCCGGGACCGTCGCCAAGGCCTACACCGAGTTGGAGGCCGCGGGCGTCGTCGCGGCCAAGGGTCGGTCGGGCACCCAGATCGCCGCCGGTCGCGACTCCACGCGCGCCGCCGCTGCGGCCGCTGCGGCGGATTTCGCGGCGCGGGTGCACCGCCTGGGCCTCGGCGAGGACGAGCTGCTCGGCATGGTGCGGGCCGCCCTGGCGAAAGCCTGAGCGGGGCAGCCCGGTGTGTGTGCGAAATCACCCCGCGGTCGGCACCAGGGAAGGGTAAAGAACGAGTAAAATTTCGGTAACGAAATGTTCGTTACCGAAACCCTCGTCAAGGAGACACCAGCATGACCTCGCTCGCCCGCGCCATCCGCAACCACCGTGAGTCCGCTCGCAACCGGCGGGAGCTGATGCGGGCGATCAGCAACGCCACGACGCCCGGCGCACGTGACGATCTGATCATGGCGATCCAGCGGCAGACCAGCATCCACTGACCCTGCTCCTGCCGACGGGTGGACCTGGGCTTCACCGACACCGGTGACGGGGTCCCTCGAGCTCCGGGGACTGTTTCCCCGATCGAGCGGCATACCTCGTGATTGAGCGGCGTACCGAATCCGGGCGATTCGGTACGCCGCTCGTGCAATGGGTATGCCGGTCAACGAGGAGGAACACGGGGGTCAAGTGGTATGCCGGTCAACGAGGAGGGGCAGGGGGTCACTTCAGCTCGGCGGAGCTCAGCTCCAGCAGGCGGCGGGCCACCACGAGCAGTTGGATCTGCTGGGTGCCCTCGAAGATGTCCAGGATCTTGGCGTCGCGAGCCCACTTCTCCAGCAGCTCGGTCTCCGCATAACCGGTCGCGCCGCACAGGTGCACGCAGGTCAGCGCGATCTCGACGCAGGTGCGGCCGGCCTTCGCCTTGGCCATCGACGCCTGCATCGAGTTGGGTCTGCCGTTGTCGGCCATCCAGGCCGCGCGCAACGTCAGCAGGTATGCCGCCTCGTAGTCGGCCTCCAGCTGCAGCAGTCGGGCCGCGGCATACGGCTGGGTGTGCGCCGGCGCACTCGGCTCGGCGGTGACGCCGGCCCGCCCGAGCAGCTCGGTCGCCAGATCCAGGCTCGCCCGCGCCAGACCGACGGCCATCGCGGCCACGAGGGGCCGGGTGTTGTCGAAGGTCTGCATCGCGCCGCCGAATCCGCCCTCGATGCGGATCTCCGGGTCGCCGAGCAGGTCCTCCGCGGGCACCCGGCAGTCGACGAGGGTGAACGCGGCGGTGTCGGACGCGCGGATGCCCAGTTTGTGCTCCAGCCGCTGCAGTTTCAGCCCCGGATTGTCCCGGCGCACGACGAAGGACTTGATCGCACGCTTGCCGAGCGAGCGGTCCAGCGTCGCCCACACGACCACGAGCTCGGCGCGCTCACCGCTGGTGACGAAGATCTTCTCGCCGTTGAGCACGTAGTGATCGCCGTCCTGGACCGCAGTGGTGCGGATGGCCCCGGAGTCGGAGCCGGTGTCCGGCTCGGTGATCGCCATCGCCGCCCACTTGTTGCCGTAACGAGCCTTCTGCTCGTCGCTGGCGATCGCGGCGATCGCGGCGTTGCCGAGGCCCTGACGGGGGAGCGACAGCGTCAGGCCGACGTCGCCACGGCAGGTCTGCATGATCGACAGCACGGACGACAGGTTGGACCCGTTGACGTTGCCACCCTTCGACTTCGCCGCGCGGGAGCCGGCCCCGACGCCGGCGGGCTCGGCCGAGCCGCCACTCGTGGTGCGCGCTCCGGCTCCCTGCGAAGCCCCGGAGTCCGACAGTCCGTCGATGACCGCCGACATCAGGTCGAGTTCGCGCGGGTACTCGTGCTCGGCCAGGTCGTACTTGCGACTGATCGGGCGGAAGACCTGGTCCGCCAGGCCGGCAGCCTGCCGCACGAGCGGGACGAACTTCCGCGGAACCTCGAGATCGATCATGTGCTGAATCCTTCGGATGGACGGGTGGGGGAAGGGAACGGGGCGATCAGACCAGCAGCACGCCTTCCATCAGCCCCGCGCCACGCAGGTCGCGATACCAGCGTTCGTTGTCGAACTCCTTGACGAAACCGTGTCCGCCCAGCAACTGCACCCCGTCGGAGCCGATCTGTGCGCAGTGCCGTTCGACGAGGGACCGGGCGTGCGCGATCTGGGGCGTGGCGTCCAGGCCGCGGTCGAGGAGGGCGGCGGCTCGCCATACGACCAGGCGGAGGCCGTCGAGCTCGATCGCGATGTCGGCGATGGTGAACGCGACGGCCTGTCGGTGCGCGATCGGCTCACCGAACGCCTTGCGTTCCTTGGTGTATGACGTCACCTGGTCCAGGACCGCCTGCGACGTGCCGACAGCGGCCGCGGCCCAGGCCAGGCGTGCACGGGCAACCGCATCGGCGTGGTCCGCGGCGGTGCCGAGCAGGTTGGCCGCCGGCACGCGCACACCCTGCAGATGCACCGCGCCGGTGTGCGCCGCACGCAGGCCCATGGCCGGATCGTCGGACACGGTCAGGCCGTCGGTTGCGGGCGGAACCATGACCAGGCGCGCCTCGCCGTCGACGAGCGCCGACACGATGAACAGGTCGGCGGCTGCGGCCCCGGGGACCAGCGACTTCGTGCCGTCCAGGATCAGCTGCTCGCCGTCGCGGCGTGCCCGGGTCTGCGGCCGGGCGGGGTCGAAGAGCGGCTGGGGCTCCAGCAGCGCCAGGGCACCGCGCGCGGGATCGTGTTCGTCGGTGAATGCGCCGAGATAAGTGGCCTGCTGGCCGGAATCGCCGTAATCGACAAGGCAGTTCGCGACCGCTGCGGACGACATCACCGCAACGGCCAGACCCATGTCGCCGCGCGCGAGCTCCTCGAGGACCAGCACGCTGGTGACCGCCGACGACTCCTCGGCGACACCGCCGAGTTCGGCCGGGACACCGAGCAGCGCCATGCCCATCTGTGCGGCTTGTCGACGCACCTCGTCGGGGAGATGACGCTCGGCGTCCGCGCGCGCAGCGGCCGGGCGCAACACCTCCTCGGCGAGCTCGCGGGCGGCGTCGCGGATCATCTGCTGGTCGTCGGTCGGTGTCAGGTCGAACTCGTGGCGCGGCGTGGCGGGCTTGCTGCGTGTCGGGGCGCCGGAGCCGGGCTTCGCGCTGAACATCCGCCCGGCGGCCACCTGGGCCCGGAAGCCCTGCCGCGCACCGCGGTAGAGCACCTTCTCCACCCTGGCGCGCAGCGCGGGGTTCTTCATCGCCTCGAGGCCTCCGGCCCGGGTGATCAGGCGCATGCCGAGTGATTGGCCACGGTCGGCCAGGCTCGGTCTGGAGTGCAGGTGGCTCATGGCTGCCCTTCCACGGGATCGGGAGGTCGGCGGTGCGCTCGCCGCCACCATCGGAACGTTACCGTAACTTACGGTACCGGAAACAACGGGTATCGGATACCCACCGGTAGTCGGCCAAACTGGGGAGAGGGCGGGTCAATAATGCGCATTCTGCTTGTGCCGTTGTTCGCGGATGCACTAGCGTCCAGCCGTCGCCGCAACACGATTCCGGCGTACACGGTTTTCAGTCAGTAGTTCGTCAGAGCTGTGCCAAGACGTGAATCTCGCCGCCGCACCACAGCCCATCTCTTCTCCACACATCGGTTACTTCGCTGATCGAGGCTTGGTGTGACGCATCCAGCTGCCGTGGGCACGAGTCGCCACGACTCGCATGTCCATGGTTGGTACCGCGCGATCATCGCGATGATCGCAGCGGCTGCCATGGCGCTTGCCCTCTCGGGCACAGGCGTCACTGTCGCGGTGCCCGCCGTCAAGCACCTGATGGCGACCGCGGCACCGTCGGTGCCCGTCGCCCCCGGCAACGATCTCACCGGTGCACAGCTGTCAGTGGCTGTCAACCAGGCCGAATCCGATTGGGCCGCAGTGGATCCCACGGCCAGCTTCACCGGCCTGAGCTTCTCGGTCGGACAACTCGACGGTCTGAGCCTCGGCACCGAGGGCGGGACCGCGATCCTCATCGACGCCGACGCCGCCGGCTGGGGCTGGTCGGTCGACTTCCCGGGCGACTCTCCTGCGAATCACATGGACCTGGTGACGGTGGTGCGGCACGAGGTCGGCCACTTCCTGGGTCTCGAGCACACCGCCACCGGCCTGATGGCGCCGGCTCTTGCGCCCGGGCAGTCCTGGCCGGTCGACGCGACCGCGCTGCCGGCTGCCACAGCCGGCGACGCCGGTGCGAACACCGTGGCAGCGGCCGGCGCGAGCGACCAGCCCGCCGACGCGAGCGTTCCGACTCCCGCCGCGACGTCGAGCCCCGCCCCCACGCCGACCCCGACCTCCACGGCGACCAGTTCGGACCCCGCGCCCACCAGCACGGCTGCACCCACCGCCCCGACGGCCACCAGCACCGCTCCGGCGACCCCAGCACCCACCAGCACCGCGTCCACCTCCGAACCGGCGCAGACGACCCCCACGTCGGCCCCACCGTCGGATCCGCCGACTCCGACCGACGCGCCCGCGACGACCGAACCGTCCACGGACCCGGCCGCTCCGGCACCCTGGACACTCAGCCTGACCGGCAGCGGGACGCTGTCGTTCGGAGCAGATGGCACGGTGACCTTCGGTGGGCAGACGCGGCAGCTCTCCGAGGTGACCCGCATCGACGTCACCGGCGGCGCGACCAACGACACCCTGACCATCGACCTGCGGCACTCCAGCCCGGCGGTCGCCGTCACGTTCGACGGAGGTCCCGGGTTCGACACGCTCGTGATCAACGGCGGAGCCAGGTCGTTCACCTCCACCCCGATCGACAGTCACACCGGCACGCTCGCCGTCGGCCGGACCACGGTCAGCTACAGCCACATCGAGCCGATCACCAACACCGGCAGCGCCGCCGAGATGGTCTTCGACCTCGGCACCCCGCCGGAGGGGTCCACCCAGCAGGCGACGCTCACCGGCACCGGTGGCGGCCAGTTGCAATTGTCCGGACCGGGCATGGAGACCACGACGTTCGCGGTGCCGACGGGATCGCTGACGATCAACGCCGGCTCCGGTTACTCGGTGTTCGTGAGCGGTTCGGTCGCCATGCACGGCGCAAGCCTGGCCATCAACGCCGAGACGGTCACGGTCGACCAGGCCGCCCAGATCAACACCCGCGATGACGACGCCGATGGACACACGAAGGGCAACTCCGGATCGATCTCCCTGGGCACCAGCCTCGACGGCGGCACGACCAACGGCAAGACCATCACCGTCAAGGACGCAGCACAACTCCTGGCGAACGTGGACTTCGGCGCTCTCTGGACGGCCGGCGACATCACCTTCGCAACGCAGGACGTCGACACCAGGCCGGGGGCTGCTCTCATCGAGACCGCGGACAACAACGCGTCGGTGTCGATCGGCCGCGCCACCATCAAGGGCGGCAACATCTCGATCACCGCGGACGCGAAGGACATCACGATCACCACCGGTGCAGGCGGCGCCTACACCGACAAGCTCGCGGGTCTGGCAGCCGGTTACCTCAGCCAGGTCCCGAGTCTGGGGATCAGTGCGCTCACCGGGGTCGCCGGACAGGTGGCGGTGCGCAAGTCGACTGCCACCATCAGCCTGGACCATTCCACGCTCACGGCCAGTGGCGACATCACCATCGGCAGCACAGCCAGCTCGAACTCCACGCTCCACGTGGTGTCCATCAACGGGCAGGGTGCGACGGCGAACTTCGCCGTCGCGATCGGGTATGGCGAGGCCGACTCGACCGCCGAGACGACTCTCACCGGCGCGACGCTGTCGGCGGGCGGCTCGGTCACGATCACCTCGGGCGCCACCAGCTCGGCCTTCGTCAAGGCGCGCACGGCGGCCAACACGTTGCCGTCGTCGCAGAGCCGCAAGACGGTGGCCATCGCGCTGGCGTTCGCGATCACCAGTGAGACATCGCACGCGATCGTGGACAAGGACAGCACCATCACGGCCGGCACCGGCTCGGTGCAGGTCGCATCGCACGGGACCGTGACCAACTTCCCGTGGACCCAGCCGCTGAACAACAACGGGGCCGTCGTGGTTGCGGTCGGGATCGGTTACGACAAGTCGGACATCAAGTCCCGGGTGGACGGCACGGTGCACGCTGCCAAGGGGCTGCAAACGACGTTCGACGCGACGGACGGCGCCGATGTCGACTACAGCGCGAACACGATCCATCTGCCGAACCACGGCTTCACCGACGGTGAGCTCGTGACCTACCACCACGGCAGCACGGCGTGCGCGCTCGGGTCGTGCACACCGCCCGACGTCGGCGGACTGGTCGACGGGGACACCTACTACGTGCACGTCATCGACGCGAACACCATCCAGCTGACCCAGGCCCCCGCGATCCAGATCAGCTACACCCCTGACGGTCAGGCCGGGACCCCGACGCAGAGCTTCGGCAAGGTCGCGGAGACCAACTTCCAGGGTGACGCGGTCGACCCGACGAACAACACCATCCCGCTCGGCTCCGCCGACGGCTTCAGCCAGGGGCAGGCCGTGACGTATGTCGGGGTCTGTGCGGCCGACACTTCCGCCAGCGTCCCGACCTGCGCGTCGGACGGCTCCAGCTCGGTGTCGCCGCAGTTGATCGGTGGCCTCACGCAGGGCGCCGTGTACTACGTGATCCTCGTCGGAGCGCACGCGATGCGGCTGGCCGCGACCCCCGAGGGCGCGGCCGACGGCGTGGCGGTGACCCTCTGCCCGGTGTCCGATCCGTGCACCGACCTCCAGGTGCAGGCGCTGCTCCACACCACGGGCGTGAGCACGTTCGACCCGGCGACTGCGGTCAACGCGCAGACCGGAGTCATCCATCTGCCGGGCAACGGCTTCGTCACCGGCGACGCCGTCGTCTACCGCACGGACCCGAACCGGACCTACCAGCTGCCGCGCACCGTGACGCTGACCCAGGGCCTCACCGTCACCGGCGCCGACACGTTCACCGCGGGCGGGGCGGGCAACGGACAGTTGGCCTCGGGCGCCTCGATCACGCTCACCGTCGACACCGCCACCGGCCTGGTGACGGTCACCACCACGATTCTCACCGCCACCTACGACCCGGACACGGACGCGACCACCGTCACTCTGGCGAGCGACGCTCTTGCGGGCGCCACCGGCCTGATGTCGATCACCTTCAGCGCCGGTGAGGTCACCGAGCCGGACACCCCGATCAACGGGCTGGAGGACGGCGGCGTCTACTACATCGTCAAGGTCGACGCGGACGACTTCCGGCTGGTCGCCACCAAGGAGGCGGCGGCGCTCGCCGAGCCGATCGACCTGAGCAAAGCCACCGACCTCACCGGCAGCGGCCTGGGCACGGCGCACATCTTGCAGACCATCGACTGTGCCGGCGGGGTGTGCGTGACTGCCGACCTGAGCGCGACCAACGCCATCAACGCAGCCGCCTCGCTGGTCGACCTGACGCCCCCGGCGACCACCAAGGTGGGCAAGGTCGCCATGGCCACGACGCAGAACTTCGGCGGGCTGAACACCCTGCTGGGCCTCGGCGTGCTGATCGCCCAGGCGGCCGGGAAGCTGCAACCCAAGGCCGGCACGTCCGCCGGCACCAGCTTCGGTGCGGTCGGAGCCGTCGTCGTCACCTACGCCGACCACGACGTCTACGCCTACCTCGGCAAGACCGCCCGGATCACCACGACGGGCGCCGTCACCGATTCCGCCTCGATCTCACAGGCGGCCCAGGTCGCCGCCACCTCCGGGGCGACGAAGCCGGACAAGGACGACGCCGCGGCGTCCGTCGCGCTGGCCGTCGGCGTCGGGATCTTCGACAACACCGCCGAAGCGATCGTGGAAGGCGATGGCAGCCTCGGTGCCCACGTCGACGCCACCGACGGTGTGACGGTGAGTTCTGCGGTCGACTACCCGTTCCTGATCGCCAACCCGCTGACGGCGATCAACCCGCTGGACTACCTCGCCGCCACCGGACCCGCCGGGTTCTCCTACTTCAACGACGGCACGCTGGGCTTCGCGAGCAACCTGTTCAACACCTTCGTGCTGACCGCAGCGGACCAGGCCAAGACCGCGATCGGCGGCTCGCTGGCGATCGAGGTCTACACGAACGTCTCGAAGGCGATCATCGAGGCCGGTGCCCTCATCAACCAGGCCACCGACGCGCAGTACCGCTCCGGCGACCAGCCGGTGACGGTCAGTGCCGAGACCTCGATGAACCTGATCCAGGTTGCCGGGGTCGCCGGACTCAACCTCCACATTCCGGGCCTGCTGCAGACCTTCGAGAGCATGAAGCCGCAGCAGAAGCTCAAGGCGCTGAAGTCGCTGGTCAACCCGTTCGGTGTCGAGGGTGGCAAGGGCGGCATCGGCGGGGCGTTCCTGTTCGAAGTGCTGAACAACACGACGGACGCACACATCGACGGCGGCGCGAAGGTCACGACCGGTGAGGGCGGGGACGGCCTCACCGTCGATGCGACCACCGGTGTGCTGGACATCGCTGTCGTGTATGCCGGCGCGTCCGGCAGCAGCTTCGGCGTCAGCGGCGCGTTCCCCATCGCGGTGATCACCAACAGCACCGATGCGCACCTCGGCTCCGGGATCGTCGTGCGGGGTGGCCCGATCACCGTCACCGCGACCGACGACCTGACCCGGATCGGCATCGCCGGTGGGGTCGCCTCCGGCGGCAGCGTCGGTGTCGGGGTGTCCGCGGCCATCAACATCATCGACCGCACGACCGTCGCCTACATCGGCAGCCCGGACGGCAGCGGCCCCGGTGCCGGAACCGACATCGACGTCGACGGCGCGATCGCGGTCACGGCCGCCACCACCGGTGCGCTGTGGGCGCTGGCGCTGGCCGGCGACGTCTCCGAGACGGAGAAGAATCCCAAGGGCGACGCATCGACCGACCCGCTGCCGAGCGGCAGCCCGGTGGCCGCCGCTCCGGGTGCCGTCCCGAACATGCCGCCGCTGCCCGCCCTGCCCAAGTCCGCGCTCGGCGCCGCCGGCAGCGCCGCGATCAACGTCGTCACGAAGCAGACCACCCTCGCCTTCGTGAACACCCAGGGCGGCATCGGGGGCAACCAGGTGCTGGTCGTCAGCAACGACAACACCATGATCGGCTCGTTCTCCGGCTCCGCGGCACTGGCGTTCGCCGGCAACAGTGGCAAGAACGCGACCGGCATCGCCGGCGCCGTCAGCTTCAACCAGGCGACCACCGACACGCGCGCGTATGTCGACGGACCCACCCTGACCGCCACCACCAGCGGAGATGCCGACCCCCGCGGTCCCCCGTGCGCCGACAAGGCAACCTCCGGCATCTGCATCAGCGCGACCCACACGGGCGAGGTCTACGCCTTCAGCGCCGGTCTCGCGGTGGCGTCCGGCAAGACCGCCAACACGGTGGCGATCTCGATCTCGGTCAACCGGCTCCTCGGCACCACCTCAGCAACCCTTGACAACAGCACAGTCGCGACGGACGCCCAGCTGGCGGTCCTCGCGACCGACACCGCAACGATCCTGGCGATCGGCGGCGGCATCGCAGTCTCGCTCGGCGGAAGCGGCGGCCTGGGCGTCGGCGGATCGTTCGCGCTGAACCAGATCACCCAGAGCACGACGGCGCACATCCTCGGCAGCGACGGGGGGACCAGGATCGGCAGCGGGACCGATCCGGTCACGGCGGTCACCGTCAGCGCCAGCAACACCGACACGATCAACTCGGTCGCCGTCGCGGGGAGCGGTTCGACCACCGGCAGCGCGTTCGCCGCCACGCTCGCCATCAACCTCATCACCGACGACCCGGCGACCGGGCGCGACAGCGAGGTCGTCGCCACCGTCGACAACGCCGACATCCACTCCAGTGGCGCGGTGACCGTCACCGCCTCCGACGACGCATCCATCCTGGCGATCGGCGGTGCCATCGGCATCGGCCTGAAGCGGGCCGGCTTCGGCTTCGCGTTCGGCTACAACATGGTCGCGACCGACGTGACCGCCACCCTGAGCGACTCGACGGTGACCGCCGGAAGCGTCACGCTGTCGGCGAACCCCGACGACAGCGACGGCGGCTCCATCCTGGCCCTGTCGATCGGCGCCGCGGCGGGCAAGGACACCGGCGTCGGCGGCGCGATCTCGGTGAACGTGATCACCGATCACATCACCGCGCAGCTGACCCAGGCGAGCACCGTCACCACGACCGGCGGCGACGTCGTCGTGAGCGCCTCGGACTCGGCCACCATCAAGGCGCTGACCGGGGGAGCGGGCTTCTCCGGCGGCACCGCCGCAGCAGGGTTCGGCATTGCGGTCGACATCATCAGTGACTCGGCGACCGCAATCATCTCCGACGCCACTGTCCACGCCACCGGCTCGGTCGGCGTGTTCGCCGACGAGAGCGCGTCGATCGGCACCATCGGCGTCGGCGCCGCCGGCGGCAAGACGTTCGCCCTCGGCGGGTCGATCGTCGTCGCGGTCATCAACAACACCGCGCACGCCCAGCTGAGCGGCCCGGCGACGGTGACCGCAACCGGCAACGTCCGCGTGAAGGCCACCAACGAGGCCGATGTGCTGGTGATCGCGGGTGGCATCGGCGTCGGGGTCGGTGCCGTGGGGGTCGGCGCCGCCGTGGTCAGCGACACGATCGTGAACCACACCACCGCGGAGATCGGGTCGGGTGTGACCGTGAGCGCCGGTGCCGCGGGCACGGCCTTCACCGACATCCTCGACCGCAGCGGCCAGCGGGGTGTGTCCGTCGAGGCCGACTCGAGACCCGAGTCGGAGATCTTCGCCATCGGCGCGGGCCTGGGCAAGCAGGTCGGCGTCGGCGGGTCGGTCACCGTCACCGTCGTCGACGACACCGCCACCGCCGAGATCCACTCGGGCGCCACGGTCACCGCCAGCGGCAGCAGCGCGTCGGTGCTGGTGCTCGCGCACACCGGTGCGCTGCTGGTCGGTGGTGCGGGTGCGTTCGCCTTCGGCGGCACCGTCGGTGTCGGCGTCGGGGCCGACGTCGGCGTGGCGACATACAACACCTCCGCGTATGTCGACACGGGCGCGACGGTGACCGCCGGCAAGCACGTTTTCGTCCAGGCGCAGAAGAAGGTGCAGGTCGTCTCGGTGTCCCTCGCCGGTGTGGCGAGCGCCAAGGTCGCAGTCGCCGCGACGGGCGGTGTCGACGTGCTGCACCTGCCGACCAACGCGGCCATCCGCGGGAGCGCCACCGTGACCGCGGACGGCAACGTGGTGGTGTCCAGCGAGGACACCACCCAGGTCGACCTGTTCACCCTGAACGCCTCCGGCGCGGGTGTCTTCCAGGGTGGCTTCGCCGGTGGGGTGTCCACCATCGACAAGACCACCTCGTCCTGGATCGGGGACGGCGCAAGGGTCACCGCGCGCGGGCAGCGCGGCGCCAGCACCGTGGACACCGGCACGTTCACGACGACCACGACCGCGGACCAGACGCAGCAGACGAGCTCGCCCGTCACGTTCACCCCGGCGAGCGTCGACTACGCATCCGACAAGATCACCGGCACCGGCCTCGCCGATGGCCGGCAGGTCATCTACACCGCGGGTGACACCGCGATCGGTGGCTTGGTGAGTGGTCGCGTCTACACCGTCAAGGTCGTGACTGGCGGCATCCAGTTGGTGGACCACAACGGCAGCGTCGTGAACCTGTACGACGCCTGCCCGGCCGGCCCGGACGGCGACGTGTGCCGGGTGGAGCAGCACTCCCTGCAGCCCATCGACAGCGTCGGTTCGCCGACCGTCAGCAACGACACCGACAACTTCGACACCTCGCAGGTCACCGACGGCACGGACACCAGGATCGCCACCGCCGCCCGGACCGGCGTCGTCGTGGTCGCCGTCAGCCTCAACCACGTCGGTGTCTACGGCGTCGCGGCGGGCGGCTCCGGCACGGTCGCCATCGACATCGCCGGCGCGGTCAGCGTGCACGACATCAACACCTACGCGCACATCGACGCCGGAGCCACCGTCACCGCGCACGACCCCACCGACAGTGCCACCCCCTCGGTGTATGTCGACGCCGGCCGTGCCTATGACGCGATCCTGGTCGGTGCCGGGATCGCCGGGTCCGGCACGGTCGCCGGCGCGGCGGCGTTCTCGGTGCCGGTGCTCACCGGGCACACCGAGGCCTACATCGGATCTGCGAGCAACTTCACCACCAACCTGCACGCTGCCGGCACGGCATACGGCACGGTCATCCGCGCCGACGGCGACGTCGAGGTCGCCGCGCGGGCGACCGAGCGGGTCGTGTCGGTCGGTGCCGGGGTGGCCGTCGCCGGCACGGCCGGCATCGCCGGGTCGGCGACCGTGGTGGTCGTCAACCAGACGACACTGGCGGCGATCAACGGGGACGTCTCGGTCGCCGCAGGCGGCAGCGTCCTCGTGCTGGCAACGGAGCAGACGAAGCTGGTCACCGTCGCAGGCGCCGTCGGCCTCGGGTTCACCGGGGGCGCAGGCGCGGGCGCGGTGGTCGTCACGGTCATCACCAAGGACACCCACGCCGTCGTCGGCGGCGGCGCGAAGATCAGCGCGGCCGGGAACGGGTCCGGCCTGACCGTCCCGAGCGGAACGCTGGCGAACAACCCGTCCGGGCCGACCGACGCGTTCGGCGCACACGTGATCCACGGCGTGGCAGTGGTCGCCGCGTCCACCGAGGACATCGTCGCGGTCGGCGCCAGCGGCGCCGGCGGCCTCTGGGTCGGTGTCGCCGGCGCAGTCAGCGTCGAAGTCGTCAATGCCGACACCGTCGCGAACGTCGTCGGCGGTGCGGTCATCACGCACCCGAGCGATGCTGCCGCGGGAGAGTCGGTCAACGTGTCGGCGACCGACGCGCTGAAGATCGTCTCCGTGGACGGCGCGCTGGGTGCGGGGGCCGCCGGTGTCGGCGCCAGCGTCGACGTCGAGGTGGTCCACAACGACACCAAGGCGGTGGTCTCCGCGGCCACGATCAGTGCCAAGGGCGCCGTCGAGGTCTACGGCCTGGCGGACAAGGACATCAGCGGCTACCCCATCGCAGTGGGAGCCGGCGGCGTCGGAATTGCGGGCGCAGTCCTGGTCTACGACGTCGGCGGCGACTTCACCGACGGCTACGGCGAGCAGGACGGCACGTCCGGAAGCGCGCTCGACGGGGGTAAGGACAAGTCGGGCAAGGACACGACGGTGCTCGACAACGTCAACGGTGCGCTGACCGCGCTCATGGGTGAGGTCACTCCTGGCACCGACTCCGGCAGCCTGCCGGCGTTCGACCCGTCGACCGCGGTCGACGACACGGCCCACACGATCGACCTGGGCAGCGCCACCGGCCTGCAGACCGGCGAGACCGTCGTCTACCACGCCGGCGGCACACCGATCACCGGCCTGGTGGACGGTGGCACCTACTTCGTCATCGTTCCCGGCAGCGACGACGGCGTCATCCAACTGGCCGCCAGCTACGCCGACGCCGTCGCCGGCATCGCGATCGCCATCAGCTACAGCGGCGGTTCGCAGACCGATCGGCTGATGTCCAACTCGCTGTCCGGCGGCGGGCAGAGCATCGCCGACGGCAGCAACGACACGATCGCGGCCAACTCACCGGCCGGCCTGGTGCAGCACGCCACCGAGACGACCGGCGTCGCCAGCGGCACCGTCGCGGCGATCGACACAGGGTCGACCATCACTGCGACCGACGTGTCGGTGGTGGCGCGCAACCAGACCACCCTCACCGCGATCGCCGGCGGCGTCGGAGTCGGCGGCGGTGCCGGGGTCGGTGTCGGGATCGTCGTCGTGACGCTCGACGCCGACACCTCGGCATACATCGCCGACGACGTCACGGTCACCGGCACCGGATCGCTGACCGTCGGCGCGCATCTGGGCGACACGATCGACATGCTCGGGTTCGCCGGTGGCGGCGGCCTGTTCGTCGGCCTGGGAGCCGCGGTCGCGGTCATCAACGAGCACAGCGACGTCCGTGCGCTGCTCGGCGCCCGGGTCAACGCAGCCGGCGACATCGAGCAGGGCGACGGGGTCACCGTGACCGGGTTCGACGCGGTCAGCGTCGACGCCACCGCCGACCGCGACCTCAAACTGGCGACCGGTGCGGCCGGCCTCGCCGCGGGGGCCGCGCTCGGTGCGGCGATCGCGGTGGCCACTCTGGACGGCCGGCTGACCGCACTGATCGGCGAGAACTCCCAGCTCGGAACCGCGGCCGCGAAGGTCGGCTCGGTGCAGGTGTCGGCCGACTCCACCGTGACGGTCGAACCGCACGACTCCGGACAGCCGATGGGGGTGGCGATCGGCATCGCCGAGGGCTTCGGCGGCAGCGCAGGAGTGGCCGTGGTCAGCGTCGGTGGTGACGCCTCCACGCCGTACGTGCAGGCGACCATCGGTTCCGGCACGAGTGTGATCGCCACCGGTGCGGTGACCGTGCAGGCAACCTCGACGATCACCGGCACCATCGAGGTGGACGCCATCAGCATCGGGATCGTCGCCGCCGGCGGCGTCGTCGTCAAGGGCACGGCGGACGGCACCACGCTGGCCTCCGTCGACGCGGGTGCCGACATCACGGCCGGCTCGCTGGGCGTCGGTGCCAGCAACACCACCACGCTGAGCACGAAGTTCACCGCCGTCGCCATCGGCTTCGCCGAGGGCGGCGGTGGTCAGGCGACGAGCGACGTCGACTGGGACACCGTTGCGGTGATCGGCTACGACCCGAACAACACCGATGACACCACGACCGTCTCGACGACCGGTGCCATCTCGGTCTCCGCCACGTCGTCGCAGACCGCCAAGGCCGAGGTCGGCGGCGGCGGTGGCGGCGGCATCGGGCTGGCGTTCATGTATGCCGATGCGGATCTGTCCAGCACCACACGCGCGCTGATCGGCGACCACACCAGCATTCCCGCCGCTGACGGCATCGACGTCACCTCGACCCAGACCGGAGCCGCCGCCTCCGCCAAGGTCACCATCGGGTCGGGCGGCGGCATCAACATCGCCCTGACCCATGCCGTGGCCACGGCCGACCCCAGCAACAGTGCGGCGATCGGGGACGACGTCACCGTGGGCAGCATGGCCGCTCCGATCAGCGGTGACGTGACGGTGACCGCGACCGGCCGCGGTGAGGCGGACGCGAGCGGTTCGGTCTACGGCGGCGGCGGCATACAGGTCGGTGTGCCCCAGGCCACCGCGACCGTCGACCCGGGTGTCGACGCGCACGTCGGCACCGCCGCCCCCTCCAGTCGTTCGACGGTGATCGTGACCACCGGCAGCATCACAGTGAGCGCCGATCTCACCAAGAACACCGCGTCCAGGCCGAGCGACCAGATCACCTCCGTGGACGTGACCGGCAACACGCTGACCTTCAGCTACCCGGGCGTCGTCCAGGGGACCCGCGTGCAGTATGCCGAGAACGATTCGCAGATCGGCGGCCTGCACGACGGGAACGTCTACACGGTGCTGGACGCCGGGACGAACCTCATTCGGCTCGGCACGATCTTCTCGGTCTCCGGGATCGACCCGTTGCAGGAGACCATCACCATCCCCGGCGGCGTCGGGTTCGAGACCGGGGACTGCGTCATCTACGACCCGGGCAACCTCGGCTCGATGCTCGCGCCGTGGCAGATCGGCGACGCGTCCGCCGGGTGCGGGACGCCCGGTGCCGGGCAGCACGTGTTCTACGTGCGCGTCGTCAACCCCACCACCATCAAGCTCTACACCACGCTGGCAGCCGCGGAGGCCGGCCCCAACACCACGGACGAGACGAAGGACCGGCTGGGCGACACGCCGTACACCGAAACCGGCGTCAGCGGCAGCAAGCTCACCTTCGGCACCCTGCCGTCCGGTGTCGCCGTCGGTGCCCCGGTCATGTACCACGCACCGGCGGTGGCCGGTCTGGCCACCGGATGGTTCAACGTCGACCTGGTCAAGAACGACAACGGCGACTACGTGCCGAAGACCGACAGCAACGGCACGATCGTCCACGACAACGGCGCGAACAACGTCTACGTGGGGGACACCGGGTTCCACAGTGGTGACGCCGTGCTCTACCTCGCGGCGGACGGACACCCGGTCGGCGGCCTGACCAGCGGGCAGGTCTACTACGTCATCGTCGGCAGCAACGGTCTCATCCAGCTCGCCGTCGACTACTGCCACGCGGTCGGTTGCAACCTCGATGACAAGGACAGCAGCAACGACATCAACGTCACCGCCCTCGACCTGACCGTCGACCTCAGCTGCGCCGGGTGCAGCGACGCCAACCTGCAGTCCCTGCAACGCTCGCTCGGAGGCCTGCGGGACGGCCAGACCTACTACGTGGTCAGCCGCACCGACGACACCGACGCCGGCACCACCACGATCGAGCTGTCCGAGACACGCGGCGGCCCGGCGATCACCTTCGACACGAGCCACCGGAGCGGCCCGCACAGCTTCGGCCTGGTCCAGGTCGACCTGCAGACGCCCAGCACCACCGACGACCAGGCGTTATATGCCGACCTCAGTGGCAGCACCACCACCGGGACCCTCGAAGCGCCCGGTGGCGTGCCGCTCTCGCAGGCTCTGCCGGCGGCCGGTGACGGACAGTCCTCGGCCTCCGCGCAGGGCGGCACCGGTGGCCTCGGCGACTTCAGCTTCCCGTCCGCGAAGCTCGAAGGTTCACCGAGCGTGTCGGCCACGCTGGCGGCCAAGACCCTGTGGGCGGGCCAGGACGTCGGGTTGTCGTCGAGCTCCGCCTTCGACGTCACCAGTTACGCCGACGCCGCGGGTGGTGGCGTGCTGGAGGTCGGCAAGGCAAACGCGCAGACCTCGCTGGGTGACGCGCCCACGACCACCACGGTCGCCTCCGACACCGCCATCACCGCCGGTCGCGACGTCACCATCGGGGCGAGCAACGACCAGACGCTGTCGTCCACGGCGATCGCCGAGGGTGGTGGCTTCATCGCCGGCAAGATCGCCTACTCCTACGCAACCGTCGACAACGACGTGACCGTGGACATCGGCGACGACGTGTCGATCAGCGCGCACCGGCACCTGGTGATGGCGATCGACTCGGCGACCACCGGCTCGACCTCGTCCACCACCTACTCGGTCGCCGTCGGCGCGGGGGCCGACTCGGACAACACGGCCGACGACCGCGGCATCCACATCGGGTCCAGCAGCGACAACGCGCAGCGCAGCATCACGATCGGCACCGGTGTGACGCTCACCGCCGACACGGTCGACCTGTCGGCGAAGACCTCGAAGATGGACCTGGACGCCTACGCGAAGTCGACGTCGTACAGCCCGATCCTGCTCGGCGTCGCCACCGCCTATTCGAACGCCGAGGTCGACGTCTACGCCGACACCTTCGTGCACGTCGGAGGCGGGACCACGATCACCGGCTATGAGGGCGTGGACCTCAAGGCCGTCAACGAAGGCCTGCGGATCGTGCGTGAGGCGCACGCGCTGGCCGTGGCGCTGATCCCGCCGCAGGGCAAGTACCAGAACGGCAACGACTCCTTCTACGCGACCGTGCAGATGGAGACGACCAGTCTGGTGCGGGCCGGCGGGCGCCTGGCCATCCCCGACCCGGAGTCCGGTCTGTTCACCTCGCCGAGCAAGCTGCAGCTGGCGTTGTACGCCCAAGCCCACAACGACTCCGTCCACCGGGACGGCTCCTCCGGTGACGGCGACTACGACAACGTCGCGACCGGCATCGTCAAGTGGGACGCGGATGTGGTGGTGCTGGGCGGACTGCACGGCAACCCGCTGCTGGTCGTCGGCAAGGACGGCACGATCCGGCAGATCAACGACATCCAGCTGGTGGACGGCGCCGGCCACGTCTACACGCCGAAGGTCGGCGACAACGTCGACCCGAACGGCACCGGCTCCTACACGATCGCCCCGATCACCAACACCGGCTACGCCGACATCCGCTTCGACGCCGACACCACCATCGGCAACAACGCCGCCAACGGCGGCCACGACGGCAAGCCCAGGTGGCCGGTGTTCGACATCCGCGACACGTTGGACAACGTCACGATCGTCGACTACTCCGGACTGACCATGCACGTCGCGGGCATCGACGTCGTCAACGACCTGGCCGACAGCGGCGCCGTCGTCGAACTGAACACGCTGCTCACCACGATCAACTTCGACCTGACCAGCAGCGTCGCGCCGTCCCTGGTCGACGTCGAGAAGTTCGGCGCCGCGAACATCGTGCTCACCGGCTCCGTCGTCAACCCGGTCGGCCTGACCCGGCTGACCAACACCGCGGGCGACATCACCGCGACCGGCACCGGGACCGTGATCAGCACCAACATCCTGGACATCCAGGCCGCCGGATCGATCGGGGGCCCGAGCGCCGGTCACGTGCAGGTCGACCTGGTGCAGTTCGTCGAGCTGCCGCGCATCGACGGGCCGTCGGTCGCCACCTTGCGTACACCGGTGCTCATCGCCCAGGCAGGTGTGAACAACTACCTGTCGCTGCGTGGTGTGGACCGGGTCCCGTCGGCGTCCGCGGATGCGTTCGGTGTCAGCAACACCGAGATCGCCGTGCCGATCGACCTGATCTCGGCCGGCACCGGCGACGTCGACGTGATCCTGCGCGACGGCATCCGGCAGGACGGCAACAGTGCCGAGGCAGGGGTCCTCGTCGTGGTCGTCCTGGAGGGCTCGCCGTGGGGACCGCCCGGGAAGGTCGCCCACCTGCACTTCCGGCCCGACCCGGGCTGCTCCTCCAGCACGCCACGCTGCTACCACGACCCGGCGGCGTACCCGGCGAGCGACACCGGGACCTCGATCGACAGCGTCTACACCTTCCACCAGCGCAATGCGGTGCCGGCACGCACACTGGTGCCGATCGGCGCCACCGGGCTGTCGCAGTACGCGGTCACCACCTCCGACGGCGACTTCGTCGTCTTCGGCGCGGCGCTCCCGGCGGGCACCCCCGGCCTGCTGGCCGGTGACCACATCCGGGTCAAGGACACCGCCGGGTATGCCGACGCCACCGGACTCGGGCACGACAGCGCGATCACCACGATCTCCGTGGTCGCCTACAGCGACCTCGCG
>Ga0164242_10002238_pt1 | contig 22472 bp, 23 predicted proteins | sample OricomgcompostMG_FD_108783 | JGI IMG/M metagenome (GOLD analysis project Ga0164242, IMG submission 108783) | Miracle-Growth compost microbial communities from Emeryville, California, USA - Original compost - Miracle growth compost (MG) ... | reverse complement strand
GGCGCCGAGATCGTGATGACCGCGATCGACGCCCACGCCGCCAAAACCGACAACGACGAGCGGACGGTGGATCAGCGGCGAGCCGACGCGCTGGTCGCGATCTGCACGAACGCGCTCTACGGCGACACCAGCCTGGACAAGACCAACCTGTGGCAGGGGCGGCGACCGGCAGTCAACATCACCGTCCCGCTCAGCTCGCTGCTCGGCGGCGAGGCGGTCGGTGAGCTGGCCGGGTTCGGACCGATCAGCGCCGACCTCGCCCGCGAGCTCGCCTTCGACCCCACCGCGGCGTGGACCACCTGCATCGTCGACGACACCGGCCGCCTGCTGTATCGCGGCGCAACGACCTACCGCCCGCCGGCGGCGCTGCGTGAGTACGTGCTCACCCGCGACGGCGTCTGCGCCATGCCCGGCTGCCTCCGCGCCGCCCGGCGCTGCGAACTCGACCACGTCACCGACTGGCAACACGGCGGCCCGACCGATCCGGACAACCTCCAGCCACTCTGCGCCCGGCACCATCACGCCAAACACGACGCCGGCTGGCAGCCGCAACGCCTCGACGACGGCTCCACGGACTGGACCAGCCCCAGAGGCCACATCTACCGCAAGCCTGCACACGTCCTCCCGACCGACACCGAGACGGACGGCGATCCGCCACCCTTCTGACCGTGCGGACGAGCGGCGTCGCCGGTGGGGATCAGCCGGCCTTTGCGGCTGCCTTTGCGCGCGCTCGCTCGCGCTGCTCGACGAACCGGGTGGCGCGGGCGTCCAAGTCAGCCATGAACGCAGCGAGTTCCTCGCGCGCTTTTTCTCCGCGTGGGCCGAAATCGGTGCGGTCGAAGACCTTCCAGAAGCGCAGCACGGGCGCGACGACGTCGTCGTGGTGCAGGCGCAGGTCGTAGATGCCCGCCTTCGCGATCGTCACCGAGTTCCGCGCGAAGTCGGCCATGCCCGCGCCCGGCATCGAGAAGCCGACGACCTCGTCGCGGATCGCCTCCATCGTCTCGTCCGGCGCGATCTCGAGCGCAGCGGCGACGATGTTGCGGTAGAAGATCATGTGCAGGTTCTCGTCCGTCGCGATCCGGGCGAGCAACTGGTCGGCGAGCGGGCAGTTCGCCGCGCGTCCCGTGTTGCGGTGCGACACCCGCGTGGCGAGCTCCTGGAAGGACACGTACGCGACGGCCTGCAGCGCGGTCTTGTCGCCCGAGTCGTAACCCGCGGTCATCTGCGCCATGCGCGCGCGTTCGAGCGCGACCGGGTCGACGCCGCGCGTGACGACGAGGTAGTCGCGCAGCGCGATGCCGTGCCGGCCCTCCTCGGCGGTCCACCGGCCGACCCACTCGCCCCATGCGCCGTCCCGGCCGAACCGGGTCGCGATCTCGCGGTGATAGCTCGGCAGGTTGTCCTCGGTCAGCAGGTTCACGACCAGCGCGGTGCGCGCGACCGGGTCGAGCGGCGAATCCTCCGGCACCCAGTCCTCGCCGCCGAGGAACGCGAAGTCGCGTCCCTGGCTCCACGGCACGTAGTCATGCGGATGCCACTCCGTCGCCGTGCGCAGATGGCGGTCGAGGTTGGTCGCGACGACGGGTTCGAGTTCGCGCAGCAGGTCCACGAGCCAAACCTACGCTACCGTAGGTTAGCTTCGGAACCGGCTCTCAGGATCGCTCGGCGACATCCCGCATGACCGCTTCGGCGACCAGCGGCGCATGACTGAGCTCGAGGTCCTTCGTGGCGGTGAGCAGCGTGAGCCTGCCGCGCCGCGCGCGTTCGGTGAGCTCGTCCAGTGCGGCGGACCGCCCGGGCTCGGCCAGCTCCGCACGGTAGCGGCGCCGGAACTCGTCCAACCGGGACGGGTCGTGGCCGAACCAGGTCCGCAGTTCCTTCGACGGCGCGACCGCCTTGCACCAGTCGTCCAGCTCGGCTGTGGACTTCGCGACGCCGCGCGGCCACAGCCCGTCGACCAGGACGCGCTGCCCGTCGTCGGGCTCGATCGGGTCGTAGATGCGTCGCACGCGGACGTCCGTCACGACACCGCAGCCTGCATCCGGTCGAGGATCTCGGTCAACAGCGCGGTCGAGCACGCGAAGTTCAGCCGGGCGAACGCGTCGGCTGCACCGTAGTCCGGACCGGGGCTCAGCTCGATGCGCGCCTTCTCCCGGAAGAAGTCGGCCGCATCGGTCGGCAGCCCGGCCGGCGTCCAGTCCAGCCACGCCAGGTAGGTCGCATCGGGCGGCCGGAACCGGACGGGCAGCTGCGCGAGCCGCTGCGTGAGCAGCTCGCGCTGCGCCGCGAGGTGGACGCGCAGATCGTCCAGCCAGCCGCCGCAGTCGCGCCACGCGGCCAGGGTCGCCTCGACGCCGAGCACGCTCGCCACGCCGTACAGGTCGGGTGGCTGGGCGTCCCACCGCGCGCGCAGCTCGCGTGGCCCGACGTGCGCGACGGCCGTGCGTACCCCGGCGATGTTGAACGCCTTCGTCGCCGAGGTGACGGTGACCGTTCGCGCCGCGATCTCCGGACCGAGCGACGCGAACGGCACGTGGACGTGCGGCTCGTAGGCCAGTTCGGCGTGGATCTCGTCCGCGACCACGATCAGGTCATGCCGCAGCACGAGCTCGGCCAGTTCACTGAGCTCAGCCCGGCTGTACACGTGGCCGGTCGGATTGTGCGGGTTGACGAGCAGGAGCAGTCGCGCCGGCGCCGCGCGCAGCTCGTCCTCGAGCCGCTGCAGGTCCCACCCCCACCCGTCACCGGAGGGCTCCACGTGCAGCGGGACGACCTGCCGGACCATACCGGGAATGCTTGCGCGGAACGGCGGGTAGTTCGGCGTCTGCAGCACGACGCGCTCGTGCGGAGCGGTCGCGAGGTCGGTGACGATCTGCAGCGACTGGATGATGTCGGTGACGCCACGGACGTGCGCGGGGTCCGGCGTCCACCCGTAGCGATCGCTCATCCGCTGCGCGAACGCGTCGGCCAGCGGGTGCCCGTCCCAGTCCGGGTAGCCGAGGTCGCCACGGTCGAGCACGCCGGTGATCGCGCGGCGGATCGGCTCGGCGACCGGGAAGTCCATGTCCGCGACCCAGGCCGGGATCAGCTCGGCGCCGGGCCGCCGCCACTTCACGCCGCGCTTCGCGCGCAGCCACGGCAGGGACGGCGCGAACGGCAGCTCGCGACGCGCGACATCGTCGCGTAGGGCGTCGCGCAGCACCTCCAGTTGGCCGTAGTGCTGCGACACCTCCTCGAACACGTGGAACAGCACGCCGCCCACCGTGAGCTCGTGCTCGGGGCCGAGGAAGTCGGCATCCGCGGTGTTGAGCGGCGCTGCCGTCGAGGAGGCGGCGGACGTGTCCTCGGCCAGCCGGCGCAGCCCGGAGTCGACGGCGGCGGCCAGTTCGGCGACCGTGCCCGTCGCCGCGAACTCCGCCGGACGGTCCCGGTACGACGGGCGCCCCGCAACGAGGTGGCCGGCCCAGTACTCCATGACCCCCAGGCAGTGCGTGATCAGGCCGTACGCGGTGTTCGCGCCGGGCAGATCCGGTCGCGTGCAGGCGAGCTCGTCGCCCAGCTCCTCGGCGATGGCGAGCATGCCGCGCAGCGACCGCTCGACGAAGTAGAGGTAGTCGGCGGCCGGCACTTCGACGTTGCTCACGCGTTGACGCTGGCACCATCGCCCGTAACCTGTCAAGCTGGTTACGTGGCATTCGTCTTCGTCAGCGGCCGGCCCAGCCTGGACTTCGTCGGCACGCTCAAGTGGCGCGACGACCGTCCCGAGGAGCAGCTGGACTCGCCGGCCACGCTCGCGTCGTGGCTGTGCCTGGCGGGCGTGACGGGTGCGGACGTCCCGGTCTCCACGGCCCGCTTTGCCCAGGCGGTGCAGATCCGCGAAGCCGTCTATCGCGCCGTGCGAGCCCGAATGGCGCGGCGGCGGATCGCGGCTGACGACGTCGCGATCCTGAACGCCGCCGCGCGGCGCCGAGTTGCCGCCCCCGTGCTCGCCGCCGACGGCCGCGTGACCCGATCGGTGACGGTTGACGCCGCGCTGGCGGTGCTGGCGCGGGACGCGATCGACCTGATCGGCGGCGCGGAGTTCGACAGAGTCCGCCGGTGTGCGAACACGCGCTGCACACGGCTGTATGTCGACGCGTCGCGGGGACGCACACGTCGGTGGTGCGGCATGGCCGAGTGCGGCAACGCGGCGAAGGTGGCCGCGTTCCGCGCACGTCAGCGGTCGTCCTGACGCTCGGACGCGCGGGCGAGCAGCAGCCGCAGTCCCCGCGCGTTGCGCCGGTCCTGGATCAGCCGGGCGAGCCACGGAACGGCCAGCGCCCGCCCGGACACGATCGACTCGGTCAGGGCGACATCCGTCCCGCCGGCACGCGCGCTGAGCTCGATGCGGACGTCCACGACCGCGAGCGGACGCACGAAGGCGGTCAGCTCCAACCGGCGTCCCGGATCGCAGCGCGTCACCGTGCTGTGGTCGGCAATCACGAACGGTCGCAGGCCCCACCGGTGGAACAGCCGCGCGCCCGGCGCCGGCCAGCCGCCGGTCGTCGCGACGACCCGCTTCGTCCCCGCCACCCAGTACGGATAGGAGAACGGATCGGCCAGCAACCCCCACACGTCCTCAGGCGCGACCGGACACCATCCGCGCCGCACGACCGCCGCGGGCACGGCCCCAACGCTACGGCGCGCCTCAGTCCCAGGTCGTGCGGCGTCGGCCCGCCTTGAGGTCGCCGTGCCGCTTCTTCGAGTCGAGCCGCCGCTGCTGCGAGGCACGGGACGGACGGGTCGCCCGGCGCGCGGGCGGCGGCGGCGCGAACGCGTCCGTCAGCAACGCCGACAACCGCTCTCGCGCGGCCTGGCGGTTCTGCAGCTGCGAACGCCGCTCGGACGCCACGATGCTGACCGCACCCTCGACCAGCCGCGGCGCCAGCCGGTGCAGCAGCCGCGCGCGCTGGTCCTCGGTCAGGGCGCTGGACGTAGCGACGTCCCAGCGCAGCTCCACGCGGCTGTCGGTCGTGTTGACGCCCTGACCGCCGTGGCCGGACGAGCGGGAGAACCGCTCGACCAGCTCGACGTCGGGGATGACCAGCCCGCCGGGCAGGCCGCGCATCGGCGGCAGTTCCAGATCGGGCACGGCGGCGGGCTACGGAACGGCTGGCTGCGACTGGGATTCGCGCATCCAGGCGACGACCTCGTCCGGATCGCGCGGCAGCGCGGACGACAGCACGAGCGGCTCGCCGTCGGTGACCACGACGTCGTCCTCGATGCGCACACCGATGCCGCGCAGTTCCGCGGGCACACTGCGGTCGTTCACCTGGAAGTACAGCCCAGGCTCCACAGTCATCGCATAGCCGGCCACGAGCGGTCCGTCGCGGTAGACCTCGTCACGCGCGGCGGCGCAGTCGTGCACGTCGATGCCGAGCATGTGCGACGTGCCGTGCAGCGTCCAGCGCCGGTGCAGCCCGGCGCCGGGGCGCTCGGTGTCGCGGTCGAGCGCGACGTCGGCGGTGACCTCGAGCAGCCCCCACTGGTGCAGGTGCTCGGCGAGGACGTAATTCGCTGCGCGGTGCGCGGCCAGGAAGTCGTTGCCGACCGTGACCTCGGCGATGCCGGCGTTCTGGGCCTCCAGCACGGCGTTGTACACCTTGAGCTGGGCAGGTGACCACTCGCCGCTCACCGGCATGGTGCGGGTGATGTCGGCGGTGTACAGCTCGTCGGTCTCGATGCCCATGTCCGCGAGCAGCAGCGTGCCGGGCTCGATCGCGCCGTTGTTGCGCCACCAGTGCAGGGTCGTCGCGTGCGATCCGCCGCCGATGATCGAGCCGTAGCCGACGTCGTTGCCCTCGAGCCGGGCCCGCCGCCAGAACGTCCCCTCCAACCAACGCTCGCCGCGGATGTCCGCACGGCCGAGGACGTTCGGCAGCTCGCGCACGACGTCGGCGAAGCCGCGTGCGGTCGCGTCGCAGGCGTACCGCAGCCGGTCGAGCTCCCAGTCGTCCTTGACCAGGCGCAGCTCGTCGATCGTCTCGACGAGTAGGTCGCTCGCGGCGCCGGGCAGCATCGCGTCGATGTTCCGGTCGACGCCACCGACGAGGACGGTCGTGGTGCCGCGGTGGCGTTCGAGATCGCCGCGGAACTCCGCGAATGGGCGCACGGTCATGCCGAGCGCCGCGGCGGTGTCGTCGACGGACGGGACGTTGCCGACCCACACCGCGCCGTGCACCCGGTTCGTGAAGTAGCCGACCTCGCCGGGTTGCGCGTACTCGCGGATGTACAGCGTGGCTTCATGTCCGTCGCCGGCCGGTGCCAGCACGAGGACGGCGTCCTCGACCGTCTCGCCGGTGAGCCAGGTGAACACGCTGGACGCGCGGAACGCGTAGTCGGTGTCGTTCGCGCGCACCGACAGGTTGCCGGACGGGACGACCACGAGCTGGCCGCGGAACTTCGCCGACAGGTCGCCGCGCCGCTTCGCCGTGTAGGGCGCGCCGTCGGGCCGGGCCGGGTGCGGCATCGGCGGAGCGGGGTCCCAGTCCCGCGCGATCGCGGCCTTGAGGTGCTCGGCCATCGGGATGTCGTGCGAGACGGTCTCGCCCGGCTCGGCGGGGACGGCAGCTGCTTCGGTGCTCTCGGGCTCGTCGACCATGCGCCGAGTCTAGGTCCCGGCAGTCGTCCCGATCAGGCGCACAGGCCCGCCCAGCCAGCACCCGTCGACGCGTCCGTCGCGGAACGAGAGGCGGACGGTGATCCGCGACGGCCGGCCCATCACGCGTCCCTGCCGCACGGTGATCGGCCGTTCGTCCGCGTCGACGACACCGTCGGCCAGCAGCCCGAACGCGAGCGCGGCCGCGGCGTCCTCGGGATAGCCGGACGAGCGCGGGAACTGGCGCGCATCGACCTGCCGCTCGCCGCTCACCGCGTACGGGTACAGCCCGGTCGAGCCGATCGCCGCGCAGGCGGCCTCGACCCGGTCGAGCGCGGGCGCCAGCGCGTCCAGCGTCGCGACGTCGCGGACCGGCACGAGCGTCTTGGTGCGCGACGTGGTCGCGTTGCGCACCGGGCGGTCGGCGAGGTCGGCCCGCATGAGGCCCAGGACGTCCAGCACCTCGGCGTCGTCATCGACCGCCTCGACCCGGCCCACCGGTTGGCTGATCGAGACCTCACCGCCGCGGTCGACCCGCGCCCGCACGACCCCGCTCGCCGTGTGCACGCGCAGCCCGCCCGGCGACGGCAGCTGCCCGAGCGACGCCAGCAGCCAGACCGTCCCCACCGTCGCATGCCCGCACATCGACATCTCATGGTTCGGCACCCAGAACCGCAGCGCGAGATCGCAGCCCGTCCCGGTCGCGTCCACGACGAACGCGGACTCGTGCCCGGTCGCCCGCGCGACCTGCTGCATCTCGCCGTCGGACATGCCGCGCGCGTCGAGCACGACCGGTGCCGGATTGCCGCCGCCCGGCCCGTCCGGGAACACCGACACCGTCCGCGCGTCCGTCACACGACCACCGTCTCACTACCGTGCTCACTACGGTGGGAATGGTGACGAACCGCCTTGCCGACGCGACGAGTCCGTATCTGCGCCAGCACGCCGAGAACCCGGTCGACTGGTACCCGTGGGGCGAGGAGGCGTTCGCCGAGGCCGAGCGGCGCGACGTCCCGATCCTGCTCAGCGTCGGCTACGCCGCGTGCCACTGGTGTCACGTGATGGCGCACGACTCGTTCGAGCACGACGAGGTCGCGGTTGTCATGAACGAGCACTTCGTCAACGTGAAGGTCGATCGCGAGGAGCGTCCGGACGTCGACGCGGTCTACATGGAGGCCACGACCGCGCTCACCGGCTCGGGCGGCTGGCCGATGACCTGCCTGCTCACTCCGACGGGAGAGCCGTTCTTCGCGGGGACGTTCTTCCCGCGCCGGCAGTTCCTGGAGCTGCTGGCCGGTGCGTCCACCGCCTGGCGGGAGCAGCGCGCCGAGGTGCTGGACGCCGGCCAGCGCATCGTCGCGGCCCTCGCCAACGGCCGGCGCACCGACCAGCCCGGTGAGCAGGTGCCGGGGGCGGACGAGCTGGCGCAGGCGCTGCGCGGACTGGTCGACGACTTCGATGAGCACAACGCCGGCTTCGGGCGTGCGCCGAAGTTCCCGCCGTCGATGGTGCTGGAGTTCCTGCTGCGCCACCACGAGCGCACCGGCGACCGCGGCGCGGTGACGATGGCGGCGCGGACGTTCGAGGCGATGGCGCGCGGCGGCATGTACGACCAGCTGGCCGGTGGCTTCGCGCGCTACAGCGTCGACGCGGGCTGGGTGGTGCCGCACTTCGAGAAGATGCTCTACGACAACGCGCTGCTGCTGCGCGGCTACGTGCACTGGTGGCGGCTGACCGGCTCGCCGTTCGCCGAGCGCATCGCCCGCGAGACCGCCGACTTCCTGCTCGCCGACCTGCGCACGCCCGAGGGCGGCTTCGCCTCGGCGCTCGACGCGGACACCGACGGCGTCGAGGGCCTCACCTACGTCTGGACGCCCGGGCAGTTGCGGGACGTCCTCGGCGACGATGCCGACTATGCAGCCGAGCTGTTCACCGTCACTGCGGACGGCACGTTCGAGCACGGGTCGTCCACGCTGCAGTTGCCGCGCGACCCGGACGACCCGGCGAAGTACGCGGACGTCCGTGGCCTGCTGCTCGCGCACCGCACCACCCGTCCGCAGCCGGCCCGCGACGACAAGGTGATCACCGCGTGGAACGGGCTCGCGATCGGCGCGCTGGCCGAGGCGGGCGTCCTGCTCGACCCGCGCTACCTCGATGCGGCGCTCGAGTGCGCCGACCTCGTCGTGTCGCGGCACCTCGTCGACGGGCGGCTGCGCCGCTCGTCGCGCGATGGTGTGGTCGGTGCCGCCGCAGGAGTCGCAGAGGACTACGGCGATCTCGCCGAGGGACTGCTCGTCCTGCACCAAGCGACCGGGGACATGCGCTGGCTCGCGACGGCGAGGCGCCTGCTCGATGTCGTGCAGGCGCACTTCACCGACGGCGCCGGGGGATTCTTCGACACCGCCGACGATGCCGAGCAGCTGATGCGCCGCCCCAAGGATCCGAGCGACAACGCCGCGCCCTCGGGCTCGAGCGCGATCGCGTCGGCACTGCTGACCTACTCCGCCCTGACGGGATCGCCCGACCACCGTGCGGCGGCAGAGGACGCGCTGCGCATCGTCGGCTCGCTCGGCGTCGGCCATCCGCGCTTCCTCGGCTGGGCGCTGGCCGCCACCGAGGCGCTCGTCGACGGCCCGGTGCAGATCGCGCTGGTCGGCGACTCGGACGAGCTGGCGACCACGGCCTGGCGGCGGCGCCCGCCCGGCGCGGTGGTCGTCCACGGCGAGCCGGACGCGGACGGCGTGCCGCTGCTCGCCGAACGCCCGCTCGTCGACGGTCGCCCCACGGCGTACGTCTGCCGCGGCATGGTGTGCGAGCTCCCGGTGACGGAGACAGCCGCCCTCGAGGCGCAGCTCGCCCGGCGCTAAAGGACCTCGAACCGCATCCCGGCCGCCTGCAGGCGCGCGAGCAGCGCGTCGCCCATCGCCGTCACGGTCGTGACCTGCCCGCGGGTCGCCGGCAGGTCGTCGAACGCGAGCGCCAGCGCGGATTCCGCGAGCATCACGGCCGTCTCGTCGTAGCCCGGATCACCGCCGGACACGCGGGTGACGACGCGTTCGCCGCCGCCCTCGCCGACGAACGTCACGCGGAACCAGCTCCTCGCGCGCTTCTCGGCGGACGGCCCGGTACCGGCCGGGATGCGGCTCAGCAGCGCGCGCCGGACCGGCGGCACCTGCGCCGCGGCGAACAGGCCGGCGACCCCGGCGGCCAGTCCCGCCGCCGTGCGCGCGTGCGGCAGCCCGACGAAGTGGGAGTAGCGGAAGTCCGGCCCGTACCGGTCGACCGCCCGCGCCGAGCGGGTGACGATCTGCGGATCGATGGTCGGCATCGGCAGTGCCCACGTGCCGGTCGTTCGGTCGTGGTGCGGGCGACCGGTGACGACCCGGGCCGAACGCGACCCGTCCGGACGGTCGACGCGAGCCCGCCGTCGCGCCGCGCTGAGTGTGCGGGTCGGGTGCGCGAACGCGTTCAGGGCCGACGCCGCGGTACCGCCGGAGAACGTCGCGGACACCTCGACGTAGCCGCGCACCCGCAGCGGGACGCCCTCGGGCAGCTGCTGCACCGTGAAGTACGCGCCGACGTCGTGCGGGATCGAGTCGAATCCGCAGGCGTGGACGAGCCGGGCACCGCTGGCGACCGCGGTCTCGGAATGGCGCAGGTACATCTCGTCCACGAACTCGGGTTCGCCGGTGAGGTCGAGGTAGTCGGTGCCTGCGTCCGCGCAGGCCGCGACGAGCGGCTCGCCGTGCAGCGCGTACGGACCGACCGTCGACGCGATCATGCGCGACTGCTCGGCGAGTGCCCGCAGCGAGCCGGCGTCGGTCGAGTCGGCCGGGACGAGATCCAGCGTCGACAGCCGCGCATCGATCGTCGCCAGCTTCGCCCGGACGTTCTCCAGCTTGGCTGTATTGCGCCCGGCGAGCGCCCAGCGGCACTCGACCGGCGCATGCCACGCGAGGTACTCCGCGGTCAACCCACCGGCAAACCCGGTCGCACCCAGCAGGACGACGTCGAACCGTCGGTCGCTCATCCGTTCAACGTAACGACCGGCGGCCCGGCGTCCAGCTCAGAGCGCGGGCCCCTCGGCGCGCAGCTTGTCCACCTCGGCCATCGCCGACCGCAGCCCGGACAGCCACTCGTCGGTGTGCTCGCCGACCAGGCGGACGCACCACGCGAGCGCGTCCGACCGCGATCGCGCGACACCGGCGTCGACGAGGGTGTCGAGCACGCGCCGCTCGTCCTGGCGCAGCCGGGTCATCGTCGGAACGGCGAGGTGGGTGAACAGCATCCGGGTCTCGCCGATGGCGGCACCCCAGGCGAGCTTGCGGCCGTAGCGGGCCTCGGCCTCGTCCGCGATCTGCATGCGCTTCTCGCGGGTCTCCTCGCGGAACCGGCCGATGCGGCCCTGTGCCGCGGCCGCACGGGTCGTCTCGTCGGTTCCGTCGGGAGCCGGGAGCTCGCCGATCACGACGATCTCCTCGCGGTCGACGGTCACCGAGGGCGCGCCGACGAACCAGTCGTCGGGCAGCCGCCCTGCCAGCCAAGCGGCGGCGTCGTCGGCCGGTGGCAGATCGGCCTGCTGCCAGCCACCGGGCCGGCCGAAACCGCGGCCGCCACGTCCTGATGCGTGCATGTCCTCACTCCTTACCGAATTGCAGTGATTACATGCTTACACCGCTGTCAAGTGCATAGCGGACCCCCGGCCAAGCGGGGAGTGAAGACGCCAGGGGCGACGGCCGTCAGCGGAAGACCGCGAGCCAGATCGCGACGTAGTGGCAGGTCGCGGCGACCAGCGTGCAGGCGTGGAACACCTCGTGGAAGCCGAAGACGCCCGGCACCGGGTTGGGCTTCTTCAGCCCGTAGACGACGCCGCCGATCGTGTAGACGACGCCGCCCGCGAGCACGAGCGACAGGGTCGCCACACCGCCGTTGTGCAGCAGATCGGGCAGGACGAACGCGGCGACCCAGCCCAGGCCGACGTAGCAGGGCACGCCCACCCAGCGCGGCGCCGTCGGCCAGGTCGTCTTCAACCCGACACCGACGGCCGCGCCCGTCCACACCACGATCAGCACGGCGATCGCGGCGGTGTGCGACAGCGTCAGCACCGCGATGGGCGTGTACGTGCCGGCGATGAACACGAAGATCATCGAGTGGTCGAGGCGCTTCATGATCGCCGCGCCACGGGCACTCCACCGGCGGCGGTGGTAGAGCGCGGACGTCCCGAACAGCAGCGTCACCGTGGCCGCGTAGATCGCCGTCGTCGTACCGGCGGCCGCACCGCGCAGCGCGGCCGCGACCGCGATCAGCGTCGCCCCGGAGGCCACCGAGACCGCGGCGGCGTAGGTGTGCAGCCAGCCGCGCAGTCGCGGCTTGAGCTCCGCGACGACCGTCGCGAGGGCGGGCAACGCGGGGACGGGTCCGGTGGTCGCCATCCGTCAAGGCTACGGGCCGGTAGGTTGGCGCGCCGGTCGCGCACCTGGCCCTCTCAGGTTCGCCGGGCGTTAGGGTTTGGGGCGTGGGTGTGCGGGACGCGGTCTACGCGGTCTACGAGCGCCGACTGCGCGCGCACCTCGCCGGGCTGCCGGTGCCGCGCCACGTCGCGATCATGATCGACGGCAACCGCCGGTGGGCGCGCGCCGCCGGGTTCGACGACGTCAGCCAGGGCCACGTCGTCGGCGCGCGGCACATCACGAACCTGCTCGACTGGTGCACCGAGGCCGGCGTCGAGCACGTGACGATCTGGCTGCTGTCGACCGACAACCTGCGCCGCCCGACCGACGAGCTCGAGGCGCTGCTGCGCATCATCGGCGGCGTCGCGCACGAGCTGTCCGCCGAGGGCAACCCGTGGCGGGTGAAGGCGGTCGGCGCGCTCGACCTGCTGCCGGCCGACACCGCCGAGGCGCTCAAGGCGGCCGAAGAGACGACCGCCGACCGCACCGGCATCGTCGTGAACGTCGCGGTGGGCTACGGCGGGCGCCGCGAGATCGCCGACGCCGTCCGCTCGCTGCTGCTCGAGCACGCGGCCTCCGGCGGGTCGATCGAGGAACTGGCCGAGATCATCGACGTCGACCACATCGCCGAGCACCTGTACACCCGCGGCCAGCCCGACCCGGATCTCGTGATCAGGACGTCCGGCGAGCAGCGGCTATCCGGGTTCCTGCTGTGGCAGTCCGTCCACTCGGAGTTCTACTTCTGCGACGCGCTGTGGCCCGACTTCCGCCGCATCGACTTCCTGCGCGCGCTGCGCGACTACGGCACGCGCCAGCGCCGCTACGGCAGCTGAGCCGATGACGCTGCCCGGGCCCGTCGTCGACGGGGCATGGCTCGCCGCGCACCTCGACGAGGTCGTGGTGGTCGACGTGCGGTGGTACCTCGACGGACGTTCCGGCCGCGCCGCCTACGAGGGCGGCCACCTGCCCGGTGCGGTCTGGCTCGACCTCGACACCGAGCTGTCCGAGCCGGTCGGCCCGGGAACCGGGCGCCATCCGCTGCCGACTCCCGAACGGTTCGCGGCGGCGCTGGGCCGCGCCGGCATCGCCGAGGGCACGCCGGTCGTCGCGTACGACGACGCGGGCGGCTCGGTCGCCGCGCGGCTGTGGTGGCTGCTGCACGTCCTGGACGAGCCGGTCGCGGTGCTCGACGGCGGCATCGCGGCGTGGCCCGGTGAACCGAGCACCGAGGTGGCGCAGCGCCCGGCCGTCGAGCGTCCGGCCCGGCCGTGGCCCGCCGACCGGTTCCACGACGCGGACGCGGTCGCCGCCACGACGTCCGCCGTCATCGACGCGCGCACCGCGCAGCGCTACGCGCACGGCGACCCGGCGATCGACCCGCGGCCGGGACACATCCCGGGCGCGCTGAGCATGCCGTGGGCCGGAAACCTCGACGACACCGGCAGATTCCGGTCACCGGACGAGCTGCGCGAGCGGTTCGCGCCCGCGCTCGCGGCGGGCGACGGCAGTGTCGTCGCCTACTGCGGTTCGGGCGTCACCGCCTGCCACGACCTGCTCGCGCTGGCCGTCGCCGGCATCGAGCGCACCGCGCTGTATCCGGGCTCGTGGTCGCAGTGGGGTGCCGATCCGAGTCGGCCCGCAGAAGCCTCCAGTTCGGATTGAGGCAAAAGCCGTGCAGGCCGGATGTCTCTTACGGGACGGGCCGATGACGGCTGGATGAAGTCCGGCGCGGCGCCGCGCGGACACCGCGACACGGACGTAGCGTCCTGTTCGACGGCCGGTCCAGCGCCGGCCGTTCGGGAGGTCCCGACACGGTGGTGCAGTCCAGCGCGAGGGGCCGGACCGGCCCGCGTGCGTCCGCCGCTCTCGGGTCGTCCGGAACCCCAGCAACGCGGCGAGCCGCGCTCCATGCGGTGTGTCTGCGTCCGATCCTGTGGAGCGACCTGTGACCGTTGCGCCGTTGCCCGAGTCCACCGACGTGCCCACCGTGCGCACGTTCGTCCTGGACACCTCCGTCCTGCTGTCCGACCCCGGAGCGCTCGGCCGCTTCGCCGAGCACGAGGTCGTCGTGCCGCTGGTCGTGATCAGCGAGTTGGAGGGCAAGCGGCATCACCCCGAACTCGGCTGGTTCGCCCGGCAGACGCTGCGCGTCCTGGACGACCTGCGCATCAAGCACGGCCGCCTGGACGCGCCGGTGCCGATCGGTGAGCAGGGCGGCACGCTGCACGTCGAGCTGAACCACTCGGACCTCTCGACGCTGCCGGCCGGCTTCCGCGTCGACAGCAACGACTCGCGCATCCTGGCGGTCGCGCTGAACCTCGCGGCCGAGGGGCGTGACGTCACGCTGGTCACCAAGGACATGCCGTTGCGCGTCAAGGCCGCTTCGGTCGGGCTGCCCGCGGACGAGTACCGCATGCACCCGGTCGCCGACTCGACCGGCTGGACGGGCATGGCCGAGCTGGAGGTTTCCGCGGACATCATCGACCAGCTCTACGACGGCGACCCGATCGAGCTGGCCGATGCGAGCGAGTTCGCCGAGGTCGCGGACCAGCCCTGCCACACGGGCCTCGTGCTGCACTCGCCGCGCGGCTCCGCGCTCGCCCGGATCAACCCGCACAAGCAGGTGCAGCTGGTGCGCGGTGATCGTGAGGCGTTCGGCCTGCACGGCCGCTCGGCCGAGCAGCGCGTGGCGCTGGACCTATTGCTCGACCCGGAGGTCGGCATCGTCTCGCTCGGCGGTCGTGCCGGCACGGGCAAGTCGGCGCTGGCGCTGTGCGCCGGGCTCGAGGCCGTGCTCGAGCGGCGGCTCCACAAGCGGGTCGTCGTGTTCCGTCCGCTCTACGCGGTCGGCGGGCAGGAGCTCGGCTACCTGCCGGGCAGCGAGAACGAGAAGATGGCGCCCTGGGCGCAGGCGGTGTTCGACACGCTCGGCGCGCTGGTGTCGTCCGATGTCATGGACGAGGTGATGGACCGCGGCATGCTCGAGGTGCTGCCGCTGACCCACATCCGCGGCCGCTCGCTGCACGACTCGTTCGTCATCGTCGACGAGGCGCAGTCCCTCGAGCGCAACGTGCTGCTGACCGTGCTCTCGCGCATCGGCACCGGCTCGCGGGTCGTGCTGACCCACGACGTCGCGCAGCGCGACAACCTGCGCGTCGGGCGTCACGACGGCGTCGCCGCGGTGATTGAGGCGTTGCGCGGACACCCGCTGTTCGCGCACGTCACGCTCACCCGCTCGGAGCGCTCGCCGATCGCCGCGCTGGTCACCGAGATGCTCGAGGACCTGCCGATCTGACGGGGACGTCCTCGCCCGACCAGGACGGCGCGATCAGGCGACGGCGTCGGCGCGCTCCTGCGGGCGCGCGTCGCGCAGTCGCCGGACGAGCCCGCCGAGCACCGCGCGCGTGATCGTCGGAGACGCCTCGAGCAGCGCGGTGAACTCCTGCCGGCCGACGACGGCGAGCACCATGTCGGTCTGCGCGACGATCGTCGCGGTACGCGGCCCGTCGTCGAGCATCGAGGTCTCGCCGTAGTGGTCGCCACGACCCAGCGTGCCGACGATCGTGCCGTGGACGGACACGCTCGCGACGCCGTCCAGGACGATCGCGAACTCGTTGCCGCGGGTGCCCTCGCGAGTGAGGATCGTGCACTGCGCGACCCGGACCTCGGTGACGGCGCGGGAGACGACCTGCAGCTCGCGGCGGGTGCATGCCGCGAACATCGGGAGATCGGCGAGGCTCGTGGCCGTGCCGTTGCTGCTGTTCTTCATGCGTCCAGCATGCCCGCCGATTGTTTCCGGAACAGGGCCGAAAGTCAGAACGTGTTGCAGCTAACCGGGGAACTGCGTCACAGTGGCCCGATGGCGACCCGGTCTCAGCTGCAGCAGGCATTAGAGACGTATCAGGCGACTGTCCGCGAGGCGTCCGCGAGCGGGAACTGGAACCTGTTCGCGTCGCTGTTCACCGCCGACGCCGACTACAACGAGCACGCGTACGGACGCTTTCGCGGACGCGGCCGGATCGCCGCCTGGGCGGTGCGGACGATGACGACGTTCCCCGGCAGCTCGATGGTCGAGTTCCCGGTCGCGTGGTCGGTGCTGGATCCCGAGCGCGGCTGGATCGTGTGCGAGATCCGCAACCTGATGGCCGACCCGGGCGACGGCAGTGTCCACGAGACGCCGAATCTGACGATCCTGCATCTGGCCGACGACGGCTCGGACGGGCTGTTTCGCTACGAGGAGGACGTGTACAACCCGGTCAACTTCGGACAGATGGTCGCCGCCTGGGCCCGGGTCGCCGACAGGCACGGCCGGCTGCCCGACGAGGGCCGCGAGTGGCTGCGGCGGTTCGTGCCGGGGTGGGAGAACGTCGCGTGAGGGACGCCACCGGCCGGCGCGCGGTCGATCTGGATAGGGTCTGAGCTGTCCGACCTGCCGCATCGCGAGGAGTTCGCATGTCTGTTGCCGTCGCCGCACGCCGTCCCCGGATGGTCCTCGCCGACCTCGTCCCGGGCGCCCTCGTCCGTGACGCGGTGCTGGTCGCCGCCGGCGCCGGCCTGACCGGCCTCGCCGCGCAGGTCTCGATCCACACCTCGCTGTCGCCGGTGCCGTTCACGCTGCAGACGTTCGCGGTGCTCGTGACCGGCGCGGCACTGGGCAGCGTCCGCGGCGTCACCTCGATGCTGCTGTACGTGCTCGCGGGCTCGCTTGGCGTGAACTGGTTCGCCGGGCACACGCACGGTTTCGCCGGGCCGTCCGCCGGCTACCTGGTCGGGTTCGTGATCGCGGCGGGCGTCGTCGGCGAGCTGGCGCGGCGGGGCAACGACCGCAACGTCTGGCGCACCGCGCTGACGATGGTCGCGGGCAACGTCGCGGTGTACGTGCCCGGCGTCGTCTGGCTGATGCACGAGGTGCCGAGCTACTCCTTCGGCCAGGGAATGCACTACGGCGTGACGGTCTTCCTGATCTCCGACCTGCTCAAGCTGGCCGTCGCCGCGCTGGTGTTCCCGGCCGCGTGGCAGCTGGCGAACCGCTTCTCGTCGCGCTGAGCTGAGCAACCGCCGCGCCCGCGATCCCGCCGCGCCCGCGATCCCGCCGCTCCCGCTATCCCGCCGCTCCCGCTATCCCGCCGCTCCCGCTACGGGCGGGTGCCCCTTGATCAACAGACGGATCCGGTCGACAAACGACCGCTGAGGTCTGTTGATCAAGTCACGAACGACCACCACGAGCTCGGTCGCCGTCCGTCGCGGGCGCAACGCGGGTAGACCGTCGATCGAGGCAGTCAGCCCGCCGGCTTCGTCATCGACAGGACGTCCAGGACCTGGTCCAGCTTCTCCTCGGTGATCTTGTCCGGGACGTGCCCGCGCTCGATGACGACCTCCTTGATCGTCTTGCGCTCCTTGATCGCCTGCTTGGCGACCTTGGCCGCCTCGTCGTAGCCGATGTAGTGGTTCAGCGGCGTGACGATCATCGGCGTGCCCTCGGCGTTCATGCGGCACTGCTCCTCGTTCGCCTCGATGCCGCTGACGCAGCGGTCGGCGAACACGCGCGAGACGTTGGCGAGCAGCCGGATCGACTCGAGCACGTTGCGCGCCATCATCGGCAGGAACACGTTCAACTCGAACGCACCGCCCGCGCCGCCCCACGCGACGGCGGCGTCGTTGCCGACGACCTGCGCGACGACCTGGGTCACCGCCTCACACAGGACGGGGTTCACCTTGCCGGGCATGATCGACGAGCCCGGCTGCAGGTCGGGGATGAAGATCTCCGACAGCCCGGTGCGCGGGCCCGAGCCCATCCACCGCAGGTCGTTGGCGATCTTGTTCAGGCTGACCGCGATGGTGCGCAGCGCGCCGGACAGCTCGACGATCCCGTCCCGGGCCGCGTTCGCCTCGAAGTGGTTGCGCGCCTCGGTCAGCGGCAGGCCGGTCTCGGACGCGATAAGCGCGATGACGTCACCGGCGAAGCCCGCCGGCGCGTTGATGCCGGTGCCGACCGCGGTGCCGCCCAGCGGCAGCTCGGCGACGCGGGGGAGCACGGCGTCCAGCCGCTCGATGCCGTAACGGACCTGGGCCGCGTAACCGCCGAACTCCTGGCCCAGGGTCACCGGGGTGGCGTCCATCAGGTGCGTGCGCCCGGCCTTCACGACCGTCGCGAACTCGCCCGCCTTCGCTTCGAGCGCCTGCGCGAGGTGGTCGAGCGCGGGCTTCAGGTCGTTGATCGTCGCCTTGGTCGCCGCGACGTGGATGGCGGACGGGAACTGGTCGTTCGAGCTCAGCGGGTCGTTGACGTCGTCGTTCGGGTGCACGGACGCGCCGAGCTTCTCGGCGGCCAGCGTCGCCAGCACCTCGTTGGTGTTCATGTTCGACGAGGTGCCCGAGCCGGTCTGGAACACGTCGATCGGGAACTCGGCATCCCAGTCGCCGCGCACGACCTCGACCGAGGCCTCGTGGATCGCCTTCGCCTTGGCCTCGTCCAGCAGGCCGCGCTGGGCCCGGATGCGGGCACCGGCTCCCTTGATCAGCGCGAGGCCCGCGATCAGCTCACGTTCGATCGGCTGCCCGGAGATCGGGAAGTTCTCGACCGCGCGCTGGGTCTGCGCGCGCCACTTCGCCGCGGCCGGTACCCGGACATCGCCCATCGAGTCCTTCTCGATGCGGTACTCCTGCTGGGCGTCGTCGGTCATCGGTGCTCTCCACGGTCGTCGGGGATCGGTCGTCCCCGAGCCTAGGACGAGCGGTTACTGCTGGTAGCCCTGCTGTGGCTGATATCCCTGCGGCTGCTGCTGGTACTCCGGCGACGTCGGCGAGCCACCGGGCTGGCCGTAGCCGAGCGCGGCCGCGGTCTGCTTGGCTGCGTCGTCCATCGGGATGGCCACGACGGCGGTGCCGTAGGCGCACAGCTCGGTCCAGACGTCGCCCATCTCGGACGTGTCGAAGCGCATGCCGATGACCGCGTTGCCGCCCTTGGAGCGGGCGTGCTCCAGCATGCGTCCCATGACCTCGTTGCGGCTCTCGGCCAGGTTCTTGGTCATGCCCTGCAGCTCACCGCCGAACATCGACTTGAAGCCCGCGCCGATCTGCGAGAACGCGTTGCGCGAGCGGACCGTCAGGCCGAACACCTCGCCGCACACGCGCTGGATCTGCCAGCCCGGGATGTCGTTCGTCGTGACCACCAACATGGAGAGCTCCCTCGAAGCCGATACGTACAGCGATGCTGGACAGGCTGATCGTCCTAGGACTGGCGGTCGAAGTCCACTGCCGAGTAGGCGCGCAGCTTGCCCAGCTGGTGCAACGAGTCGACGAGCCGGATCGTCCCCGACTTCGAGCGCATGACGATCGACTCGGTCTGCAGCGAGTCGGCGTAGTAGCGCACGCCGCGCAGGAGCTCGCCGTCGGTGATGCCGGTGGCGCAGAAGAAGATGTCGTCGCCCTGGACGAGGTCCTCGGTCTGCAGCACGCGGTCCAGGTCGTGACCCGCGTCGAGCGCCTTCTGCCGCTCGGCATCGTCGCGCGGCCACAGCTTGGCCTGCATCGCGCCGCCCATGCAACGCAGCGCCGCCGCGGCGATGATGCCCTCGGGCGTGCCGCCGATGCCGAGCAGCAGGTCGACGCCCGTACCGGGACGGGCGGCCGAGATCGCACCGGCGACGTCACCGTCGCTGATGAACTTGATCCGGGCGCCGGCGTCGCGGACGGCCTTTACCAGCTGCTCGTGGCGCGGCCGGTCGAGGATGCAGACCGTGACGTCCTCGGGGTTGCCGTGCTTGGCCTTGGCTACCCGCCGGATGTTCTCGGCGACCGGCGCCTCGATGTCGATGACGTCGGCGGCCTCGGAGCCGGCGGCGATCTTCTCCATGTAGAACACGGCGGACGGGTCGAACATCGCGCCGCGCTCGGACACCGCGATCACCGAGACGGCGTTCGGCATGCCCTTGGCCATCAACGTGGTGCCGTCGATCGGGTCGACCGCCACGTCGCACAGCGGCCCGGTGCCGTCGCCGACCTCCTCGCCGTTGAACAGCATCGGGGCTTCGTCCTTCTCGCCCTCGCCGATCACGACGACACCGCGCATCGACACCGTGCCGATCAGCGCGCGCATCGCGTCGACGGCGGCACCGTCGCCGCCGTTCTTGTCGCCGCGGCCCACCCAGCGCCCCGCGGCCATCGCAGCAGCTTCGGTCACGCGGACCAGCTCCAGGGCGAGGTTGCGGTCGGGTGCCTGCCGCGCCACCGCCAGATCGGGTGGGACGGGTGTCGGGTTGCCGCTCTCGCTGCGGTCCGCTGCGGCGTTGTCGGGGGCTCCGTCGGTCATGGCGGTGTTCCTCTCGGCACGGTCGCGGACGTCCATCCTTTCAGACCCGCCCGTCCCGCGGCGGTCGCGCTCAGGTCGGCAATGCGCTGGGGCCGGTCGATACGCTGCCGCCGTCATGTCCAGCATCGCCGTCCGCCTTCGCGCGCGGGCCGGACTGTTCGCCGTCAGCGGCGGCGCGCTGCTCTGGGGCACGACGGGTGTCGCGGTGCGGATCATCCACGACCGCAGCGGGCTCGGCGCGGTGCCGATCGGCTGCCTGCGGCTCGCGATCTCGGCGGTCGCGCTCGTGATCGTGTTCGGGCGCGCCGGGGTGCGGCGGGCCCGCGCCGCGCTGGAGCGGCACCGGTGGGCGCTGCTGGTGTCCGGTGCCGGGCTCGGGGTGTACCAGGCGCTGTACTTCCTCGGCGTGCAGTACGTCGGCGTCAGCATCTCGACGCTGGTCAGCCTCGCCGTCGCGCCGGTCGTGATCACGCTCGGCCTGGCCGCCGCACGCCGGGCGATGCCGAACCCGATCGCGCTGACGACGCTCGGGGCCGCGATCGCGGGGCTGGTGCTGATCTCGCTGCACCCCGGCGGCTCGGGAGGCAGCCATCCGCTGTGGGGTGTGCTCGCCTCCGTGGGCAGCGGCCTGGGCTACGCCGGGACGACGCTGCTCAACCGGCGGCTGGTGGCCGACGGTGACCCGCTGCTGCTGACCGCGACCACGAGCCTGATCGGTGCCGTCGTGCTCGTCCCGTTCGCCGCGGCCACTCTCAGTTGGCCGCACGACGGCGTTTCGAGCTTCTGGCTCGTCTACATCGGCATCGTGCCGACGGCGATCGCGTACTGGCTGTTCTACGCCGGCCTGCGCACGACTCCGACCGAGACCGCCGGCGTGCTCACGCTGCTCGAACCACTGACCGCCGCGGTGCTCGCCGCGATCGTGCTGCACGAAACCCTCAGCACGGCTGGACGTCTGGGTGCGGTGCTGATGCTGCTCGCGATCGGCGGGTTGTACGTGCGGGCGCCCGAGGACGTCCCCGGCCCCGAGACCGAACCGCCTGCGCTCTAGTCCCCGGCCGCGTCGTGCTTGGCGATCGCCTCGTCCAGCCGCGCGCTCGCGCCGTCCAGCCACTTCTGGCAGATGTCGGCCAGCTGCTCGCCGCGCTCCCACAAAGCCAGCGACTCCTCGAGCGACTGCCCGCCGGACTCGAGCTTCGCGACGACCTCGCGCAGCTCGGCCCGCGCCGCCTCGTAGCTCAGCTCGTTGCCGTCGTTGTCCGCCACGACGAGGAACCTACGCGACCGTCACGTCGAACTCGCCGCGCGCGACCCGGACGCGCAGCGTGCCGGCCGCCTCGTCGGCATCGCGGACGACCGCGCCGTCCGGCGTGCGCACGACGGCGTACCCGCGGTCGAGGGTGGCCTGCGGGGACAGCGCGCGGACCCGGGCCCGGACGTGGTCGAGGTCCGCGAGTGCCGCCTCGACGAGCCCGGTCGTGCGACGCAGCGCCCGCTGCCGCAGCGCTGACGTGTCGAGCAGGTCGCGGTCGATGCGCGTGCGGACGGTCGCGCGCAGCCGTTGGGGGAGCCCGGCCATGAGCTCGGCCTCGCGCTCGAGCCGGCGGTGGACGGACGCGCGGGCCCGCCCACGCAGATCGGTGACGACCCGCAGCTCGTCGGCGAGGTCCGGGACGATCCGCTTGGCGGCGTCGGTCGGAGTCGAGGCGGCCAGGTCGGCGACGTGGTCGAGCAGCGGGACGTCCGTCTCGTGCCCGATCGCGCTGACGACCGGTGTGCGAGCGGCAGCCACCGCGCGGATCAGGGTCTCGTTGCTGAACGGCAGCAGGTCCTCGACGCTGCCGCCGCCGCGCGCGATGACGATGACGTCGACGTCCGGGTCGTGGTCGAGGCGCTGCACGGCGGCGACGACCTCCTCGACCGCGGACGTCCCCTGCGTGGCGACGTTCTCGATGCGGAACCGGGCGCCGGGCAGTCGCCGGCGGGCGTTCTCGACGACGTCACGCTCGGCCGCGCTGGCCCGCCCGGTGATCAGCCCGATCGTGCCCGGCAGGAACGGCAGCGGGCGCTT
>Ga0164242_10002236_pt1 | contig 22477 bp, 13 predicted proteins | sample OricomgcompostMG_FD_108783 | JGI IMG/M metagenome (GOLD analysis project Ga0164242, IMG submission 108783) | Miracle-Growth compost microbial communities from Emeryville, California, USA - Original compost - Miracle growth compost (MG) ... | reverse complement strand
CTTGACGACGGTCTGCTGCTGGTTGCGGCGGGATTCGCGCGCCTTTTGCGCCGCTTCGTATTTGAACTTGCCGTAGTCCATGATCTTGCAGACCGGCGGCCTGGCGTTCGGGGCAACTTCGACGAGGTCGAGATCGGCGTCCGCAGCGACGCGCAGTGCGTCTTCGATGCGCACTATGCCTACCTGCTCTCCCCCTGGGCCGATCAACCGGACTTCAGGTACGCGGATGCGCTCGTTGACGCGGGTCTCAGTGCTGATGGGGCCTCCCTTGTTGGGCTTCTATATGTCCTGGCGAATATCCTGCGTGACGACCGGTGACCGGGTGGTCCGGGAAGCAGCGGCGGAGACACCACACCACTAGCAAAAAGGCCCTGCACAAGCAGGGCCCAATGCCGACCGATCCCGGCTGAGCGGTGCTCGAGCCGCCCGCGGTAGCCGCGGAACAGGCATTCGCGATGCCTGTGACCGGACCGCCGGACCTGGGAGAATCCGCTCAGGATCTCGTCGGCCCGCGGTGGGAGTGGGACTCCACTTACTGTTCCCGGCTTGCGCCGGGCTGGTCGCAGCCGTCAGTTTAGCAGTGTTGAGGAGGCTTTTAGCACTTCGGCCGCCCGACCGGGCCGGCGCGGGCGTCGATCCGGCCGGGAAAACACCGCGAAATTCGTGCCGGCCACTCTTAGCGCTTCGACAAGCTTTTCACGGATAGAGGGCATATCCTCGCGGTCTGTGACACTCGCATCTCCTGGTTCGAGGTCTGGTTCGGGTCCTCGTTCGGGGCCGCGGTTGGGGCCTGCAAACCGGTCGACCTCGCGGTATCGCTGGGTGCCGGCGGCCGCCGGGTGGACCGTGGGTGTGATCGCCACGGTGTCGCTGCTGGGCAGCGTGTCCCCGCTGATCCGGTACCTGATCAAGGTCCCGCGCGAGTTCATCAACGACTACCTGTTCAACTTCCCCGACACCAGCATCGCCTGGTCGTTCGTGCTGGCCCTGCTGGCGGCGGCGCTGACGGCACGCAAGCGGATCGCCTGGCTGCTGTTGCTGGGCAACATGATCCTGGCCGCCGCCCTCAACGTCGCCGACATCGCCGCCGGTGACAACACCGCGGCCGAGATCTTCGGCGAGAACCTGGGTTTCGCCGTCCACATCGTCGCGATCGTCCTGCTGGTGCTGGCGTATCGGGAGTTCTGGGCCAAGGTCCGCAAGGGCGCGTTGGTCAAGGCGGCCGCGGTGCTGGTCGCCGGGGACGTGGTGGGCATCCTGGTGTCGTGGGGCCTGGTCGAGTTGTTCCCCGGCACCCTGGCCCGCCAGGACCGGCTGCCCTACGTGGTCAACCGGGTGGTCGGCTTCGCGCTGGCCGACCCGGACCTGTTCACCGGCCGCCCGCACGTGTTCCTCAACGCGATCTTCGGGTTGTTCGGCGCGCTCGCGCTGATCATGGCGACCATCGTGCTCTTTCAATCCCAGCGCGCGGAGAACGCGCTGACCGGTGAGGACGAGTCGGCCATCCGCGGACTGCTGGAGTTGTACGGCAAGAACGACTCGCTGGGCTACTTCGCCACCCGCCGCGACAAGTCGGTGGTCTTCGCCCAGAGCGGACGCGCCGCCATCACCTACCGGGTCGAGATCGGGGTCTGTTTGGCCAGCGGCGACCCGATCGGCGATCCCCGCGCCTGGCCGCAGGCGGTCGACGCCTGGCTGGGCCTGTGCCAGACCTACGGCTGGGCGCCCGGCGTGATGGGCGCCAGCACGCAGGGGGCTCGGACCTATCGCGAGGCCGGCCTCAACGCGCTCGAGCTGGGTGACGAGGCCATCCTGCGCACCTCCGAGTTCAAGCTGTCCGGCCCGGACATGCGCGGCGTCCGCCAGGCGGTGACCCGGGCCCGCCGCGCCGGGTTGACGGTGCGGATCCGCCGGCACCGCGACATCTCCCCCGAGGCGATGGCCGACACCATCGCCCGCGCCGACGCCTGGCGTGACACCCAGACCGAGCGCGGCTTCTCCATGGCGCTGGGCCGACTCGGTGACCCGGCCGACGGGGACTGCCTGCTGGTGGAGGCCATCGACCGGGACGGCAGCGTGGTCGCGATGCTGTCGCTGGTCCCGTGGGGCACCACCGGTGTGTCGCTGGACTTGATGCGCCGGTCGCCGAGTTCACCCAACGGCACCATCGAGCTGATGGTCAGCGAGCTGGCGTTGAATGCTGAAAGCCTTGGTATCACCCGCATTTCGCTGAACTTCGCGATGTTTCGGTCGGCGTTCGAACAGGGCGCCCAGCTGGGCGCCGGCCCGGTCGCGCGGCTGTGGCGGGGGTTGCTGCTGTTCTTCTCCCGGTGGTGGCAGCTGGAGACCCTGTACCGCTCGAACATGAAGTACCAACCCGATTGGGTTCCGCGCTACGCCTGCTACGAGGATGCCCGGCTGATCCCCCGGGTCGGCGTCGCGTCGGTGATCGCCGAGGGCTTCCTGGTGTTGCCGTTCAGCCGGCGCGACAAGGTGCACACCGGCCACCACCCCGCCGTGCCGGCCCGGCTGGCGCAGTCGGGCCTGCTGCACCACGACGGCTCGGCACCGGACGTGAGCGGGCTGCGCCCGGAGCGCACCGACGCCGAGGAGGCGCGCTCGCGGCTGCCCGAGCAGGTTAGGGTGCGCCTGGCCAAGCTGAAGGTGTTGCAGCGCAACGGTGTTGACGCCTATCCGGTGGGCTGTCCGCCCAGCCACACCGTCGCGCAGGCGCTGGACGCCGACGACCAGCAGGACATCACCGTCGCCGGCCGGATCCTGCGGATCCGCGACTTCGGTGGGGTGCTGTTCGCCCAGCTGCGGGACTGGTCGGGGGAAATGCAAGTGCTGCTAGACAATTCGCGTCTGGAGCGGGGCCGCACGGCCGACTTCACCGCGGCCATCGATCTCGGCGACCTGGTCGAGGTGTCCGGTCAGATGGGGTTCTCCAAGAAAGGCACCCGGTCGCTGATCGTCACCGACTGGCGGATGATCGGTAAGTGCTTGCGGCCATTGCCCAATAAGTGGAAGGGGCTCACCGATCCGGAGGCCCGGGTGCGAACCCGCTACGTCGACCTGGCGGTCAACCCCGAGTCGCGGGAGTTGATCGCGGCGCGCAGCGAGGTGCTGCGCTCGGTCCGGCAGACCCTGTTCGCCAAGGGATTCATCGAGGTCGAGACCCCGATCCTGCAGCAGATCCACGGCGGCGCCACCGCCCGACCGTTCGTCACGCACATCAACACCTACGACATGGACCTGTTCCTGCGCATCGCGCCGGAGCTGTATCTGAAGCGGCTGTGCGTCGGCGGCGTGGAGCGCGTCTTCGAGTTGGGCCGGGCGTTCCGCAACGAGGGGGTCGACTTCAGCCACAACCCGGAATTCACCCTGCTGGAGGCCTACCAGGCGCACGCCGACTATCGGGTGTGGATCGACGGGTGCCGCGAGCTGATCCAGAACGCCGCCCAGGCCGCGCACGGCGAGCAGACCGTGCTGCGGCCCGGCGCCGACGGCCGGCTGCAACCGGTCGACATCTCCGGGATCTGGGCGGTCAAGACCGTGCACGACGCGGTGTCCGAGGCGCTCGGCGAGCAGGTCGACCCCGGCACGTCGCTGTCCACCCTGCGCAAACTGTCCGACGCGGCGCGCATCCCCTACCGCGCGCACTGGGACGCCGGCGCGGTGGTGCTCGAGCTCTACGAGCACCTGGTCGAGGACCGGACCGAGGAGCCGACGTTCTACGTCGACTTCCCCACCTCTGTGTCACCGCTGACCCGGCCGCACCGCAGCCGGCCCGGGGTCGCGGAGCGGTGGGACCTGGTGGCCTGGGGTGTCGAACTGGCCACCGCCTACAGCGAGCTGACCGATCCGGTGGAGCAGCGCCGCCGCCTGCAGGAGCAGTCGCTGTTAGCTGCCGGCGGGGATCCCGAGGCGATGGAACTCGACGAGGACTTCCTGCAGGCGATGGAGTACGCGATGCCGCCGACGGGCGGGCTGGGCATGGGCGTCGATCGCCTCGTCATGCTCATAACGGGCCGCAGCATCCGCGAAACATTGCCGTTTCCGCTGGCCAAGCCGCATTAGCGGAGGCCATCCGACACTCGGCCAATCCGGGGCGAACATTCGGTGAATACGTTCCAGGCCGGTTAACAATAGATCACAATGACTCACGTGACAGACTCCCCGAACGGTGCACCCGCACAGTTCCTGGCGTTTAGCCACACCTCGCTGATGCATGGCTGGGTGCCGATGACGGTCCAGGTGCTGGCCGGTGTCGTGCTGACGTTGGCGGTCGGCTGGCGGTCGCGCCGCTGGCGGACGGTGTGGGTGCCGGTGGCCGCGCTGGCCGGCGCCGCCGTGGCCTACCTGACGCACTGGTACATCGTCGACCGCGGGCTGTCCGACGAGCCCGCCCCGGCGGCGCTGTGGCTCTGGGTCATGCTGACCGGGACTGCGGTGGCGGTGCTGGTGCTGGGCTGGCGAACCGCGCGCCGCTGGCGGCGCGGCGCCGCGGTGCTGGCTGTTCCGCTGTGCTTGCTCAGCGCGGCCCTGGTGCTCAACCTGTGGGTCGGCTACTTCCCCACCGTGCAGTCCGCGTGGAGTCAGCTGACGTCGGGCCCGCTGCCCGACCAGACCGACCAGGCCACCGTTACCGCCATGGCCGCCAGTCGAATCCGGCCGCCGCACGGCACCGTGGTGCCGGTGGCGATCCCGTCGGACGGCTCGCACTTCAAACACCGCGGCGAGCTGGTCTACCTGCCGCCCGAATGGTTCGCCACCACCCCGCCCCCGGCGTTGCCGACGGTGATGATGATCGGCGGTCAGTTCAACACCCCGGCGGACTGGACCCGGGCGGGCAACGCGGTCAAGACGATCGACGACTTCGCGGCCGCCCACCACGGCCAGGCGCCGGTGTTGGTGTTCGTGGACTCCGGCGGCGCCTTCAACAACGACACCGAGTGCGTCAACGGGGTCCGCGGCAACGCCGCCGACCACCTCACCAAAGATGTTGTGCCGTTCATGATCTCGGCGTTCGGGGTCAGCCCGCACCGGTCCAACTGGGGCGTCGCGGGATGGTCGATGGGCGGCACCTGCGCGGTGGATCTGACCGTCATGCACCCGGAGCTGTTCAGCGCGTTCGTCGACGTCGCCGGCGACTTCTTCCCCAATGCGGGCAACAAGGCGCAGACCATCGCCCGGCTGTTCGGCGGAAACGCCGACGCCTGGGCGGCATTCGATCCGACCACGGTGATCAACCGGCACGGACCGTACCGCGACGTGGCCGGCTGGTTCGCGATCTCCTCGGACGGCCCGCCCGCGCCCCGGCGTGACATCCAGCTCAGCGACAGCGGCGCCATCCGGCTCGCGGCACGCGAAGCCGCGGCTAACCCCGGCAACCAGACCGCCGCCGCCTATTCGCTGTGCGCGCTGGGCCGCGCCAACGGCATCGACTGCGCCGTGGTGCCGCAGCCCGGTCGGCACGACTGGCCGTTCGCGGACCGCGCGTTCGCGGCCGCGCTGCCCTGGCTGGCCGGGGCGTTGGGCACTCCCGGAATTCCGCGAACCCCGTTGCCCGCCACGTCGTCCCCGGCCGTCGGCGCTCCGCTGGTGGTCCCGGCCGAGCGGTCCAACACCGGCAAGCGATAGCGCCGGTGGCGTCGGAGAAACTTCCCGGCAGAATCGCGCGCCGATACGCGCATATCGTCGGTCGATACGACGATATCGTCGGACCGTGGAACCCACGCGAATGTTTCCGTACGAGCCTCCCCCTCCTCCACAACCGTCGCCCAAGGAACGGATTCGGGACGCGGCACTGAGTTGTTTTGCCGTGCGCGGCATCGCCGCCACGCCGCTGCGTGCGGTCGCCGAGGCCGCAGACGTGTCAATTGGGCTGGTGCAGCACCACTTCCGCACCAAGGCCGCGCTCACGGCCGCGGTCGATCAGTACGTGCTCCAGGTGTTGGACGAGGCATTGAAGCCGACCATGCTGCCCGAGCCTCCCGAGGACGGGCTCAACGAGGCCGGTCACCGGCTGACCACGCTGATGGCCGAACGCCCCGACGTCGTGATGTATCTCGGGCGCGCGCTCGCCGAGGGCGGTGCACTCGGGTCCGTCATCTTCGACGGGCTGCTGAGAATCTGTGCGACCCAGGGCGAACAATTCGTGGCGCAGGGCAACACCCAGCTCGACCTCGACCCGGATTGGGCGGCGATCAACATCCTCGTCCTGCGCGTCGGCGCCATAATTCTGCATCCGTACATCGAGCTCCACCTGGGCAAACCGTTCTTCACCGAGCAGCAGCTGCGGCGCTGGGACGCCTCGGTCACCAGCCTCATCCGGCACGGCATGTTCCTCGAGGACACTCAGCACCCGTACGGAGACGCGAACGCACGGTGAGCGATCGACAGTCGCCACACCGCAATTGGCGCAGGCCGCTCACTACCCGACCGACGTCACATTTTCGGCCGGGCGTTTGCGTTTGAGCCGCTGGCCCACCGGCCAGGTGCTATACACGAAGCACCATGGATGCGCCCGCCGTGACCGCCTATGCCGCGCAACTTCTCGAGATCGGTGAGCCGAACGACGAGTTGACGTTACAGCGGCTGCGAGCCGAACCGTGCGTTGAGTTCATCGACCGCCTCGATGCACAGTTGGCCAACCTCGGCAGCCTTCGTCCCGCCCCGCCGCCTGAGCTTCTTACGGAGCCGGGCCGATGGGCTTACTACCCCTGGCGGCGCACGGCCGTGGCGGTCCTGGGCCCGCGCGGATACCGCGCGGTCCGGTTGGACCGCAACCGCCACAACATCACGCCGCAAGAGCAGGAAAAGCTTGGCGCGCTGAGTATCGGCGTGGCGGGACTGAGCGTCGGGCACGTGATCGCACACACCCTGGCCGCCCAGGGACTGGGTGGTCGCCTCCGCCTGGCCGACTTCGATCACATCGAACTTTCGAACCTGAATCGGGTGCCGGCAACGGTGTTCGACCTCGGCCTCAACAAGGCACGGGTGGCCGCGCGGAGAATCGCCGAGCTCGATCCCTATATCGACGTCGAAATATTCGACGCGGGACTCGCTCTGGACAACGTCGACGCATTCCTTGACGGGCTGGACATCGTCATCGAGGAGTGCGATTCGCTGGACATCAAGGCCGCCCTTCGGGAAGCCGCGCGCGTCCGCCGGATTCCGGTGTTGATGGCCACCAGCGATCGCGGGTTGGTCGACGTGGAACGCTTCGATCAAGAACCTGCGCGCCCGATCCTGCATGGCTTGATGGGCGATCTCGACATTGAGTTACTTCCCAGCATGACCAGCCGCGAAAAGGTGCGACACATCCTCGGTTACCTTGAAGCTGAACAATTATCGTCGCGCGGCGCGGCGTCGCTGATCGAGGTCGACCGCACGCTGTCGACCTGGCCGCAGTTGGCCTCGGATGTGGTACTGGGAGCGGCGGCGCTGGCCGAAGCCGTGCGTCGAATCGGACTCGGCGAGAAGCTGCACTCGGGCCGCACTCGCATCGATATCGGCTCGGCGTTCGATCACCTCGACGAGCCCCACGTAGCGCGGCACGGTCCCGTACTGGTGGACGATCACGACCCGCTGGAACTGCCCGGGATGACGGGGATCATCGCCGCCGCGGCGATTCGTGCACCGTCCGGCGGAAACGTACAGCCGTGGCATGTCCAAGCCGGACCCGCCGACGTCACCATCGACATTGCCCCCCAACACACTTCGACCATGGACGTCGGCTTCCGTGGCAGTGCGGTCGCGGTGGGCGCTGCCCTGCTCAACGCAAAAATCGCCGCGGCCGCCCACCACATTCTCGGACCGGTCAAACTCGAGGAGCAGGTCGATGGCTCACTGTTGCGCGCCACCCTGGAAATGGCCGACGGCACCGACCCCGGCCTGGCGCGGCTCTATCAACCGATGCTGCAACGCGAAACCAACCGGCACCATGGAAAGCCAGAAGCGATCGACCCCGCCCTCGTCGAGGCCCTCAGCACCGCAGCGCAACGGGAAGGCGCGCAACTGCGTCTGCTCACACAGAAAGACCAAATATGGCGTGCAGCAATACTTTTGGGTGAATCCGACCGCATTCGCTACCTGACACCGCAACTGCACCAAGAGATGATCTCCGAACTGCGCTGGCCCGGCGATGCCGATCCCGACACCGGTATCGATGTGCGCAGCCTCGAACTCGATGCGGGCGACTTGGCCATGCTGGATATTCTGCGACGCACGGACATCATGGCGCACCTCGCCGAGTGGAACGCGGGCAGCGCACTGGGCGACGACATCCGCAACCGGCTACTAGCCAGTTCTGCACTGGCCGCGATCACCGTGCCGGGCCAGGACCTCCGAGACTACGCACGTGGCGGAGCGGCCGTCGAACTGGTCTGGATCATCGCGCAGCGGGCGGGGCTCGCGGTGCAGCCGGTTTCGCCGGTATTCCTGTACGCCCACACCCGAACCGAGTTCGAGGAACTTTCGCTCCAGTTCGCTGATGAGCTAATGCAATTGGAACGCGATTTTCGCAGTTTGGTCGACATTCCAGCAGACGAGTCAGCCGTGCTCCTACTCCGGTTCACCGCGGGACCACCGACATCGGTGGCGAGCCGGCGAAGCATCGATCGAGCCCGGGTGCTCAGTTGAACCGTTGTATAAGGCACCGCTTTGGGATCCCAAGGCTGTCACGCACCCATCCCCGTGATGCGGCGCACAATGCCTGCCTTGCCCGTCGTAGGAGGCTACGGTAAGGGCAATGTCGGGCACCTTGGACCACCTGGTCACCGCTGCCGCCGCGGAACTGATGGCGGCCACCGCGGCAGACGCCGCCCAGATCAGCGAACGGGTGCTCGCCGACCTCGTCAGCCACTTCGGCGTTAATTTCGGGTTTCTGCGGCACAACGATCACAGCATCCGCGCGACAGTGCTCGTTGCTGAATGGCCCCCGCGCAACGTGGACCCCGACCCTCTCGGGGTGATCTATTTCGCCGACGCCGACTCTGTCTTCGCGCGGGTCGAGACGATGAAAGAACCCGATGTTCTACGTCCCGAACCGGCGAATGCCGACTATCAACGCAATATCGAAGACGGCACCGGAATCCCCGAGGTCTCCCTGGCCGCCGTTCCGCTGCTGTCCGGAGATGTCACCACCGGGACCCTGGGATTCGTCAAGTTCGGCGATCGCGAATGGCTATCCGAGGAACTCAATGCGTTACAGGCGATCGCGGCACTCTTTGCGCAGCTGCAAGCCCGTGTCGTCGCCGAAGAGCAAATTCACTACCTTGCCGAGCATGACGAACTTACCGGGTTGCTGAACCGCAGAGCGCTCATCGCGCACCTCGACAAGCGGCTGGCGCCGGGACAGCCCGGCCCGGTTCCAGTCGTGTTCCTCGCGATCGACCGCTTCAAAGTCATCAACGGCCGCCTCGGCCAAGACGCCGGCGACCGATTCATCGACGCCTTCGCCGCGCTACTCCGCGAAGCCACCGAAATACCGTCCGTCATCGCCCGTTTCGGGGGCGACGAGTTCGGCGTCGTGCCGGCTGCGCCGATGGATGTCGAAGCGGCCGAAAGTTTTGCGCACTCATTGCACGAGCGGCTTCACCATCCGATCGCAATCGACGATGAAATGCTCAGCCGCACCGTCAGTATCGGCGTCGCGGCCGGCATACCGGGGGACGAGAGCACGTCGGATTTGCTCCGCCGGGTGGACCAGGCCACCCGATCGGCCAAGGCCGCCGGCGGCAACAACGTCGCGACCTTCCGCCCGGAGATGTCGACAATAGACACGATCCGCAACGACATCGAGCTGTACCTGGAAGGGATGATCGACGGCGGCAGCGGTGCGCTGGTCTTGCACTACCTGCCGGAATTCGACATGCGTACCGGCGAGATCCTCGGCACCGAGGCGCTAACGCGTTGGCAACACCCCACTCTGGGCTTGTTGATGCCTGACTCGTTCATCCAGGTCGCTGAATCAATCAACCTGGGTGCCAAATTGGGCCGCCTGGTCATGCGGTCAGCGTGTGCGCAATTCGGACAGTGGCGGTCACGCGGCGTCGGACAGGGAACCGTGCTGCGAATCAACGTCTCGCCCGTCCAGCTGGTCACGGCCGGCATAGTTGACACCGTCGCGGCCACCCTCGACGAGTTCGGCCTCGATCCGAGCACCGTGTGCCTCGAGATCACCGAAAGCGTTGTGGTCCAAGACATCGACGCGACGCGTCAGACGTTGTTCGGGCTGAAGGACATCGGAGTGCAGATCGCCATCGATGACTTCGGCACCGGTTACAGTGTGCTGACATACCTCAAATCGCTGCCCGTCGACTCGCTCAAGATCGACAAGGGTTTCGTCCAGAGTCTCGATACCAATCCCGGTGACCTGGCAATCGTGCGTTCCACGCTGGCCCTCGCCGACGCGTTCGGGCTCGACGTTGTGGCCGAGGGTGTGGAAACGGTGGCAGCGGCCGAGACGCTGCTCAGCCTGGGCTGCCATCGCGCACAAGGCTTCCTGCTGTCACGCCCACTCGACAGCGCGGGTATGGAAGCGCTTCTGATCAAAGGCGCTATACCGATGAGGTTCTCGGACGGGGGCGCTCCCGAAAACCAGCACGTGGTCTAGCAGCAGGCCATCAGAAACCTATGCCGATAGGCGGCTGAGGATTTCGGTGTTCTCGGCGCACATCAACTTGAATTGCGCCGGATCGGCATGGGCGGCGAGGGTGCGGCGGTCCCACCACATCACCTTGGTTCGGTAGTTCTCGTTGGGATAGGCCGCCGCCGGCACCCGAGACGCCACCACACCGCCGGAGGACTGCCACTGCTCGAGCACGTGCGCCGCCGCGGTGGCCATGACGAACTGGGCACCGAGCAGCGTCATCGTCGGCAACGCGGTGCGGGCCAGCACGGTGGAAAGGGCCCGATTGCCGTATTCGCGGGAATTCGTCCATGCGCTTTTCACTTCCACGACGCCAAAGGGAATCCGGTTGGCAATCATGTAGCGCAGCAGCGGAAGCCCCGGGTTTCCTTTCCACTCCTTCAGGGCGTGCGAATCCTCCGGAGACCGCAACGGCCCCACCACCCGCGTCCCCCCGACGACCCGACCTTGGGGGTCAAGCGCGGCAAAGAACAGGGTCGTGTCGGCGCCATCCCTGATCCGCTCCAGGTCGAGCACCCAGTCCAGGCCGTGCTTGCGATAACTCTCGAGTGCGCCGTCCAGATATTGATTCCACAATTCGGGCTCCGCTTCCGGCGTCGACGCGGTGACCCGACAACCCGTCGCCTGGTCGTACCAGCCGAATCCGGTCTCCGGCCACGGGCCGTCGCTAATCTCTCTTGCCGCGAGCTGAGCCGCTTCCATGTTTACCTCCACTCATTTGCCGTACGATCCGAGCCATTTTTGACCGAGCCTTCAGCACCAATTTGTTTGTTAATAAGACTCGTGACAAATAACCAAGGTGATTGTGGCACAAGCAGCTAATTACGTCCCTTCGGCTCGGGCAAGAAGTTGCACGGCGCGCTTGCTCAGCGGCGCATGGGATTTGGCGAATAGAACAGCTACTGTTCAGTAACCGCGGTGGCGGCCGATTTATGGTTAACGCCGGTCCCGGCCAGAGCATGGAAAATGTGGCGTGCAGCGACGAATCTTCCCCAATCGTCTGTGCCGATGATTTGACGCCCAACGGTGACAACAGGCGTTGCCTATTTCGATCGCCGCCGCAGTAGCGTAACCGCATGCCCGACGAATCAGCTACGCCGGCCGACGCCGGCTACGACAACGCCGGCGTGCCCACCTTCGATTCCGTCCGGGACAAGATCGAGGCGCGCTACGCGACGGCGCAGGGCGCCGCCGACCTCAACGCGGAATCGCCCGAAGGCCGATCGGTCGCCGAGCAGTACGACGAGCGGAAACGCGCCGCCGCACGGCGGCTGGCCCAGATCCGCGAGTCCATGCGGCCGCAGCAGGATTGACTCAGGCGGTGGCTTTGCGGCGCCGGCTCGACCGGCGCGGGGCGCCGGCCGCCGCCCCGCCACGGCCGATCACCTCGGCGAGGAACTTGCCGGTGTAGCTCTCCGGCACCGCGGCGACGTCCTCCGGAGTGCCTTGCGCGACAACGGTTCCGCCCTCGGCACCGCCCTCCGGGCCCATGTCGACGATCCAGTCGGAGGTCTTGATCACGTCCAGGTTGTGTTCGATGACGATCACCGTGTTGCCTTTGTCGACAAGGCCGTTGATGACCTTCAGCAGCTTGCGGATGTCGTCGAAATGCAGCCCCGTGGTGGGCTCGTCGAGGATGTAGATGGTGCGGCCGGTGGAGCGCTTCTGCAGTTCGGCGGCCAGTTTGACGCGCTGCGCCTCGCCACCGGACAGGGTGGGCGCCGGCTGGCCGAGCCGCACATAACCCAGGCCGACGTCGACCAGGGTGCGCAGGTAGCGGTGGATGCCGGTGATCGGCTCGAAGAACTCCGCCGCCTCCTCGATGGACATGTCCAGCACCTCGGAGATGGTCTTGCCCTTGTAATGCACCTCCAGGGTCTCCCGGTTGTAGCGGGCGCCGTGGCAGACCTCGCACGGCACGTACACGTCGGGCAGGAAGTTCATCTCGATCTTGATGGTGCCGTCGCCCGTGCACGCCTCGCACCGGCCGCCCTTGACGTTGAACGAGAACCGGCCCGGTTGATAGCCACGAACTTTGGCCTCGGTGGTGGCGGCGAACAGGGTGCGGATCTTGTCGAACACGCCGGTGTAGGTGGCCGGGTTGGACCGCGGTGTGCGCCCGATCGGCGACTGGTCCACCCGCACCAGCTTGTCCAGGTGGTCCAGCCCGGTGACCCGGGTGTGCCGGCCCGGCACCAGCCGGGCGCCGTTGAGCCGGTTGGCCAGCACCGTCGCCAGGATGTCGTTCACCAGAGTCGATTTGCCCGAGCCCGACACGCCCGTCACCGACGTCAGCACACCGAGCGGGAACGACACGTCGATGCCGCGCAGGTTGTGCTCGCGCGCCCCTACCACGGTGAGCTGGCGGCGCCGGTCGACCGGGCGCCGGATCGCCGGCATCTCGATGCTTTCCTTGCCGGACAGGTAGGCCCCGGTGATCGAGTCCTGGTTGGCCAGCAGCTCGGCATAGGTTCCGCTGTGCACGATCTGGCCGCCGTGCTCACCGGCCCGCGGGCCGATGTCCACGATCCAGTCGGCATGGGCGATGGTGTCCTCGTCGTGCTCCACGACGATCAGCGTGTTACCCAAATCCCTTAATCGCGTGAGGGTTTCGATAAGCCGGCGGTTGTCGCGCTGGTGCAGGCCGATGGACGGCTCGTCGAGCACGTAGAGCACCCCCACCAGCCCGGACCCGATCTGGGTGGCCAGCCGGATGCGTTGCGCCTCACCGCCGGACAGGGTGGCCGCCGCACGCGACAGCGACAGATATTCCAGCCCGACGTCGAGCAGGAACCCCAGCCGGGACTGGATCTCCTTGAGCACCTGCCCGGCGATCGCCTGCTCGCGGGGCCCCAGGGTGAGCGTGTTGAGGAACTCCGCGCAATCCGAGATGGACAGCTCGCACACCTCGGCGATGGATTTCTTCCCGTGCCGCCCCGCCGCCAGCGTGACGGCCAGGATCTCCGGCTTCAGCCGGGTGCCCTCGCAGACCGGGCAGGGCACGTCGCGCATGAAGCCCTCGTAGCGCTCCTTCATCTGCTCCGACTCGGTCTGGGCCATCTTGCGCTGCAGGAACGCCAGCACGCCCTCGAAATCGGCGTAGTACGAGCGGGTCCGGCCGTACCGGTTGCGGTAGCGCACATGCACCTGGTGGTCGGAACCCTCGAGAATCGCCTTGCGGGCCTTGGCCGGCAGCTTGCGCCAGGGGGTGTCGACGTCGAAGCCCAGCTCGTCGCCGAGCCCGGCCATCATCCGGGTGAAGTACTCCGCGGTGTGGCCCGTCGACCACGGCGCCACCGCCCCCTCGGCCAGGGTGCGCTCCGGGTCGGGCACCACCAGGTCGGGGTCGACCTCCTTGCGGATGCCGAGCCCGCTGCACTCGGGGCAGGCGCCGTAGGGCGAGTTGAACGAGAACGACCGCGGTTCCAGGTCGTCGACCGCCAGCGCGTGCCCGTTGGGGCAGGCCAGCTTCTCGGAGAACCGCTGCTCGCGGTTGTGCGCGTCGTGTTCGTGGTCGACGAATTCCAGCACCACGATGCCGTCGGCCAGGTTCAGCGCGGTCTCCACCGAATCGGTGAGCCGCTGCTTGGCGGACGCCTTGACGGTGAGGCGGTCCACCACCACCTCGATGTCGTGCTTTTCCTGCTTCTTCAGCTTCGGCGGATCGGTCAGCGGATGCACCACGCCGTCCACCCGGACCCGGCTGTAGCCCTGGGCGTTGAGCTTCTCGAACAGGTCGGCGAACTCGCCCTTGCGGGTGCGCACCACCGGGGCCAGCACCAAGAACCGGGTGCCCTCGGGCATCGCCAGCACCTGGTCGACGATTTGCTGGGGCGTCTGCCGGGCGATCCGCTCGCCGCACACCGGGCAATGCGGGGTGCCCGCGCGGGCGTAGAGCAGCCGCAGGTAGTCGTAGACCTCGGTGATGGTGCCGACGGTCGAGCGCGGGTTGCGGTTGGTGGACTTCTGGTCGATGGACACCGCCGGCGACAGCCCCTCGATGAAGTCCACGTCCGGCTTGTCCATCTGCCCCAGGAACTGGCGGGCGTAGGCCGACAGCGACTCCACGTAGCGCCGCTGCCCCTCGGCGAAGATGGTGTCGAAGGCCAGCGACGATTTGCCCGATCCCGACAGCCCGGTGAACACGATCAGCGCATCCCGGGGCAGGTCGAGGTCGACGCCGCGCAGGTTGTGCTCGCGGGCGCCCTTGACGATCAGACGGTCAGCCACGCTGCCCTCTCTCAATGAATCCGCTCCGTACAGCCGGTATGCGCACGGCGCATTCCATGCTAGGTGCCCATACCGACAAGCAACGTTTGACCAGTAACGTGGCCGCTATGACTGCCTCGGTTGTTCCCAGCGACAACTACACCGGACACGTCGATCCGGGCACCGCGGCCCGCCGGACCCTACCCGGCGCCACGATCATAAAGGCGTCGGTGGGCCCGATGGACAACAACGCGTACCTGGTGACGTGTTCCGCGACCGGCGAAACACTGCTGATCGACGCCGCCAACGACGCCGACGTGCTGATCGGCCTGATCCGCGACTACGCCCCCAAGCTGTCGCTGATCGTGACCAGCCACCAGCACTTCGATCACTGGCAGGCGCTGGCCGACGTCGCCGCCGCCACCGGGGCGCCCACCGCCGCCAACGAGATCGACGCCGACCCACTGCCGGTCAAACCGGATCGTTTGCTGGCGGGCGGGGACACCGTGCGCATCGGGGAGCTGGCGTTCGACGTCATCCACCTGCGCGGGCACACTCCCGGCTCGATCGCGCTGGCCCTGGACGGGGCGGCGACCGGCGGGGTCACCCAGTTGTTCACCGGCGACTGCCTGTTCCCCGGCGGGGTGGGCAAGACGTGGCAGCCCGGCGACTTCGACCAGCTGATCGACGACGTCACCACCCGGGTGTTCGACGTGTACGACGACTCCACCGTCGTCTACCCCGGGCACGGCGACGACACCGTGTTGGGCAACGAACGCCCCCACCTCAGCGAATGGCGCGAGCGGGGCTGGTAACGGTCAACCGGTAGCGGTCATGAGGTGGTGTGCACGATCAGCACGTCGGTCTTGGCCCGCCGCGACACGTTGGCCGGCACCGAGCCCAGCAACCGTCCGGCGATGGTGCTCAGACCGACGTTGCCGACCACCAGTAGGTCCGCCTGCTCCTCCTCGGCGAGGTGCACGAGCGCATCCACCGGGGCCCCCACGATGGGGCGCTCGTCGACGTTCTTCGCTCCGGCCTGGTGGGCGCGCTCCTTGGCGTCGCGCAGAATCGCATAGATCGGGGCGGTGCCCGACACCTTGTAGCTTTCTTCCCGCAGGGCGTCGGCGGCCCGGGCGTCCTCATGCTGGGGCAAGTACGCCGAGGCCACGATCAGCTTGGCATCCGGTCCGGCGATCTGCGCCGCCCGCTCTACCGCACGCATCGACGAGTCCGAGCCATCGGTTCCTACCACGACAGTCCGATAGGCGCCCATTTACCCTCCCAGTGTCGGTTGGTCAGCCAACCCAAGACAGTATCGCGTTTGCTCGATGCTGAGGAGGTAGATCAGCGACACGGTGTGGCGCGGCGGGTTTGCCAATTTGGCGGGCCCGGCTGCGGCAATGGACAATTTCGCCGATGCCAAAACAATCCCGTCCCCGAGGGCAGCGCGGAAAGCATTGCATTGCGCCGCTTTTCGCCGATTCCGGGGCCGACGGCGAATACCCCGGCGGCTGTTTGTGAGCCGCCGCACCGGGCGCGCCCTAAAGTAACAAGCATCATGTCCATGCCCACCCTCGAGCCGACTTTCGAGTCGGGCGCCGGGGATATCGTCGCCGAACCTGCGCCTCGCCGTCCGCGGGGAAGGTTGCTCGATCCGTGGGCGATCGCGGTGCTCGCCACCGCGCTCAGCGCCGCCTGGGCGTGCCGGCCGTCGCTGTGGTTCGACGAGGGGGCGACGATCTCGGCCGCGGCCAGCCGGACATTGCCCGAGTTGTGGCGGCTGCTCGGACATATCGACGCCGTCCACGGGGCCTATTACCTGCTGATGCACGGCTGGTTCGCGCTGTTCCCGCCCACCGAGTTCTTCTCCCGGTTACCCAGCGCCCTGGCGGTCGGGGCCGCGGCCGCCGGTGTCACGGTGTTCACCAGGCAGTTCGCCCCGCGGCGGACGGCGGTGTGCGCGGGCGCCGTGTTCGCCCTGCTGCCCCGCATGACGTGGGCGGGCATGGAGGCGCGCCCGTACGCGTTCGTGGCCGCCGCCGCCGTCTGGCTGACCGTGTTGTTCGTCGCCGCCGTCCGGCGCGGCGCGCCCCGCGGGTGGGTCGGGTACGCGCTGGCGTTGATGCTGGCGATCCTGCTCAACCTCAACATGGTGCTGATGGTGCCGGTGTACGGCGTGATGCTGCCGCTGCTCACGGCCCGCGGCGCACGCAGGTCGGCGGCGCTGTGGTGGGCCGGCAGCTCGGCCGTCGCCGTCGGGGCGATGACGCCGTTCCTGCTGTTCGCGCACAACCAGGTCTGGCAGGTCAACTGGATCTACCCGGTGAGCTGGCATTACGCGTTCGACATCATCTTGCGCCAGTATTTCGACCACAGCGTCGCGCTGGCCGTGCTGAGCGCCGTGCTGATCGTGGCGGCGGCGGTGGCCCGGCTGGCCGGGGTGCCGGCGCCGCCGGGCGACCTGCGCCGGTTGTTGATCCTCTGCGCGGCCTGGATGGTGATCCCCACCGCGCTGGTGGTCGTTTACTCGGCCGTCGCCGAACCGATCTACTACCCGCGCTACCTGATCTTCACCGCGCCCGCGATGGCCATCGTGCTGGCCGTCTGCATCGTCACGCTGGCCCGCCGCCCCTGGCCCATCGCCGGCGCGGTGCTGCTGTGCGCCGTTGCCGCGCTGCCGAATTACCTGTTCGTGCAACGCTGGCCGTACGCCAAGGAGGGCTGGGACTACAGCCAGGTCGCCGACCTGATCGGCTCGCACGCCGCACCCGGCGACTGTCTGCTGGTGGACAACACCGTGCCGTGGCGGCCCGGCCCGATCCGCGCGCTGTTGGCCACCCGGCCCGCGGCGTTCCGGTCACTGATCGACGTCGAACGCGGCGCATACGGCCCCAAGGTCGGGACGCTGTGGGACGGCCACGTCGCCATCTGGCTGACCACGGCCAAAATCAACAAATGCTCGACCATCTGGACGATCACCAATAAGGACAACTCGCTGCCCGACCATCAGTCCGGGCAATCGCTGCCACCGGGCAGCGCATTCGGGCAGGCCCCCGCATATCGATTCCCCGGCTATCTCGGCTTCCACATCGTCGAGCGGTGGCAGTTCCACTACTCGCAGGTTGTCAAGTCCACCCGCTGACGACGACGGCCGCCGGCCGCGTGAAGTTCCGGATGCTGGGTAGCTTGACGGCATGCAGATCTGGCTGACCGGGGCGCCGCTGCTGGGCGGCAGCGTGCAGGGCGCGCGGCATGCCGTCGAACTGTTCGCGGCGTTCGGGTTGACGGCGCTCATCGGGCTGGAGCGCACCATCCAGGGCAAGAGCGCCGGTTTGCGGACGCAGACGATCGTGGGCACCTCCTCGGCGCTGATCATGTTGGTCAGCAAGTACGGCTTCAGCGACGTGCTGTCGGCGGGCAGCATCGTGCTGGACCCGTCTCGCGTTGCGGCCCAAGTGGTTTCGGGGATCGGATTCCTCGGCGCCGGCATCATCATCACCCGGCGCGGTGCGGTGCACGGTCTTACCACGGCGGCCGCGGTGTGGGAATCGGCGGCCATCGGTTTGGCCACCGGCGCGGGCCTGCTGCTGCTGGCGATCGCGGTCGTGGGGCTGCACTTCGTGAGCGCGCTGGCGTTCAATGCGGTGGAACGCCAACTCAATGCGCGGCTGCGCGGCACGGTCCGGTTGCGCATCATCTACGCCAACGGCCGCGGCGTGCTGCGCGAGTTGCTGCGTCTTTCCGGGCAGCGCGACTGGCAGCTCACCGAACTCGACGCCGACCCGCACGACATCGACGACGGCGAGGTCGCGGTGTCAATGACGTTGTCGGGAGCCAAGATCGCCGATGCGGCGCACGTCTTCGCCGAGGTGGACGGGGTCGCCGCGGTGCTGTCGGCCGATGATGCGACGGACTGAATTCAGCCGACGTTGCCGACCGGCTGCGCCTGGCGGGTGGCCCGGGTGGCGGCGTAAGAGACGGCCACCCCCGCCGCACTGAGCGCGGTGAAGACGGTGAACAGCAGGTGGGCGGCCATCTCGTCACCCCCGGTGGCGGTGTTGACGACGACGCCGGCCAACCCGGCGCCGATCGCGGCGGAGGTCAGCTGGACGGTGTTGATCGCCGCCGAAGCGGCGCCGCCCTCGGCCGGGTCGTTGACCGACGCCATGGCCCGCGCCGACAGATGCGGCCAGGCCATCCCGATGCCCGTGCCGGCGACCAGCAGCGCCACCGCCCACAGCGCGGCGGTCCAGGCCGACCCGTCGCCGTGCCGGGCCACCGCCCCCAGCGCCAGCCCGGACGCCGCCACGAGCGGCGCCACCATGACCACCCGTCCCACCGTGCGCGGGTTCTCCGGGGAGGCGCTGACGATCTCGCTGACCGTCCAGCCCAGCGCGAGCGCCGCTCCCAGGAAGCCGGCCGCGATCGGGGTGAGGTGGGCCAGCCGCTGACCGAACAGCGGCACATAGGTGTTCACCATCGCGGCGGCCATCAGCACGCCCATGGTCAGGTAGATCCACTTCAGCGGCCCCGGCGAGAACACGCTGGGCGGCAGGATGGCGGCGTGCATGCGCCAGTCGACGATCACGAACAGCCCGACCAGCATGATTCCGGCCGCCAGTAGCCCGAAGGTCGCCGCGGTGTTGTGCGGGATCTGCGCCACGCTGACCGCCAGCGAGGCGACACCGATGATCAGCAGCGACCACACCGGCACCTTCATCCGGGGTATGGCGGGGGCCGGGTCGACGCGGGCCAGCGCGACCGGCACCAGCAGCGCCATCAGCGCGGTCAGGACGGCCATCACCACGAAGGCCCAGCGCCAGATCCCGAGCTGCGCGAACAGCCCGCCCGTCGCGGGCCCGACCACGGTCGCGACGCCCCACATCGCCGACACCAGCGCCGAGCCGCGGGTCCACAACCAGCGTGGCAGCGCCGAGTTGATCACCGCGTAGCCCAGGCCGGCCAGCAAGCCGCCGGCCACCCCCTGCATGGCGCGCCCAGCAATCAAAACATGCATATCGGGTGCCGCACCGCAAACCAGGCTGGCGACGCCGAACACGGCCAGCCCCAGCAGATACGACGCCCGCGCGCCGACGCGCAGCAGCATCGGATTGACCATGGTGGCCGCGACCACCGAGCCGACCAGATACAGCGTCGTCACCCACGCGTAGAGCCGACTGCCGCCGATCTCGGCGATGGTGTTGGGCAACAAGCTGGTGGTCAGGAACTCATTCGTGGCGTAGAGCGCCACCCCGCCGGCGAGCAGGATCGAGGTCCTCAGATACCTGGCGCCCAGCAGCTCTCGCCAGCCGCCGGTGATGGTCGCCGCATCCGTCACCCCTCTACCGTATGGCGTGCCGCGGCGATGCGAGCTGGAGATCGGTTGCCAGCAAACTCATTTCAGGCCGGCGGCGTCCATCCCGCGCAGCTCCTTCTTCAGGTCGGCGATCTCGTCGCGGAACCGCGCGGCCAGCTCGAACTGCAGGTCGCGGGCCGCGGCCATCATCTGCGCGGTGAGGTCCTTGATCAGGTCGGCCAGCTCGGCGCGGGGCATGTTGGTGGTGTCGCGGCCCTCGACGATGCCGGCGCTGACGGCCCGGCCGGGCTCGCCCTGGGCGCGCCGCCCGCGGGACATGCTGCGCCCGGAGCCGATCTCGACGGTCTCGGTGTCGTCGGCCTCGCGGTAGACCTGGTCGAGGATGTCGGCGATCTTCTTGCGCAGCGGCTGCGGGTCGATGCCGTGGGCCTCGTTGTAGGCGATCTGCTTGGCCCGGCGCCGCTCGGTCTCGTCGATGGCCTCCTTCATCGACTCGGTGATGGTGTCGGCGTACATGTGCACCTCGCCGGAGACGTTGCGGGCGGCGCGGCCGATGGTTTGAATCAGGCTGCGCGCGGACCGCAGGAAGCCTTCCTTGTCGGCGTCCAGGATCGCCACCAGCGACACCTCGGGCAGGTCGAGGCCCTCACGCAGCAGGTTGATGCCGACCAGCACGTCGTACTCGCCCAGCCGCAGCTGGCGCAGCAGCTCCACCCGGCGCAACGTGTCGACCTCGGAGTGCAGGTAGCGCACCCGGATACCCATCTCCAGCAGGTAGTCGGTGAGGTCCTCGGCCATCTTCTTGGTCAGCGTCGTGACCAGCACCCGTTCGTCGGCCTCGGTGCGCTTGCGGATTTCGCCGATCAGGTCGTCGATCTGCCCCTTGGTCGGCTTGACCACCACCTTGGGATCGACCAGCCCGGTGGGGCGGATCACCTGCTCGACGAACTCGCCGCCGGTCTGGCTGAGTTCGTACGGGCCCGGGGTGGCCGACAGGTAGACCGTCTGGCCGATGCGGTCGGCGAACTCCTCCCAGGTGAGCGGGCGGTTGTCGCAGGCCGACGGCAGCCGGAACCCGTACTCGACCAGGTTGCGCTTGCGCGACATGTCGCCCTCGTACATGCCGCCGATCTGCGGGACGGTGACGTGGGACTCGTCGATGACCAGCAGGAAGTCTTCCGGGAAGTAGTCGAGCAAGGTGGCCGGCGGCGAGCCCGGGCCGCGGCCGTCGATGTGGCGCGAGTAGTTCTCGATGCCCGAGCAGAATCCGACCTGGCGCATCATCTCGATGTCATAGTTGGTGCGCATCCGCAGCCGTTGGGCCTCCAGCAGCTTGCCCTGGCCCTCCAGTTCGGCCAGCCGCTCGGCCAGCTCCTGCTCGATGGTGGAGATGGCGTGGGCCATTCTTTCCGGGCCGGCCACGTAGTGGGTGGCCGGGAAGATCCGCAGCGAGTCGACTTGGCGGATCACGTCGCCGGTCAGCGGGTGCAGGTAGTACAACGCCTCGATCTCGTCGCCGAAGAACTCGATGCGCACGGCCAGCTCTTCGTAGGACGGGATGATCTCGACGGTGTCGCCGCGGACCCGGAACGAGCCGCGGGTGAAGGACAGGTCGTTGCGGGTGTATTGGACGTCGACCAGCAGCCGCAGCAGGGCGTCGCGGGGCACCTCGGTGCCGACCCGCAGCTCCACCGAGCGGTCCAGGTAGGACTGCGGCGTGCCCAGGCCGTAGATGCACGACACCGAGGCCACCACCACCACGTCGCGGCGCGACAGCAGGCTCGAGGTCGCCGAGTGCCTGAGGCGCTCGACGTCGTCGTTGATGGAGCTGTCCTTTTCGATGTAGGTGTCGGTCTGCGCGATGTACGCCTCGGGCTGGTAGTAGTCGTAGTACGACACGAAGTATTCAACCGCGTTGTGCGGCAACATCTCTCGCAGTTCGTTGGCCAGCTGGGCGGCCAGCGTCTTGTTGGGCGCCATCACCAGCGTGGGCCGTTGCAGCCGCTCGATGAGCCAGGCGGTGGTGGCCGACTTGCCGGTGCCGGTGGCCCCGAGCAGCACCACGTCGCGCTCCCCCGCCCTGATGCGGCGCTCGAGCTCGTCGATGGCGGCCGGCTGGTCACCGGCCGGCGCGTGCGGGCTGACCACCTCGAAGCGGCCGCCGGCCCGCACCAGCCCTTCGACGGCCTCCTCGGCCGGGCGGTACTCCGAATGCGCGACTACTGGATGTTCCGTGGCAAATGCCATGTCACCAGGGTAGAGGCGATCACCGACAAGTGCGGCGGGGCGGG
>Ga0164242_10002233_pt1 | contig 22481 bp, 14 predicted proteins | sample OricomgcompostMG_FD_108783 | JGI IMG/M metagenome (GOLD analysis project Ga0164242, IMG submission 108783) | Miracle-Growth compost microbial communities from Emeryville, California, USA - Original compost - Miracle growth compost (MG) ... | reverse complement strand
TGTCCAAGGAGCTGGGTGGGGTCCCCGCGGGGATCCTGCTCCCGGAGGGGGAGCCGCCCTCCTTCGTGGTGGGGGCCGCGGAGGGGCTCTCGCTGGTCGATCAGGAGCGGCTGTGCGAGGACCCCGCGCTGGGGCGCACGCTGGAGGGGCAGCTGGGGGAGGTCCTCCTCCACGGCGCGTCCTTCCGCCTGGTGCCGATGGAGAGCCGGGACCGGGTGGTGGGGACGCTGGTGCTGGGGGTGCCCTCGGAGGACGCGGGGTTCCTGCAGGCGATCGCCTCCGGGGCAGCGGTGCTGGTGGACAACGCGAACGCCTTCCAGACCATCGCGGACCTGCGGGACAACCTGGAGCAGCGGGTGCGCGAGCGGACCGCGGAGCTGGACGAGGCCCGCGGCGCGCTCGAGCGATCGGTGGGGCAGCTCCAGCGCTCCGACCGGGCCCGCAACGAGTTCTTCACCAACGTCAGCCACGAGCTGCGCACGCCGCTGACCTTGATCCTCGCGCCCCTGGACAACCTGGAGGCGCAGCTCGCGCGGTCCAAGCTGCCGGCGGACGACGTGCGGTTGATCCGGCGCAACGCCCAGGTGCTGCTGCGGCAGATCGAGGAGATCCTCGACTTCGCCAAGCTGGACGCGGACCGGCTTCCCCTGCGTCCTGCGCCGTTCGACCTCGCGGAGCTGGCCCAGGAGATCCTGGCGGCGATGCGCCCCGCCGCCGAGCGCCGCCACCTGCGCCTGGAGGCGTCCCTGGAGGCGCCGCTCCCGGTGCGGCTGGATCCAGGGCTGGTCCGGCGGGTGGTGGTCAACCTGCTGGGCAACGCGGTGAAGTACGTGGACGAAGGGGGGGCCATCCTCCTCACCGTGGCGCGCGAAGGCGACCGGGTGCGGGTGTCGGTGGCGGACAACGGGCCGGGCATCCCGCTCGCCCAGCAGCAGCGGATCTTCGAGCGGTTCCAACGGGTGCTCGACAGCCGTGGCCGCGCCATCGAAGGGAGCGGCCTGGGGCTCGCGATGGTGAAGGAGATTGTCCAGCTCCACCACGGCGAGCTTGGGCTGCGCAGCGCGCCGGGCGAAGGCGCGACCTTCACCGCCACGCTCCCGCGCGAGGTGGCGGGTGAGGCCGCGGTGTCTTCACGGCTCCCGGTGGAGGAGCTGGGGGAGCTGTTGGCGCCGCTGGAGGCGGAGACCGGCGGCGTGCCGGAGCTGGAGGACGCCTGGGCCGGAAGGGACACGCGCGTCCTGCTGGTCGAGGACAACGAGGAGATGCGCGCCTTCCTGGCCCGGCTCTTGGGCGCGCGCTTCGAGGTGATCACAGCCTCCAGTGGAGAAGAGGGGCTGGCGCTCGCGCGGCAGGAGGCGCCGGACGCGGTGGTCTCGGATGTGATGATGGGCGGGCTGGATGGGTACGGCCTGTGCCAACGCCTGAAGGAGGATGCGGGGACGCGGATGATCCCGGTCCTGCTGGTCTCCGCGCGCCACGGCGCGGACGCCGCGCTGGAGGGCTTCCGAGCCGGCGCCGCCGACTACGTGGTGAAGCCGTTCTCCGCGCCGGAGCTGTTGGCGCGGGTGGAGGCGCAGATCCGGATCCGCCGGATGGGCCTCGCGCTGGTGCGGCTGGAGAAGCAGACCACGCTCGGGCTGCTCTCGTCGGGGATCGCGCACGAGGTCCTCAACCCGATCAACGCGGTGGTCAACGCGGTGGCGCCGCTCCGGCAGGCGCTGCGCCGGGGGCCGCCGGAGCTGGGGGAGGAGCTCCTGTGCGTGGTGGAGCGCGCGGGAGATCGGGTGCGGAGCATCGTCCGGTCCCTGCTCTCCTTCGCGCGCCAGGACGTGGTGCGCCCGCGCGAGGTCTCGCTGGTGGAGCTCCTGGAGTCGGTGCTGACCATCCTGCAGTTCCGGCTGGGCACGAGGGTGCAGGTGCACCGCGATCTACAATGGACGGGCGAAGTGACCTGCGTGCCGGAGCTCTTGGGGCAGGTGTTGATGAACCTGCTCACCAACGCGCTGGACGCGCTGCCCGCGGACGGCGGGAACTTGTGGATCCGTTCGGCCCGGGTGGGCGAGGCGATCCAGCTTTCGGTCCGGGACGACGGGCCGGGGGTGAGCCCTGCGCTGCGCGAGCGGATCTTCGACGCCTTCTTCACCACCAAGCCGCCGGGTTCGGGGACGGGGCTTGGGCTGGCCGTCTCGCGCGAGGTGATGGCGATGCACGGCGGCAGCCTGGAGCTGGCCCCGCCGGGAGCCTCGGGCGCGGAGCTCATCCTCTCGCTCCCGGTGGTGCCACCGGCCGAGGACCGCCCGGATGTGGAGGTGCTGCATTGAACCTCGAAGCCACCCAAGCGGAGGGGCGTGACTGGCGCCCGTGGATCCTCCAGCCCGCGAGCTCAGCGGATCGCGCGCGGCTCTCCGCGTTGCTCGACCTGCCGGCGCTGACCGTGGTCGACACGCTGGAGGACCAGCTCGTCGAATGGCTCGAGGCCCGGGATCCCACGCCGCGTCCGCGTGCCCAACGGATGGAGGAAGCGCAGGCGCACCTCGAGGGCCGTCCGCTGGCGGAGTACGGGCGCTGGGTCTACTACCCCTGGCGCCGGACGCTGGTGCACCTGTTGCCCCAGGACGAGTTCCACGAGGTCCGCACCAGCCGGAATCGCAACAAGATCACCGCGGCGGAGCAGGCGCGGCTGGGGACGTTGAAGCTGGGGGTGGCGGGGCTCTCGGTGGGGCACGCCACCGCGCTCACCCTGGCGTTGGAAGGCGTGGGCGGCGAGCTGCGGCTGGCGGACTTCGACACCTTGAGCCTCTCCAACCTGAACCGGCTGCGCACGGGCGTTCACCATTTGGGGGTGAACAAGGCGGTTCTGTGCGCGCGGGAGATTTTGGAGGTGAACCCCTACGCGACGCTGCGGGTGTTCGAGGACGGGCTGAACGACGGGAACGTGGAGGCGTTTTTTGAAGAGGGCGGCGCGCTCGATCTGCTCTTCGAGGAGTGCGACGACCTCTACATGAAGGTGCTGCTGCGGGAGCAGGCGCGGGCGCGGCGGATCCCGGTGTTGATGGAGACCAGCGATCGCGGCCTGATCGACGTGGAGCGGTTCGACCTCGAGCCCCTGCGCCCGTCGTTCCACGGCCTGGCAGGAGACGTCCGGGCGGAGGAGCTCCGAGATCTGAAGACGGTGGACAAGGTGCCGTTCGTGCTCGACATCCTGGACGTGAAAACGCTCTCGCCACGCTTCCTCTCCACGCTGGTGGAGATCGACCGCACGGTGAAGACGTGGCCGCAGCTGGCCTCGGCGGTGTCCTTGGGCGGGGCGCTGAACACGGACGTGGCGCGGCGGATCGCGCTGGGGAAGCTCAAGGGCTCCGGCCGCTTCTACGTGGACCTGGAGCAACTGATCCAAGACCCGTCTGCCGAGGCGAAGAGCCCCGAGGACCGAGGACCGCACGCAGAGGGCTCGAAGGCCCAGGGACCTGAGGGCCTGGGCACTGAGGGGCGGAGTTTGAAAGGGCTGGGTCCTGATGGTGTGAACCTTGAGGGCCTGGGCACTGGGGGCCTGAGTGCTGAGGACCTGAGACCCGTGGGCCTGAAGCCTGAGGGCCTGACATCTGGGCTTGCTCCTGGGACCCTTGACCTGTGGGAGCGGTTTCCCGACCGCGACTTCCCGGAGCTCCCAAGCTCAACCCTTCCGCCCGAGCTCCACCAGATCCTCACCGAAGCCGCGCTCGCGCCCTCAGGCGGGAATGTCCAACCCTGGCGCTTCGAGGTGGAGGGCCGGCGCATCCGCTGTTGGCTGGACCGCGCGCGCGCCTCGACCTTCCTCGACTTCGAGGGCCTCGCATCCCACCTGGCGCTGGGCGCGGCGGCGGAGAACGCGGAGTTGGCAGCCGCGGCGCTCGGCTTCCCCGCGACGGCGCGCCTGCTCCCGGATCGCACCAACCCCGACCTGGCCTGGGAGCTGCTCCTCCCCAGCGCGCGCACGGCCCCGGCGCCGGATCCCCTCCATGCGTTCCTCGCGTCGCGCACCACCAACCGCCGCCTGGCTGTGCGTGCGCCCCTGCCCGAAGCCGCGGCCACCGCGCTCCACGCCGCGGCGGCCGAGCGCGGTGCCCGCCTCCAGCTTTTGGACGGGCCGGCGGCGCTGAAGGAACTCGGCCAGCTCCTCGGGGAAGGGGAGCGCTTCCGGCTCCTCCACCGCACGCTGCACGATCAGATGATGGCCGAATTGCGCTGGACCGCCGCGGAGGCGGAAGCGACGCGGGACGGCCTGGAGCTCGCCAGCCTGGAGCTCTCGGCGACGGACGCGGCGGGGCTCCGGGTGGCGTCGCGCTGGGAGGCGATGGCGGAGGTGGCGGCGCTCGACGGGGGACATCGGCTGACCGAGTCCTCCGAGCACTCCGTCGCGGCAGCCAGCGCCATCGGGCTGCTCACCATTCCCGGCCAGGATCGCCTGGCCTACCTGCGCGGTGGCCGGGCGCTGGAGCGGGTGTGGCTGACCGCCACCGCGCGTGACCTCGCCTTCCAGCCGATGAGCGCCTTGCCCTATCTCTTCGCGCGGCTCGAGCGCGGCGGCGGCCAAGGCTTCACCGAATCGCAGCGGGCCTCGCTCCTCGCGTTGCGCGCCCGCTACCGCGCCCTGTTCTCGATCGACGACGGGGACGCGGAGCTGCTCCTGTTCCGCCTGGCGATCGCCGGGCCGCCCACGCGGCGCTCACTGCGGCGTCGCACCGAGGACCTGCTCCGGCAGCCGTAACGCGCTCGCCACGGTCGCCTCCGGCAGTCCACACAACGTCCCGTGGTAGGTGCCGCCGCCCAGCCCGGTGGAGAAGTCCGCCTTCCCGATCGCGGTGAGGTGTCCGGTGACCTGGGCGTAGGCGCCGGTCCCGGAGACGATGTCGATCTGGGTGAGGAACGGCGAGTCGCCCTTCTGCTTGATGGTGATCCCGCCGTGGTCCTCGCTGAAGAGCGTCCCGTCGGAGAAGGTCAGATGGCTCTTGCCGGCGAAGTGGGAGCGGACGGCCGGGCCGTGATCGTGGGTCGGCGCCTGCGAGGTGAAGAAGAAGTCGTAGGCCGGGGAGAGGTCCCCCTCGAGCTGCCCGCGGGTGCAGAGCAGTATCGGTGAAGTGGGAGCGCACGCGTCTCCGGACAGGAAGACGTCGGTGAACGTTCCGCGGACCTGCTGGCAACCGGTCTCCGGCGCCTGTGTGGAGGCCTGCTGCGCGCGCGACGCGGAAGCATCGTCCTCCGGCTCCGGGCCACAGGCCACGAGCACGAGCACGACGAGCCATCGCGATGCGCCCACCCAAGGTGTCCGTCTGTCCATGCTCGCCCCTCCGGCTTCGCTCCACAGGTAGTGCGAACGCGCTGGGCCATCGGCAACTCGCCGCCGCCGCCGATGTTGGAAAGGCCGCGCCGCACAACCGGTGGGAACGCACCCCCAGGGACGGATAGGCTCGCGTCCCCCCATTCGGAGTCCCTCATGTCTCGTTCCCTCTCCCTCGCCCGACTCGCCCCCTCCGCGCTGGCGGCCCTGCTCCTCCTGTCTGCGACCGCGCGCGCCGCGATGGACTGCAAGCACGTGGAGAACGCGAAGGACCAGAGCGACGTGGTCACCTGCAAGAACGCGAAGGGCGTGGTGGTCCACACCCACCGCACCGTGCGCAACTCACTCGAAGGTCCCAGCAAGGACTTCACCGACGACGGCAAGCTCAAGCGCCTGCAGACCTACGTCCACGGAACCTCGAGCGGGCGGTTCCTCACCTATTCAGACGACGGCGCGGTCCTCTTGGAGGAGAAGAACTTCCAGGACGGCAAGCGCAACGGGGTGTTCCGCACCTTCTTCGCGGACGGCAAGCCGAAGACGGAGACCCACTGGGCGAACGACGAGCAGACCGGCGTGGCCCAGGAGTGGTGGCCCAACGGCAAGCTGAAGGAGAAGGCGCACTATCAAGCGGGGCTGCTCAATGGAGAGCGGCTGCGCTACCGCCAGGACGGGACGCCCGAATCCGTGGAGCACTTCGAGCCGGATCCGACCCGGCCGCGCTACGCCCGCAACACCGGCACCTGGAAGACGTTCCATTCCAACGGCAAGCTGGAGCGGGAGACCCATTACGTGGAGGGACGCACGGACGGGCTCCTCCGCGACTATTCCGAGACCGGTCAGCTCACCGAATCGACCTGCTACCGGAAGGGCACCCTGGACGACACGGCCTCGTGCGGGGAGCCCGCGAACCGGTCCTATTTCCCGGACGGCAAGCTCCGCAAAGAGTGGCGCTACGGCAAGGGGATCGCCGCCGGCTTCGAGCGCACCCTCTACCGGTCCGGCCAGGTTCGTGAATCGATCGCGTACGCCCAGGACCACCGCGAGGGGAAGAGCGAGCAGTTCTACGAGAACGGCAAGCTCCGCGTGTCGCAGCGCTTTCACGACGGGAAGCAGGACGGCGAGGAGAAGACCTTCTTCGAACAAGGCCAGCCCGAGACGCTCAGCGTGTGGAAAGCCGGCGCTAAAATCGCGACCACGCTCTACTTCCAGAACGGACAACCGAAGCAGGTGGAGACGCTGGGCAAAGGCCGCGTCCACCTTCGCGAGTACGAAGACGACGGCAGCCTGAGCCGGGAGGGAGACTTCCTGGCGCGCGGTCTGGAGGGCAGCGAGTGGGGCCGCCGCTGGGACGGGGTGCTGACCGACTACGAGCACGGAAAGCCAGTCGCCACCCGGACCTATCGAGACGGAAAACTGGAGGGCAAGACGGTGCGGCACTACGCGGACGGCTACCGGACCGAAGAAGAGTTCGCCGCCGACACCCGCAAGGATCTGACGGTCACCGACCCCAAAGGGAGGGTGGTCCTCTTGGAGGAGTTCTTCCCCGATGGCTCCCACAAGACCCGGATCGACCTGCGAGATGCCCGGGCACTGGAGATGACGAAGAACTGAGTGCTGTCGCGATTGGAGGTATCGAGCAAAGCTACGGGCTGAACTTGAGCAGGAACGCGCTCGACCATTCATGGTCTAGCTCATCGCCGATGCCGAAGTTCACCGAGCCCCAGAATGACCCAGAAACGGCGAATGAACCATCTGGAAGCGCAGCCATCTCATAGGGATTTATGTATCCATCATACGGCAACGAACTGCCACCGTATGTCCTGCCCGTTTGTGCACCGCCCAGGAAACGGGACCATAGAGCGGTCCCATCCCGTGTGAATGCGGCAAGATAGGTGTTTTCGAGCATCCCGTCTGACTGGCATAACCCAGCGCCCCAATCAGTAGCCCTTGGAACGAGCAGTCCTCCTACAACAAATTCCCCAGTGCTTGAAATTGCAAGCGACCAGACGCGTTGTTCGCCAGAAACTGTTCTGATCCACTTTTCCGATCCGTCCTCACCTATCTCCGCGATGTACAGGTCGCTGTTGGTTGTTGAATGCAGGCTTTGTCCTGCGAAATTAAACGATTCGCCGCGTGCATCAAAGGGGGCGGCGATGAGCACTGTAGACTCAGGAGTTGCCGTAATTGCCCATCGGAATGGCGCGACCGTAGTCGATGCCAGTGTACTTCGGAACGCCCGGTGGCCGCTTTGAGGCTCAAACGCTTCGATTGTTTGCGGTCGGTAGGAGTGAGACCAGAAGATGGTCCCGTCCGGTGCGACGCTCAGTTGATGCACTGAGTTTGCAGCCCACGACAAATCCGGGTCCTGCATCTCCTCGGTCTGAATCCACTTGAGGCCGTTCGCCGGATCCCAAACCCCGACATACCCGAACCAGCGGGGTTCGCCAGTGGAAGAGTCCAATCCCGACACGGCTTCTCGTCCAATGGTCCATCCCGGCCCGTAATATTCTCCCGAAAACACAAGACCGTTAGAGGTCGACGCCGCAGTCTTTAAATAGCCACTCTGGTCGGGTCCCTGGGCAATAATTTCGGACCGGACGAATTCACCATTTAGCGATAGCGTAACCAGTTCCTCAAGCGTGTTGGTGTCACTTAGTGAGGTAACCGGGAGGACGACCTCGCCATTCTGTAAAAGAACGCTCCGAACGAGAACACTCCGCGCCTCTTCACCGTATGCGCTGACCCATTGCACATTTCCCGATGCGTCAAATTTGACGATGTAGACATTCCAGCCAATCCCGCCACCCGCAGGGTCCGGAAGCTGAGTCCCCAATAGGTTGATGGTGTGATAATACTGACCAGTAATAATGGACGATCCATCGGCGAGTATCAGCGTGTGGACTTCATCATCGTCCGGATCCGCGTATGCCGTGAGCAGAAGCGAGGGTTGTCCACCATCGGCTCCGGCACGACATTCTGCTCTGTCAGGACACAGCGACGGCGAAACACCGACATCGATACCCGCGTCGACTGCTCCACCCTCCCCGCCGGCATCCGCAACGAAGCCAGCATCCGCTGAGCCACTGTCACTGAGTCCGCAGAGTCGATCGCATCCAGCATCGACCGTTTGAGAAGGCCGCGGTCCGCGGCCAGCATCGGGTTCACGAGCAGGTGAAAATCCGCATGCCATCAGTGCAGCAACTGCTGCTGCGGGAACAAAGCTTATTGAGCGCGGAAGGAGCATGATCTTCGGACGATGATGGTGGGGCACTACTAGTGCAAGCCCATCCTGGGGTCCGAATGTCTGCCGAAGGACATCCTCGATGACCCACATGCCGATCTCCCGTAAATCCAGTGCCCAGCAGATATGGTGGCGATCTGAGAACTATCGCGTTGCGGGCAAACGGGGGAGCAATGAAGAATCAAATGAAGTCAATCGGGTATCGTCTATCAGTTTTCGTAGCCATGGTCCTGTTGCCATCGGTCGGACATGCCCAAGGCGTGGCAGTCGTGGATTCGGCGACCAGGGTGAAGCCGAGTGAAGTGTTTGCGTTTGCCCCTCAGAATGCGCCCATAGATATTTACGCTGCGCGCAACGAGTTTGGGACGATCCAACTCGTGTTGATGGGCGGAAGCGCGGGCATGGCGAACGTGGACATTGGAGTCGACAATGGAAGCCAGATCTCCGGCGACGATCGATACAGCCTGTGGGGAAACGGTAACGAGGCCAACCGGAAGATAGGAATAGCGAATATTCGCTACTTCAGGGAGGGGTACTACGACACTGGCTCACAACCATCCACGCCGGAGAGCGATGGTGGGTTGTGGCCTGATGTAATGTTGCCTAAGATCGACTCGATCTACAATGACTCGCGCCCGTCTTTTTATCAGTTCGACGGCGCTGCGAATGACATACCCGTGGGCGAAAATCGAGTCGTAATGGTCGAGGTCCTAGTCCCTGCGGATTTTCCCGCACAAACGTACCAGGGTCGACTCCTTGTTACATGGACTGGCGGCTCTCAGGTCTTCCAAATTCGTGTTCACGTTTCCGACTTCACTCTCCCGGCCACAAGTTCACTGAAATCCTCGTTTAGCATGGCCGTCGATCACCTATGTAATGCCCATTTCGAGAATGGAATGCCTGATTGGAATAACTGCGCGACACCAACCCGCCCAGAGCGGGCCGCCATCGCCCTGAAGTATGGAAGTTTTCTCCTGGACCATCGCGTTACTGCCGACGTGGTATCCGCAGCCAATGTGGGTGGCAGCGCAGGATCGTACGACTGGTCTGCATTCGAAACAACATACGGCAATTATATCAACGGGAATGCCAACACCCGACTGGTTGGTGCAAAACCGACCACGATTGCATATCAGTGGGGCGGGTGGAGTGATCCGAATGTTCAGGCAGAGCACGATGCCTGGTGGAACGAGGCTGTAGCCAAGGGGTGGGCATCAAGAACATACAACAAGATCTGTGACGAGCCGAAGCAGCTTCTTCCCGACGGCGGTCGGGTGGCAGGAAATTGCTACTGGCCGGATATCGCCCCCAACGCCGCAATCGTCCATGCGGCGTCGCCCGATTTCCGGACAATGGTCACCACGGACATTGTTGGTGCGGACAACGAAGGCGTCACGTCAGATATTGATATTCTGGACCCAATTGTAAATCGGATGGACGACAAGCCGGGGTCGTCAACAACATATTCTGGCAATCAGCGATCCACGTATGACCCGTTTCTTGATGGAGGCACTCGCGAGGTCTGGTGGTATCAGAGTTGTGTGCAGCACGGATGTGGACTTTATTCTACAGATCCATACAACACGCATTGGACCGCCAGAATGGTGGACACTCCTACAGGCCTTCAACTCCAGGCTCAAGAGTGGTTGTCGTATTTGTACAACGTTTCGGGAGAGCACTATTACGAGACAGTTTTGGATTTGCCGACCGCCTATCTGGACCAGACGGCTACCGGCCCAGGAAGTCCTCCTCTGTATTTTTTCGCGGGATATGGCGACGGGACGCTTTTGTATCCGGGAACGCCCGCTCCGCTCATCTCGGGAGGATCAACCTACGGTATTGGTGGGCCGGCCGGCAGCGACATCCCGCTGGCCAGCTACCGACTGAAGATGATCCGCGCGGGAATGGAGGGGTATGAATACGAAAAGATGCTTGCAGGACCGGACGGCGGAAATCGGCCCCAAGTCATCGCCGACGTGGCTCCATTGTTCAGTGCAGATGGCGGGGTAGATTTCCACGCGTACTACGCGCGCTCAGACAATGGCGACGACGCGGCGAGGTTGCAGGCAACGAGGACGACGTTGCGAGATCATATTTATGATCGCCTCGCCGCGTCTTACCCGCAGTCTCTCAGTTCTTCGTCCGCGAGCACGTGGTACTCTTGGAATGGACCACTGAGCATCCAGACGACTGGCGCCACGAGCGGTGGTCCGCCTCGGACATTTGCCCAGTTTGGACTCTCGACAACGGGGTCTGGGATTACAGCGAATTCAGGTGGTTGTGATGCACGGTTTGCTGGGCAGAGTTGCGCGCAATCTATTCAGGCGACAGGCTGCCAGAGTGCTCGAACGATCTCATACTACTCTGCGGCAGCGACGTTCGCAGGGGCTGTCAGTTCCGCCACGCATCAGGTGTCAATCCCTTCGCCGTTCTCGACATCGATGTATGATTTTTCGGTTCACAGAAACAGCTATGCGACTGAGCCGCTCAGGGTGGCGCCAAACGTCCAATACGCTGCGCTGAGTTCGGCAGCGGTCAGTTTCGGAATTTCCGGTTGTCCGCCTGGCGCGACCTGTTCGTTGGTTCCTGGAACGTATGGAACAGGTAGCCCAACAAATGCGGAGCTGAAGGTCGCGCCGAGCTTTTCGACCCCCCCGGATCTCTACACGATCTCGATCACCAGCCCCCAGGTCGCGTCTCCCTGCGGAGTCGGAATCGGCACCACGGTCCAGGTTTTGGTCAAGTGCCAGTTCGGTGCGATCGAATGTACACAGAACGGCGTGGATGGGTGCTACGTGCCCAAGGTATGCGATCTGTAGCCTGCCTGCCGATTTGGACAGAGAGTCTCATGTCCGAACCGCTCGCTCCCGGTGAGGTGCACGTCTGGTACGCGGATCCCTCCCAGGGTCTGGACGGGGATCCGCGGCTCCTCGCGCTGCTCACCGACGACGAGCGCGCGCGGCTGGCCAGGCGCAGCCTGGAGGGACCCCGGCGCGAGTACCTCACCACCCGCGCCATGCTCCGCCTCACGCTCTCCCGCTATGTGGACGTCGCGCCGCTCGCGTGGCGCTTCACCCAGGGCGAGCACGGCAAGCCCAGCGTCGCGGCCCCCGCGCTGCCGTTCCACTTCAACCTCACCCACACCCACGGGCTCATCGCGCTGGCGCTCTCCCGCGAGCCGGAGCTGGGCATTGACGCCGAGGCGCGCACCCGCCGCGCACCCTTGGACATCGTGGACCGCTTCTTCGCCCCGCCCGAAGCGCAGCCGCTGTGGGCACTGCCGGAAGACGCGCGCAGCGACCGCTTCTTCCTCCTTTGGACCTTGAAGGAGGCGTACCTCAAGGCGTGCGCCCGCGGGCTGTCGGTGCCGCTGTCGCAGTTCTGGTTGGACCTCACGCAGCCCTCCCCGCGCTTTCGCTTCGCCCCCGAGCTCGCCGAGGACGAGACCCGCTGGCAGGCCCTCGCGTGGCGGCCCACGCCCACCCACCAGCTCGCGCTCGCGCTGCCAGGGCGAAGGATTCCGCTGCTGCGAGAGCGCTGGGTGCAGTTCGGGTGAGGCAAGGTTGCGCTCGCGCCGAAGCCGTCGCTAGGCTGCCGGCGCTGTGACCCTCTCTCGTCCGTCCCTCTGCGCCGTCGCGACGGCCGCGCTCCTGGTGCTGGGCTGCACCGACACCAGCCTCTATGCGGAGCAGGGGCTGGCGGCGTCAGGTCCGGACCGCGCCGACTTCGCCGGTCAGGTCTGCGTCCCCCCGCCGGAAGGAGACGCCTTCCCGCTCAAGGTGATGTTCGCCTTCGAAGGCGGCCAGGGCGTCTCGCCGGACATCGTGGGCACGCTGGTGGACGCGCTCCAGACGTTGGACTCCAGGCTCTCCACGCCCTCCATCACCTTCTCGCTGCTCGGCTATCACACCGTGGCCACCGGGCTCGCCGGCGGGTTCGAGGACGCTGCCACCTTCGCCACCGCCATCCCGCTCTTCGCGAGCTATCAGGAGCAGGGTCCCATCAGCCTGCGCGCACCGCTCAAGCTCTCCAAGACCATCCTCTCCGGCGACATGCTCACCAGCTGCCGTGGCACGGTGGGGCGCACCCGCTACCTGATCGTGATGGTGGTGGTGGACCCGGATACGAGCTGCGCCAACCCGGCGTTCAACGCGGGCCTGGACGAGCGCTGCACGCTGCTCACCGACCCGGTGGAGTGCAGCAAGTGCGTCCTCACCGAGGCCGCCGGCGACGTGAAGGCGCTCACCCAGAGCTTCGGCGCCGGGGAGATCGCGGTGCAGCCCATCTATGTGCGTACGGTCCAGGACCCGGACGTGAGCGCCGAGGTCGCGGCGATCGCCCGCGCGGGCGGCACCCAGGCGATCGAGACCGATCCCGGGAACCTCAAGGCGGTGTTGAACGGGCTCAACTACGGCTCGCTCCAGCGGGCGCTGACCGTGAAGCGCTTCTTCGCCTTCAATCGAAACGTGCAGGTGCGCGACGGCAAGATGCTGGTGGACAGCGACGGCGACGGCGTCCCGGACGACGACGAGACCGCGCTCGGGCTGGATCCCGCCAACCCGGACACCGACGGCGACGGCTTGATGGACGGGGTCGAGCTCAAGATGGGGTTGGACCCGAAGACGCCCAACATCATCGAGAACTGCAACCCCACCCTGGACAGCGACGGGGATCGCCTCAACGACTGCGAAGAGCGGGTCCTGGGCACCGACAGCTGCGTGGGCGACACCGACGGGGACGGCCTTCCGGACCTGGTCGAGGTCCTCAGCGGCACCAACGCGCTGATCCCCGAAGACCTCCGCGACGACGACCGCGACGGCGTCCCCAACGTGGACGAGGTCCTCGCCCACACCGATCCGCAGAGCGCGGACCTGTCCTTCGCCCAGCCGCGCGCCTACGGCTACACCCTCACCCCCGGCACCCCCACCACGGACGGCCGGAGCTGCTACGACCTCACCGCCCAGAACATCTCGCTCATGCCCACGGTGGTCCGGCCCAACCCGCCGTACCCGGACATCCCCGCCGGCCAGAACGACGTCTACCTCTACTTCGAGGCCGGCCGGCAGGACGACCCCCACGGCCCCGGCGTGAGCGGCCTGGTGATCCAGCAGTTCCTCTACAACCCACCCGGCGCGCGCTCCCCGGCCGGCACCATCCAGGTCACCCCGGATGACTTCGCCCTCGGAATCTGATCTGAGGACTGGATCCCCCAGGTGGGGTGTGGGGTTCGGCCCCCAATGTTTACCCGCGGTCGCCCTGAGAGGTGCAAGGGCCCCACGAAATCAGACGTTTACGATTCAACCCCGCTCGGCCCAGCAGTTGCTTAAGGACCAAAGCCTGCTGGAGGAAGACCCATGATCCGACACATCCGCTTTGGTGCCCTGATTGCCTGTACCACCCTCGCCCTGGGCTTCAGTGCGCAGGCGCAAAGCGCCGACAACCCGGAGTGCCTCGGCAGCCAGTGTGGCGCGCCGCAGGAGCAGGGCGGTGGCTGCGGCTGCGGCTGCGGCTGCTCGGTTTGGGTGAGCTACACCGACGACGGCAAGACGCTCTCCTACACGGACGACGCGGACAGCGACGGCAAGGCGGACGGCAACGACAACTGCCCCTTCGTCTCCAACCGTGACCAGGCGGACAGCGACGGCGACGGCGTGGGCGATGCCTGCGACAACTGCGCGGCGCTCTCCAACGTGGACCAGCTGGACACCGACGGCGACGGCCAGGGCGATGCCTGTGACGCCGACCAGGACGGCGACGGCGTGGCCAACGCCACCGACAATTGCCCCACCATCGCCAACGCCAGCCAGTCGGACAACGACGGCGACGCGGCGACCAACGGCGGGGACGCGTGTGACCCGGACGACGACAACGACGGCACCCCGGACGCCACCGACTCCTGTCCCTTGAAGGCGGACCCGGCGGCCCCCGGCGCGTGCAGCTCGGACGCGGACCAGGACGGCAGCGCGGACAACTACGACAACTGCCCCAACGTCGCGAACCCGGATCAGGCAGACGCGGACGGTGACGGGATCGGCGATGCGTGCGACCCGGACATCGACAACGACAGCATCTTGAACGCCAACGACAACTGCCCGGCCGTCTCCAACCGCGATCAGCGCGACGACGACGGGGACACGGTGGGCGACGCCTGCGACGCGAAGTACTGCGTGGTGACGGATCCTTCGCACCCTGAAGACTGCCTCGATCCGAACGGGTCGTTCGCGGTGAGCGGCGGTGGGAGCATGACCGTGAAGGCAGGCGAACAGGTGCGCCTCCCGCTCTTCGCCAACCGCAACGGCGCGGCGATCAAGTATGTTTGGAGCGTCACGAAGCGGCCGTCGGGGTCGAGCGCGGCGGTGGAGCACCCCGAAGGCTCGGTGACCCTCAGCCGGCATTGGGAGTACGCGTATGTCGACGGTTCGGTTCCTACCTTCAAGCCGGACTCGGACGGGACCTACGAGGTCCAGGTCACCGGGACGCTCGCCTTCCCGGACCGCGCCTTCCCGACCAACACCGTCTCCAGCGCCATCCTCACCCTCAACGTCGAGGGCAGTGGCAAGGCGGTCAGCTGTGATGCCTTCCCGCTGGACGCGCCCTCTGGCGCGATGTTGCTGGGCCTGGTCGCGCTCTTCTGGCGCAAGCGGCGGCACGCGTAGGAAGGGGAGGGGCACGCGATGAGCTCCCGCTGGCTCGCGCTGTCGCTGCTCCTCCTCGGGCTCGTCCCGGCGGCGGGCTGCACCGATACCCAGGTGCAGCCCCTGCAGAGCGCCTTGTCCAACGTGGACAACAAGCTCACCTTGAAGGGCGAGGTCTGCACCGCTCCCCCGGACCCGCGCGGGTTCCCGGTCAAGGTGGTGGCGATCCTCGATCAATCCGGTTCGATGTGCGTGTCGGACCCGCCGGGCTCCCAGAACGGCAGCGGGTTCTGTGAGCAGGCCGCGGTGCAGGCCATTGTCCCTCCGGGGGTGACCGAGCCCGCCCGCGTCCGCGCGATGCGCAAGCTGGTGCAGCAGTTCGCCGCCCAGCCCAACGTGCAGCTGGCCATTGTCCCGTTCGAGACCAACGTCAAGAACGTGTGGCCACCGACCGCCAGCGGGCAGCGCTTCGGCGATCCCTCCGCGGTGGACGACGCCTACCTGGCCGGGCTCCAGACGGAGCTGGGCAAGGGGACGGACTACCAGGGCGCGCTGGCCTACGCGTATTCGATCATCGCCTCCGACATCACCCAGACCGAACAGAACAACCCGGAGCTGTTGCCCCGCACCCGCTACGTGGTGGTGTTCCTCACGGACGGGACGCCGTACCCGCGCTGCTCCGCCAACGACTCGCTGGCCACCTACGCCACCCCGGAGACGCCGTACCTGACCTGGGCGGACTCCCCCAGCGCCGGCGACTTCTGCAACCTGACCGATCCCACCTCGCCGGATCAGATCACGGGCTTCATCACCGGGACGGACCGGAACCAGAACTACCAGCTGTTCGCCTATGTCGATCAGCTGATGCAGCTCAAGCAGCAGTACAACGTGGGCGACATCCGCTTTCACACCGTGCTGCTCTTCAATCAAGCGGCGGTGGCGGCCTGCGGGACCATCTGCCAGGACCTGTACGGCGTCTTCCCCGGCGTCTCACCCGGGGACTACCCGGCGGAGGCGAAGAAGATCGCCAGCTGGGTGCTCACCCAGCTCGCCCAGCGCGGCAACGGCGTCTACCAGGAGTTCACCAACGGGGAGATTCAAGACCTGGGGTTGGGCGCCTTGGACTACAGCTCACTCGCGAGCCAGAACGTGCTCAAGAACCTGTTCGTGCAGGCGCTCCGCGCGACCCCTTCCGTCGATCACCGGGAGGTGGACAGCGATGGAGACGGCGTCCCGGACACGGTGGACAACGACTACACGCTGGGGACCAACCGCTACCTGACCGACAGCGACACCGACTGCTTCGACGACGGCTTCGAGCAGCGCCACCAGGACGAGGGCTTCCAGGCCGCCAACGACGTGGACACCCGCGGGTGTGATCCGGATTCGCCGCTCACTCTGGGCTGCGCCTGCCGGGACACGGATGGCGACGGGCTGTCCCAGTTCACCGAAGCGTTCATGAAGACCCGGCCGGGGATCATCGACAGCGACGGCGACGGCATCCCGGACGGGGTGGAGGTCCGCTACGGCCTCAACCCCACCGTCTCCAACGCCGGCCTGGACACCGACGGTGACGGCATCCCGGACGCGGATGAGATCAAGGCGGACGCGGATCCTTCGGTGCGCGACCTCGCCTTCAACCAGACCCTGGGCTACCAGTACGCGGTGACCCCGAAGCCGCAGGACGACGGGAGCATCTGCTACGACTTCACCGTCTCCAACCTCTCCCTGGTGACGCCGCCGACGCACGCCGGAGTGGGACAGGGCTTCAACCTCTTCAAGGTCTTCTTCGATCAGGCGCCGGAGAGCGGGGTGACCAGCGACTACGGGGTGTGGAAGACCGCCTGCGCCTGGGCACAGTACGCTCCGCCCAGCGTGCGTGATCCGGCGGGCCCCGAGCTCCAGCTCAACGACGGCGACTTCTACTCACCGGAGAACCTGGTCAGCCCGAGCGACTACCTCAACAAGTGCGTCGGGAACGCGCCATGAGCAGGGCCTTGGGCGCGCGGTGGGCGGCGTTGGGCGCGGGGCTGTTGGGGTTCCTGGTCGCCTTCGCCTGCACCAACAGCTACCTCTACGACGAACAGCGCGGCCAGGCGCTCCCGGTGGACCGGACCATCACCGTCCAGGGCCAGTTCTGCGGGCTGGGCGCCAACGACGTGATCGAGCCGATCAAGATCCTGGTGGCGATGGACGCCTCCCAGTCGATGAAGGTGACCGATCCCAACGGGGACCGCGCCACCGCGCTGGTGCAGCTGCTCCAGGCGCTGCCGCAGGAGCCGGAGGTCTACATCTCCGTCTTGCTCTTCGCCGGCAGCACCAGCGTGTGGCTGACCAACAACAACACCCAGGGCTTCGTCCCTTTGATCTCGCTCACCCCGCAGGATCAGCTTCTGCTCCAGCAGGAGATCCTCAGCTACACCAACCCGGACGCGAACCGGGACTCCACCGACTTCGTCAAGCCGCTCTCGGACATCTACGCCTGCATCAACCAGGACATCGCCACCGCGGCGGTGGATCCGGACTACTCGGACGCCAAGGCGCGCTACTCGGTGATCTTCCTCTCCGACGGGCACCCCACGTTCCAGCAGGACGAAGAGCTCCTGGAGGGCGACGCGGTGACCCGCATCCGCGACCTGCGCGATCTGGCCGAGGACGTGCGCTTCAACACCGTCCACGTCTTCAACCCCACCCAGCCGGTGAGCAGCGTGTGCGATCTCTCCGGGGACGCGGGGACCGGCTGCCCGCTCTTGATCATCAACCAGGACGCCGAGCGGCTGGAGAAGATGGCCGAGCTGGGCGGCGGCGACTTCCGCGACTTCCGCAACCACGAGCCGATCAACTACCTCTCCTTCCGCTTCGGCCAGCTCCGCCGGGCGTACGTGCTGAAGGACTTCGTGGCCAACAACCGCCAGGCATCGGCCGGGTCGCCCATCGACGAGCCGGACACGGATGGGGATGGTCTGGCGGACGCGCTCGAGCTGCAGCTGGGCACAGACCCGCTCCAGGCGGACACCGACCACGACGGGTTCAGCGACGGGGTGGAGGTCCACTTCTCCAAGCTGGGCGCTCCGTTCGATCCGGCGGGGATGGGGCTCCCGGACGGCGGAGGGCTGGATCCCGGCTGTCCGGTGGCGCTGCGCGGGGTGGACAGCGACTGCGACGGCGTCCTGGACTGCGACGAGCAGATCGTCGGCACCAACGCCGCGCTGGTGGACAGCGACCGGGACGGGATGAGCGATCAGGTGGAGTGGCAGTTGGGCACGGTGCCCTCGGCGGACGACCTGTCGCAGGATCCGGACGGCGATGGGGTGAGCAACCGCGACGAGCTCCGCCGTCACAGCGACCCGCACGTCTTCGACACCTCCGCGCTGACCCAGAACGGCTACCGCTACACCATCAACGAGGCCGGGCCGCCGGACTCGAATGGGCGGCAGTGCTACACCTTCAAGGTCGACAACATCCTGCTCGAGCCCAGCCTGGCGGACACCCGCGACGGCGGCACCGGGCGCGGCGCCGGCTTCAACGATCTCACCCTCACGCTCTCGCTGGTCCCGGCGGATGATCCCAACGGCCGGCCCATTGTTCGCGCCTTCCGCTACGTCGACGCGCGCTATCCGGTGGGTGGGGTGAAGTCCCCGCCGGACGGCGTGATCGAGGTCAAGCCCGAAGACTTCGTCCCCGCCTGTCAGGGGCGAAGCCCGCTGGGCCTTTGAGAAGCTCCTTGGAGAACTCCACCATGGCTCGTTCCACCCGGATCTCGCGACGCGGGGCGCTCTTGGGCGCGCTCCTTATTCTGGGCGCGCTCGGCGGCTGCAAGTCGAAGACGGACCCCGACCTGGACGGAGGCTCGGACGCGGGGCCGCCGCCGGACGTCTGCAACAGCAAGGATGAGGCGCTCACCCAGGCGCAGTGCATCCTGGCCGACGGCACCGCCCACACCGACTACCTGAGCGTGGCCAACGATCAGGACTGGTTCAGCTTCCCCATGCCCGCCACCGCGGACGCGCGGACGCTGGTCCACGTCACCGCGGGCTACTCGGCGCCGGCCACCCCGGTGAGCCTGACCGTCAACCTCCTGCGCGACGACGGCGTGACCAGCCTCATCCGCGCCAGCGACAACCACGGCCAGGGGTCGCCGCGTCCGGTGGAGATCATCCAGCGCTTCGGGGAGGCCAACGCCAAGCTCCTGCTCCAGCTCTCCGACGAGGGGCTCACCCCCAGCCGGCCGGCCTTCGACGTGAAGAACCCCTACAGCGTGACGGTCCACGTCGAGCAGGACCCGGACGTGAACGAGCCCAACGACACCACGCCCACGCCCATCCCGCTCGCCGCCGGGACGGGCGGGACGCAGGAGGGCACCCAGACCGGCTACCTCTCCACCTCCGACGACGTGGACGTCTTCAGCTTCGACGTCCCGGCCGGCCGCAAGGTGGCCTACGTCCACGTCACCGCGCCGGTGCTCACCCCCCCGCCCGCCTACCGGCTGGCCTACACGCTGTTTGATCCCGCGGGCACGCCCATCTCCGAGGGGAACGTGGCGAATGCGTTCCTGCCGGTGGACCTCGCCACCGCGCGGCTGAGCCAGGCGGCTGGGACCTATACCCTCAAGGTCGAAGGCTACCGGCCGAACGGCGAGACCCAGCCCATCCCGGGCGACCTGCGGCTTCAGTACGCCATCGACGTCCGGCTGATGGACGACGTGGACGCCAACGAGCCCAACGACACCGAGGCCACCGCGACGGCGTTCGCGCTCGCCACCGGGGCCACCAAGACGGTCACCGGGCGGATCGGCTACGTCCCGGATCCGGACTGGTACGCCTTTGACCTGCCGGCCAACGCCAGCCCGTCGCTCCTCCACTACACGGTCAAGCCCACCAGCGCCGGTGGCCGCTTCCCGGTGCTGGCGGGGAACGTCGACCGCGAGCTGCGCGTCTTCACCGCCGCGCCAGACGCCAACGCGTGCAAGACCGATCAGACCGTCTGTCCCAAGGGGTATGAGGGCGACAACTCGCTGGTGCCGCTGGTGGAGGGCTTCTGCGCGCAGAACCTCTGCCTCCACTCCTCCCGGGCGGAGGTCCCGCACTTCGACGGGCTGCGCAACTTCGAAGGGATGATCCCGGTGCCGGCGCATGCGGCCACGGTCCGCTACTACGTGGTGATGGAGGACCAGGGCACCAACTGGGCGGACGACAAGGACTACACGCTCACCGTGGAGTCGCTGGCGGACGCGGACGAAGCGGCGAACACCTCAGGCGGTGTGGAGCAGAGGCCCGCGCAGAACCTGGCGGACGACACGCCCACCTCGGGGACCTTCCCCGCGCCACCGGCGAGCGCCACGGTGCTCTCCGGCACGCTGAACGCGGGCTACGGCCGGATCGTCCAGAACGACTTCAACGCGGGGCAGGGCGTGCGCGGCGCGCAGGACTACGACGGCGTGCCCACCGACACGGACCGGTACGAGCTGGACTTCCCCGCTGGCCAGGCGGAGCCGTTGGACCGGACCTGGGAGCTGCAGTGGCAGGTCCAGAACCTCCCGGACGGCGGGCTCCCCTACAACCTCGCGGTGGGGGTGGAGTTCTGTGACGGCGACGCGCTCGACGGCGGGGTGTGCACGCCGGTCTCCACCACCGCCAGCGGCGGGGACCTGGTGCTGGCCTACCACTCGGATCCCTACAGCTCCTGGTACAACGTGGAGACGGCGCAGAGCCTGCGTCAGCCGCTCTATGACCTGGATCCAGGCGGCGCCTCCACCACCATCACCGCGCGCGCCTACGGCTGCTACTGCTTCGAGCCGCGCTTCGTGAAGGGCGGGAAGTTCTTCCTCACGGTGGGCGCGGTGGACCGCGACAGCTACCAGAGCGCGAACTACTCGGTGCGCACGGCGTTCACCAGCTACCCGCAGAGCTACCCGGTGGACGGCGGAACGATGAGCTGCCCGGCGCCAACGGTGGACGACGCGGGCACCGCCGTTCCGGGCTGCCAGTTCACGCAGTAAGGCGCGAGGCCAGCCTAGGTCAGGCCGTCCGTCCGGTCCCGGAGCGCGTTCCAGTCGTCGAACGAAATGCCTGGCTGGAGCCCTCCACCGTAACCCTTGAGTTTGAGCTTGTAGCCCGTCTTGGCAGCCGGGCGCCGCTCAAGGTGGGTCCTGAGCGCGCGATCGAGCAGCTCGCGGAAGGTCAGCCCTTCTTCCGCCGCGCGACGCTTCGCGCGCCGCATCAGATCGTCATTCAGGTCAACGGTGGTCCTCATGCATAAAAGCATAAAGACGCTACCCGCCCCTGCAACCAGGCTGCCTTGGGCGCGGCCCTACGGAGGATCCAGCGCCAGCCCGCTCAGCTTGACCACCTTGGGGCTCTTCGCGTCGTTGCTGGTGATGGTGAGGGTGCCTTCGTAGGTCCCGGCGCTTTCGGGGGTGAAGTAGACCGTGACCAGCGCGGAGGTACCGGAGACGACCGTGGTCACGTCCGGGCCGGTGACCGTGAACGACGGGTCCCCGCTCAGGTCCACGGAGTTGATCACCAGATCGTCCAGCCCCTGGTTCTCCAGCTGGAGCGAGTTGGAGGTGGACGTACCGACGTAGGTCCCGCTGCCGTTCTCCTGCCCGAAGCCGAGCGAGTCCACGTCGGTGTGGAGCAGCGCGGCCTGCGGAAGATCGGGGGCACCCTTCCCACATCCGGCGAGACCGATGAAGATGGCGAACAAGAGCGCTTTGCGCATACGTCCCTTTCCCATGTCACAAAAGATGCCCCGATCCTTAGTCGCCTTTCGCCCCTGGTTCCAGCTTGGGGGGCTGCTCGGCGTGCTCGCGCTTTCGAGCTGCGCGAACCCCAAAGACGAATTCATCGGCGCGCGGGTCCTGGACGCGTGCAACCAGACCTGGCCGGTGTGCGGTTCGGTCGCCGGCTGCCTGATCGGCACCCAGAGCTACGTCCAGGGCGGGATGCCCGGGAAGCAGCAGTTCGTGGTCCAGATCACCGAGCCCTCCACGGTGCGGGTGCGGGTGTTCGTGGATTCCATCGCCTCGCAGGGGAGCCAGACCACCCTCAACTTCTTCGAGGACGGCTGCCGCTCCCGGGTGCAGGCGCAGGTGACCGGCAAGCAGTTCGCGGACGAGGCGCGCCAGATGGGCGAGTTCACCCGCGAGGCGGACCTGACCGGGATCGGCGATCACCTGATCGAGTTCGATTCGGACGCGCAGGCCCAGTACACGCTCGAGGTCGAGGTGGTGGCGAAGCAGGACCAGTAGGGGCCGCGGACCCGGGAAGCGCCCGAGACCCGCTGACCC
>Ga0164242_10002232_pt1 | contig 22497 bp, 10 predicted proteins | sample OricomgcompostMG_FD_108783 | JGI IMG/M metagenome (GOLD analysis project Ga0164242, IMG submission 108783) | Miracle-Growth compost microbial communities from Emeryville, California, USA - Original compost - Miracle growth compost (MG) ... | reverse complement strand
AGTTACACGAAGGAGCGCGATGGTGGGTTCCTTTGGGCGCCGATGTTGAACAAGGCTGGCCGCCCCCAATATCACTGGGACACCATGGATGAGGTTCACGCCGGTGACGTGGTTCTGCATTACAGCAATGGCTCGTTGCGGGCTGCAAGCCATGTAAGTGCAGCTGCGAGGCCGGCGCCAAATCCGCTCGACGACCAATCCTGGGATGAGGCAGGCCGGCTGGTCAAGACGCAATATCGCGAGCTGAACGAGCCGGTTGCACTTGCTGCTATCGACGAGGATAGCCCGAATTAATCAGGGTTCGCCGTTCACAGTCGCCGGGTCTGTCCAACAGGTCTATCTGGTTCGTCTCAATGGAGATTTTGTGAACGAGCTGGCCCGACACTTTCCGGAGCTCGCTGAGCACCTGCCTCCGGTTTCAGACTCTGTGCCTCCGCCCCCGGACCCATCGACGCCCGCGGACCTGTTTGATGACTTTGCCGCCGTTGTTGACGCATCTGGCCTCCGCTTCCCAGCCGGCTCGAACGTCGTCCGTTCGTTCGTAAGCAGCTTGCTTGCCAAACCTTTCGCGATCCTGACGGGGCTCGCCGGCTCTGGTAAGACTCAGCTCGCGATGAGGCTCGGCGAATGGTTCGGTACGGATGACCACGGGCGGCATCGCCACGTCGTCGTACCGGTGCGGCCTGACTGGACAGGCCCGGAAGCCATCTTTGGGTACGAGGATGCGCTACGCACGTCCGCGTCGGGGGCGCCGGTGTGGTTTGTGCCAGAAGCATTCGAGTTTGTTCTTCGCGCCGCGGACGATCCTGAGCATCCGTACTTGTTGATCCTGGACGAGATGAACTTGGCGCACGTTGAGCGGTACTTCTCTGACTTTCTCTCGGGGGTCGAATCGCGACGTCCCGTGTTGCCAGACCTGGTCTTCGATCATGAATCTCGGCAGTGGGTTCTGCGCGATGCCGAAGCGGACAGGCTCCCGTTGCCGCGCAACCTTTTCGTGGTCGGCACGGTCAATGTGGACGAGACGACATACATGTTCTCACCGAAGGTTCTCGACCGGGCCTTCACATTTGAGTTTCGGGTGACATCTGATGAACTCGACGCGGAGCTCCGACGGCCCGTTGCCGCCTCGGCAGGGGAGGACCAGCGCGTGCGTGCCTTCGCGTCGCTGGCGGAACGCGACGATTGGCAGCAAGACCATCCGCACCCGGCTCGCGATGAGATCGTCTCGACGCTTCGCGACGCGCACACCATCTTGGCCGGCGCCAACCAAGAGTTCGGGCACCGCACGCTCTACGAGATCCTGCGGTTCTGCGCGTACTTCGCAGCGACCGGAGACATTGATGCTGATACGGCACTCGACCTGGCCATGATGCAGAAAGTCTTGCCGAAGGTACACGGGTCACGGCGGCGAGTCGAGCCGGTTCTCACGGAGTTGGCAGCGTTGGCACGGGGGGCAGGTCCGGCCCCGCGGTTACCTGTGACACACCAAAAGATCGACCGCATGATCGAGTCGGTGCGCGCGAATCAATTCGTCAGCTTCGCTGAGTAGCCATGCCCGAGGATTCGCTGCAGTTGTCGCTTCGAACGGGCGATGGCCGCGTCGTGGGTGAGCTATTAATCGCAAACCTTCCCAGCCGGCAGGACTTCATGCGCTCTGCGGGCGGTGATGTTGCGCTGCGTGAAGGTGGGACCTACCGCTACGAAATCATCACCGAGGCAACGGCTATCGACATTGAGCCGCGTGAATTGTTCGATGCAGACGATGCGAGTTACCGGCGAGGTCGGCTACGTCCCGGCCAAGCCGTTGGGTGCCTTCGGATTCGAGTTGTTGATCCCACGGCGGGGCTAACGGGGACCGCCGATGTCGACGTCGTAGCTGTCAAGCTCGACCACGAGACGGAATACCGTCAGATGCTCACTGATGTCTCGTCATTCGCCGCTGAGGCGTTGTTGCAGGGATTTGCGCCTAGCATGGTGGATCTTGCGCCAAGCGAGATGCCCGCCGAATTGCTGTATCTCCGCTTCGCGATGATCGCTGCGTACCTGCAGGATCCGGCGTTTGAGGCAGCTATTGCGCGGGTCACCTCGCAGCCGCACCGCATCTGGGTGTCCGATCAGGAAATCCGTCCGATTGGGTCACCGTTTCCTTCGGGGGCCGCCTTTCGGCGCGCAGTGTGTGCACCAGGTCGGCGCGTGCCGTGGGAGCGTGGCCCGGCTGCACTCAGGTCACTGCCTGCCGTGCTAGCCTGCGATCGCGCCGAAGCGAGCGTCGACAATGCGGCTAACCAATTCGTCAAGTTCGCGTTGGAGCGGTGGAGAGCCATCTCGCTGGAATTGCTCGACGTGCTTTCGCAAGCTTCGCAGAAGGTCGAGTCTGGGCCGTTGCGTCGCGGTCAGCAGATCGCTGCGGAGGTTGGTGCCCAATTGGATGAGTACCTGGCGCACCCGCTGTTCCGAGGGGTCAGCTCGCTACGTCGAATGCCAACATCAGATCAGGTATTGCTGAAGCGCGCAGGTTATCGGGAAGTGTTCCGGACGTTCGCGATGACCGAGTCAGGCCCGACGGTGCGGATCGATCGTGAAGATGTGGTCGACCTGTTCGTAGCTTCGCAACGCAACATCGCGACGCTGTATGAGTTCTGGTGCTTTCTCGCGGTGGTGGATTCGCTCGGACGTGTGTGCGGCGAAGACCGGACGGCACGGGCCTTCGCCGCTGCGGGCGACGGCATGTCGCTCACGTTGCGGTCCGGCGACGCATCGAAGCTGGAGTGGTCGGTCCGACGCGGGGGCCGATCGCTTCGTGTCGAGGTCTACTTCAACAGAACGTTCACCAGAGAAGACGATCGACGGGGCTCATGGAGCCGAGCGATGCGTCCCGACTGCTCGGTGCGTGTACGGCCCGAAGGCAGCACACCTGCGCGCGTTTCGGCGCACGAGCTCCAGGTGTGGCTGCACTTCGACGCGAAGTACCGAGTCGACAACCTCCTTGCACAGTTGACCTCGGACCCAGATTCGGACGAATTGAGCGAGGAATCAACGAAATCCAGTGGTGCGAAGCGCAACGACCTACTGAAGATGCACGCGTACCGAGACGCGATCGCGCGGACGGCAGGAGCCTATGTGCTGTATCCGGGAACGGAGATCCTGGACCTTCGTCGGCATCCAGGCTTCAAAGAACTGTTGCCTGGGCTTGGTGCGTTTCCGCTCAGGCCGAGCAGCGATGGCTTGGCGTCGTCATCACAAGCCCTCGATCAGTTCTTGAGCGATGTGCTCACACACGTCGCCAGTCAGGTCACGCGTGATGAACGGCAGCGCTTTTGGACCGCGACGGTAAATCGACCGGGTGAGCCCAGTCTTGCGTCGTCACTGACAACGGACTTCCTAGACGAACCTCCTGCTGATACGGATGTATTGGTCGGGTTCGTCCGCAGTAGTGAGCACCGTCAATGGGTAGAACGGGTGCGGCAGTACAACATTCGTGCGCGCGATCGCGTTGGCGCCGTCGAGATCGGTGGGCGTGAGCTCGGTGCCAGGCTAGTTCTCTTGTACGAGAACCGAAACGGCGCGCTCCAACTGGTTCGCGTTGCACAGATAGTGCGCTGGCGGCCGGCAACGGCGGCCGACTTGATGGACACGGGCTACCCAGATCCGCGCGGCGATCTGTATTTCGTGGCCGACCTCGAGTTCGTTGAAAGTCTGCCTGAGTGGATCGACTCGATTGATCTGGAGCGTCTGACGGCGAACGTCCGTAACGGGGCACCGGTGGTGGTGACGTGGTGGGACGTTGTTCGTGCGGCTTCGGTGTCGGATGATTAACCCCCACCCGGTCAGCCGAGCTAGACATTCCTCTCGTAGTCGTCGTCTCGTTTCTCTCCGATACTTTTCAGCAGCAGACAGGACGAATTATCGAGGGGAATGGGCGCAGACGTGATGATCCCATGGTTGGTCGCGCCATGGGACTCGCATGGATAGGAGTGTGATCACCATCGGGTCCTAAGTTGATCGGGAAGTGCGCGCGAATGCACAACGGACAGTTGGCGGTTTGCGCGCGTCAGAGCGGTGTACAGCGGTCCTTGCCGGCCGATATTCTCGGGAAATGCCGCTGGTTCAACGACGACTACAGCGTCGAATTCGAGGCCACGTGCCTCATCAACCACGGTGACCGTCACCTCGCGTGATCCGTTCCGCCAAACCATCGGTTGATCGGCGGAACTAGCCCACCCCTGCCCGCGCAGCGCCTTTGTGATTGCAGGTGGCGAACAACAGATGACGGCGACTGTCCCCGTTGGGTATACCTCAATGAGCCGGTCAACTTCTCGAACTACCTGGACCGGCAATTCCTTCATGTGAGACTTGAGAACAGTTGGAAAGGGCCCAATCTCCTGCAGCGCGACGATCTTTCGTTGGTTGCGGGGGAGCAGGCGGTTCGCGTATTCGAGGATCGGTCTGGTCGAGCGGTAGCCGCGTTCCAGCCGCAGGATCGGGGTTTCTTCTTCAATCGCGATGATATCCAACACATTTGACCAGCTCGTGGAGGTGTGGTCGGAGCGTCGTTGATTGAGATCGCCGAGGATTGTCCAGGTGTCAGCTTCATTGATCTCATCGAGCAGCAGCCATTCCAACGGTGTCACGTCCTGCGCTTCATCGACGATCACGTGTTCGACCATGGCCAAATCTCGAGGCCTGTTGACCTCCCATTTGATGAACGCCACCAAGGGAGCATGCGTTCCATCGGATATGGCGGTCTTGTACGGAGGGAGGTGCCGCAAGTATGGCACCCAATCACGGTCGTGTGTGACCGAACCAGCGTTAGCCCTGAGGTAGTCGTATATCGCCTCAGGTTGCGGTGTAACACCTTTCGCTTTTTTCAGCTTGTCGATCGCGGAACGCGCAAATTTCGCCAAGTGCCAGTCAACATCGTGCCAGGTGAAGGATTTGTGCGACCGTGGTGGCTGTTTTACGCCGATTATGTGATTGACGAGCTCGGGTAATGACATGACCTTAATTCGGTCAGTCGGTCCGGCTAGCCGACGGATAACATCCCGAACATGTCGCGAGTAGCCGGCCGTCGGGCCGACCACGAGCACAGTGCCGTCGAGCGTGTTCTCAGGTGGCGTCTCGTCATTAACGAGGTAGGCGGCGCGGTGCGACGCGACGATCGTCTTTCCTGTGCCTGGTTGACCCTCAATGATCATGCTGTCCATCGCCGGTCTAGTCACCAAGTCATATTGGTCCGGCTGTAAGGTCGCCAACACCGGTGCAAGGCTTTTCGTGCGCGGTGCGGCCAGTTGTTCACGCAAGAGTTCCTCGGCGCGCAGTGGTGGCAGGTCAGGTTGATGTCGCTGCTTTTTAGGTGCCGTCGTTGACTGCTGTTGTGCGCTTTGTCGCTGGGTTTGGGCAGGGGCGCGTGAATGAGGAGATGGTTTGGAAACAGTGCCGGGAATTGGCAACTTCTGACGTATTGGAGGCGGCGGGATTACCAGCGTCTGCTTGCTGAACGGCTCGGCCGGAGCTTCGGGATGGACAGTCTCATCGACAAAATCGGCGATGTTTCCGCTGCGTAAGGTGAATGCTCGGATGGCCGCGACGTCGTCACATAGATAGTGATCGTTGCTGTTGCGGTAGAACGTGCACGCAACTGGGTTGGCCCACCCAAAAACGTTGACTCCGTTGATTTTTGCGTAGCGCTCGCCGATATAGAAATCAGTACCGCCGTCAAGCAGATCTTGGTCGGGTCGCAGTACTGCGACCCGACCAAGTAGATCACCGGTGCCGACTTTCATGGGTTTGGGCACGCCAGTACCAGTCCATTTGCCGTTCGCTGGCCCACTGTAGACGGGAGGTCTTGACGCATCGTCGTGCAGCACCTTTCGGTACTGCTTCTGGGCATTCCGTTCAGATTCGAGTTGTAATGCTTTGTCTTGATTCGGTTTCACGCTGACTTCTCCGCGACTTTGATGTCGACTACGCACGCGGCCAACGGCTCTAACTCAATTTCTGGTTGGGCCTGGTTCTTCACTTCTGCTACGAGGGCGAAGTGTCTGTCGTCAGTTCGCCGTAGTTGGGCATGAAACAGATCAATCATTTGCTGCCTGCGCCCACGACTACGCGCAGTGGAAATGCGGTTCTCAATCCCTGCTTTCCGGCGCTCATATTGCGACTCCAAGCTCACGAGTTTGGCCTGTTGAAGTGCACCAAACTCATTGTCACGCTTGACCTGTTCGCGAGAATGCCGGAAACCTAGCTGATCTAACGCGCGGTCCGTCAGCTGGACGATCCCGTCGATCTTCGGAAGCGGAGCGTCGACGAGGCCCCCCTCGGCAAGCGCTGCAAAGAGCGCATTCACCGGAGCGTCGCCCGCATTACGTCCCTGATCAGTCACTGCACATCCCCAGATTTCATCTCCGCCGCGGGCCGCTGAAATCGCGGTCGCTAGCACGACAACATAAACCCCGGGTACGACATCTTCGGATGTCGTGATTTCCAACGAAGCAAATCTGGCCTGTCGGTGGCTTGGAACAGTCGCAGCTGCCATCGTCAGCGGGCTGGTAGCAGTAAGCAGAGTGCCGCCGCTGGTCCTTGCGAACTCCTGCTCGAGCACGAGTGACAAAGGCAGCTCTGTACGCAGGTACGTTGAGATTGAACTGGTTTCAGCGCGGGTCCGCTGGCTTGTCTTCACCAGATCATCAACGCGTGCGGCCATTGCTGGATTGCCGCGAAGCTCGACGGTTTTGCCGTCGCGGATGAAGGTAATGCCGGGCGCACCATCGGTTTTCGCCCAATCATCTAGGAGGAGTGCCAATTCCCGTTGGCCTATGTACTGGCCGGTCCGGACGAGGTCGTCCTCAAGCCCCGCGACATCAATGTCGTTACTCATCATCAAAGCACTCGACGCATCTGAGATGTCCTGGACGCCGGCACGTTGTTCCTCCAGCGCGGTCAGCATTTCGTGGACCTTCTGGTCTCGTTCTTCACGCGTAAGCGAGAAGTCGAACCCTGCCTGCAGGATCTGCTGCGCGTTTTCGGCGATGATCGGTTCGAGGGCGCCGATAGACGATTCGAAGATTTCGATTCGAGCGAGGAGACGACTAAGTATTCGCTCATCGATCGTGCTGTCGTTGACGAAGTTGACGACCAAGATGGTTTCTTCCTGCTGGCCGATACGGTCGATCCGGCCGATCCGCTGTTCTACTTCCATCGGGTTCCATGGGAGGTCGTAATTTATGACGGCAGAGCAGAATTCGAAATCGAGACCTTCGCTGGCCACGCGGTTGGCAAGCACGAAGTCGTAGAGCCCGGCTCGGAATTCCGCCATGATCTTCAGACGTGCATCGCGACTCACCCCGCCGTGCATGACCGCAATGCGGTAGCTCTCTGTGAGCCGGCCTCTCAGATACGCAAGCGTCGGCACAGAGAACGTAAAAATAAGCGCTCGCCGGCGGCCACGATGCAGATGCGTGAGGACGTCGGACAACTGGTCGAACTTGGTATCGACCTCCTGCGGGAGGACATGCGCAGCTGCAATCAGTTCGGAATGAGGCTCCAGCCGGTGTCCCACGTCATTTCCGTCGGCGTCGGTGATATCACCGAACCCCACTGGGTCCAAGACAGCGCGTCGTGCCATCGGCAGACACGCGCTGGCCAGACGCAGCGGCATCTGCATTGCGAAATACAAGGGGCGCTGCATGGAATCTGCACGCATACGGCACCATTCGAGGTATTCAGCGTAGAACGCCTCTTCTTCATCGGTCCACTGGATGTTGCGACGGTCTTCTTTTCGTTTGGCCTTCCGATCATCGACCTCCACTTTTTTGGTGCGAGTGATGACGGTCGACAAGGTGTTGAGGTCTGACAGGTACCGTTTGGCGTCGACGATGTCGCGCGTACTCAGGTGCTCCTTGCCGAGGAGTTCCCTCAGCAGCGCAAAATCAGGCCGCTGGGTCAGCGCAGCGCCGAGCACGGTCCCCGAAAGTTTGTCGAGCTCGGCCAGTAGCTCTCGTCCGTTGGCACCTTTCATGCCAAGCTGTGCTGCCACACTATTGGTGATCCTGTTTGGCTCGAGCCGCATCTCGAGGTCGCCAATATCTCCGTAGTCTTCCGGAGCCAGCAGCTCCAAAAGGTTCAAGAGGTCCTCTTGCCGGAGGTTGATCGGCGTTGCAGTCAGGAACACCAAGCTGTCGGACCACTCAGCGAGCTCGGTTCCTAGCGCGTAACTCTTGGTGTCGGAGTTTCGCATTGAATGCGCCTCATCGACGATCACCAGGTCGAACTCGGGCGGAACCTCGGCCAGTTCGTCAAGTCCATCCCATTTGCGCAGACGTTCGAGGCTGCATATGTAGGACTGCCGACGCGGCAGCCTGTTCTGTCGGTGCTTCTCGAGGAACTCTGACAGCCCCTTCGTATCCAACTCGGCTAATTCGAACCCGAATCGGTCATACATTTCCTGTTGCCATTTGCTCAGCAGGCTCGATGGGCAGACGATCAACACTCGGTCGGCTTCCTGCCGGGCCTCTAGCTCGGTCCAAATAAGTCCTGCTTCGATCGTCTTACCGAGGCCGACTTCGTCGGCGATGAGTAGGCGCGCTTTCCCCGTTTGCAGGAGTTTCAGCACGGGCTTGAACTGATACGGGCGGAACGTCGTCCGGGTTGCGCGGAACGAGAACAATGTGTTGGCGAACTTGCCCAACAGCTTCGCGCGAGTAAGTGTCGCGCCGAATCTGTTTGCCGGCGTGGGCTCTTGGGTTACCCAGGTTCGGGGATCATCCAGTTGTGGTCGTGGTCGCAGCTTGGATTCGATGACGTCCTTCTGGCGGCCCTCCATCAAAACGGTGTATGACCACTCGTCACTGAAGAATCGGCGCCCTCGGATCACCACATCGATATCGCCGGGATGAGTGACGGCGACCCCGTTGATTTCGAACTTGGGCGGTGGTACCGGCGAAGCCTGCTCCCACAGGTTTTCGGCCCATTCCCATGCGCTCTTCAGGGGATGTTCGTCGTCGAGAAATTTGATGGGTACCACGGTCGCGTCGACGGGAGCGGCGCCAACGGCGACCTGCATCACAATCGGCTGTGGAATACCCTCGAACCAGTAGATACCTTCCGGGAGAGCAACTTCGGGGCATTGGAAGACCCTGCATTCTGCGACGCGGTCGGCGAGGTCGGTTACGGGGCAATCAATGACGAGAGCTCGGTGAAAAGCTGCGGCACTAAAAGAGATGTCGGTGTTGCTGCTGCCTGGGTGATATCCGAACGACGAGGACGGCTCGGGCGCCGGCGCTTCGCTTTCGCTCATGATGACCGCCTTACGAAGCCACAGCCGGAAAAACCGTCACCGACCCGTCGCGTTCGCGCGCGATGTCAATGACGATGTCGGCCTTGGTATTCGGCGCTATGACCTGCTCGCCCAACTCCCGCAGTCGGTACGACGCCCGAAGGAGATCGTCCACTTCGCCTTTGGTGAACAATGTGTTGGCGAAACCGCCGGACCGCTTCAGGTGCAGCGAACCCAACTGCCGCAGTACGTTACGGATACTGGACTCCAACTCGTCGACACGCTGCTGGTCTGCGTTGAGCGACTGGACAAACCGTTCAAACGAGTTCGTTGGATCCAGTTGTCCATGCTCGACGGCCTGCAGCACGATCACCCTGCGCTTAAGTGCGATGGCCAGGCCGGCCAGTTCCAGGTGAGTGCGAAACTGGCCGCCCTTCTTGTCGATCCCGGAGAAAGTCTTGGTCAGGGTGGAGAGTTCGGTGCCGTTCTCGGAGTATCCGTCGATTGCGCTCTGCCATTTCTTGAGTCGGCGCTCGGCAGTTGCAATGGCGATGTCGATGGTGTGATCAGCGGGACCAATGCCGAGTGTGTGGCCGATTTCGCCCTTGTCGAGCAGGATCGCTGTTGCTTTATCCACCGCCGCGCGACACCCGTTGAGCGCGTCGCGCTCGTCATTGAGCTTGTCCTCGACCAGATGCTCAAGAAGCTCAGTGATTCGCTCGATTGCCTGCTGGCGCTGCCTCTCCGCATGAGCGCTCACCCCGACCGCCACCGCCATCAAAACTAAAGGTGCTGCGATGGTCAGTGCGCCTGCACCAGCCACGGCTGCGCCAGATGCTTTGGCGCCAGTGGATACCGGGACAAAAGTCGCCTGCGCGGCGATGCCCTTGGAACCGACCAGCGCGCTGTGGATCCCGCTGGCCGCTGCCTTCGATGTCATGGGCTGAACCAGACCGCTTCCCATTTGGCTGGCGACCTTTGCCGGCACCACCATTCGGTACAACGCTTCGCCGGACATGCCGGCAGTTGCAGCCTTTGGTACGGCCGCTTTCGAGGTTTGCGAAATCAGCTGGGAGAGATGCTGCGCCAGAGGGCTCGCGCTGTGTAGGGAGACGGCGCCGGTGCGGTGGACGTCGTCGGGCAAAGGGTGCTGCTCAAGTGTGGCGATCGGGGCGTCGGCCAGGGCCGCGAGTACGTTGCGAAGCTCAGACAGCCGCTCCTGCGTCATTCCCTCGGACACCGGAATATCGGGTAGTTGAGTCTCCTGGGTGGTCAGCGTCCACAGCGGAATTACCGCATCTTTGCCATCGCTCGTCACGGCTTGCCTCCTTGTGAGGCCGAGCCTAAGCGAACCTGCCGACATCCTGTGGGGGATTTCAGGACGTAACTTCGTCCAGCTAATCGGTGGCAGCCGCCTTGAGGGCCGCCTCCGGCCCGGCTCGGAGCGAGCTTGTCGGTGCTGTCTGTCATTCTGAGCGGCTCCCGCGAGGCGGGTGCCCTGATCAGGAGCTGGAGGTATGTCGGTGCGTGACGAGATAGCTGGATTGCCGGATGCAGGACAGCCGATTGGTCGCCAAGCTGAACGATGTTCTGATGCCGCAATCTGCCGAAGTCGCATGATTCAATTCCAGCAAATTGACAGAGTTGCCGATTCTGGCGTAAGCAGATCCCAAGGCCGTTCCCCGACCTTTGCCAAACCCGCAGCAGCGGTGCCAGGCGCACGTGGCGAACGGCCAAAACCAGTGAACTTGGAGGTAGTGAATCGTGGGTGACGTCGACTATCACCAGGTCGTCGGCCAAGCGCTGAAGACGGTGGCGGCCGGGCTGAGGCCGTTCGTGGCGCAGGTGCTCAATCGAGTGCTGCCGCCGGGCACCGACTGGGCCCAGGCGTTGAAGCAGAAAGATGCCGCCGCCGGAAAATCGGGCCATCGCGACTATCAGAACACCGACCTGCAATTGATGCTGCGGGCCATGACTGAACGGCTCGGCACCCTGGCATACCCGTTCAACGGGCAGATGCCCCGCCAGGCCGAGGTCTACGCGAAAGAACTACGAGAAGTCCGCAACAAGTGGGCGCACACCGAGCCCTTCTCTGAGCCCGAGGCCCGCCGTGCCATTGAAACCGCTGAGCTCCTGTTGCGAGCCATCGGCGCCAGCAGTCACGCCGTCACCGTTGCCGAACTCAAGGCATCGCTGTCGACGGCGAGCACGGCACCCGCGCAGACGACGGATGCCGCGCAGCCGGCACCCGCGAGTCACTCCGCCACGATCGACATCGCGGCCATCGCCGACCTGAGCTACGCGATGGCGCACTGCCGCATCCCGGTCATCGAACAGATCACCGTCGACAACCCCGGGCCCGACGCGCACGGCGCGGTCGTTGAGGTCGACATCGTCAGCACCGACGGATCCCACGGTGGTCCAACGGAAATACACCTCGACCTCGGTGCCGACCAGCAGACCGTACTGCGGGACATCAACCTCAAACTCGACCCGGCATCGATGCTCAGCGTCGACGAGCAACGTCCCGGTGAGATCCGCGCGGTGCTCAAGAACGCGGCCGGCGACGTACTGGCCGAGACCAACAAGCCTGTCGACATCCTGGCGGCCAATCAGTGGAAGGCCGTACCGCAACAGCTCGCCATGGAACTGATCGCCGCCTATGCCCAACCCAACTCGGCCGCGGTGGCCGTGATCATGCTGGAAGTGTCTGACCGGCTGAAGGATTCGACCGGCAACCCCTCGATCGATGGCTACCAGAGCGAGAGTGCAGAGCGCGTCGACGCCATCGCCCGCGCCGTATTCGAGGCCATGCAGGCCCGCGACATCCGCTACTCGGAACCGCCGGCCAGTTGGGGCGACATCGGGCAGAAGGTGCGCACACCCGCGGAAGTGCTTGACGGGCGCCTGGGCACCTGCCTAGACACCACGCTGGTGATGGCCGCCGTGCTGGAGCAGGCCGGGATCAACACCACCATCTGGATGCTCAGCGGTCACGCGATGCTGGGCTACTGGCGACAGGACATGTCGCTGCCCGCGGTATCAACGCTGGAACCCGTCGATGTGGTCAACAGCGTCGACCTCGGCTACATCGGCCTGGTCGAGACCACCATGGTCACCAACCGCGATTCGGGACTGACCTTCGATGACGCACGGCGCGCGCCGCATTCCAGTGGCCGGATCGACGACGTCGCGAATATCGTTGGTGTGACCGATATTCGGCAGGCGCGCTTCGCTGGCATCTACCCCTTGCCCAGCCGGGCCGTGCTGGCCGATGGTCAGATCGAGGTCACTGCGTACACACCGCCCGTCGCACCGACGATTGCGACCTACACCGGCAGCGGCCCCACGCACGCGGCCACGGTGTCCCACGTGCCCCCGCGCGTGCAGCAGTGGAAGAACGCCCTGCTGGATCTGAGTCTGCGCAACAAGCTGATCAACTACACCGACCGCTCCGGATACCGCCTCGAAATCCCCGGGCCGATCCTGGGCTACTTCGAAGACGCCATCAACGCCGGAACACCGATCACCCTGATCGGTTCGGATGAGGTATCTACCACCGCCCGCGCCCGCGGAATCCGTTACGGGCGCGACCTTCCCGAAGACGAACGGCAGGTTCTGCTTGCCGACAAGCACAGCGCTTACGTCGACATCACCGAAGCGTCCTACAAGTCCAAACTGCGCTACCTGGCGAACAAGGCCCGCACCATCGTCCAGGAAACCGGCGCCAACAACCTGTACCTGGCCTTCGGCACGCTGCACTGGCGCTTCGGTGACAAAGACCTGCGATCACCCCTTGTGCTGGTTCCGGTGACCATCACTCCGAAGAACAAGGGGAGCGTTACGTCCTGACCATCGACGAGGCCGGCGCCTCGACTCCCAACTACTGCCTGGTCGAAAAGCTCCGCACTGCGCTTGATCTGGACATTCCAGCGCTGGCGAACCCCGACGAAGACGCATCGGGCATTGACCTGGACGGAACCTTCCGTGCGGTACGTGAGGCCATCCAAGGCCTGGGCTTCCGGGTCGAAGAGTCGGTGCATCTGTCGGTTCTGCAGTTCGCCAAGTATCCGCTGTGGAAGGACCTGGACGGATCGTGGAATGAGCTGTCCCGCAACAGCTTGATCTCGCACCTGATCGAGGCCGCCACCGATCAGTACACCGATCCGGCAGGTGATGCTCCCGCTGCTGACCTGGACGAACTCGGGGTGTCGGTGCCGATGCCGGCGGACTCCTCGCAGCTGCGGGCCGTGGCCGACGCCGTCGGTGGGCGCACATTTGTGCTTGAAGGGCCGCCAGGGACAGGCAAGTCGCAGACCATCACCAACCTGCTGGCCCACGCCATGGCATCGGGGCGTCGGGTGCTGTTCGTCGCGGAAAAACGCGCCGCCCTGGACGTGGTGAAGAAGCGTCTGGAAAGCGTTGGTCTGGGCGATCTTTCGCTGGACATTCACGACAAGTCGGCCAAGCCGGCCGAGGTGCGCGCGCAGATTAAGCGGGCCCTGGAACTGCACGTCACCCACGACGCCGAACTGCTGCGCAATAAGCGCCAGACGGCGAAATCCAGCACCCGCAAACTCGCCAAGTACGCCGGGGAAGTGCACGGTGTCAACGCGGCGGGATTGTCGCTGTACTCGGCGCGTACCGCGGAGCTGAGCGCCGACCACGAGGTGCCTCCCCTCGAAGTCCCGAAGTCGCTGGTGGCCACCGCCACCGAGGAGGTTCGGGACGCGGTGGCGCAGGCGATCCGCGATCTGAGCGAGAAGACCGACCTGGCGCGCCCCCGGGTAGGCCATCCCTGGGCGTTCATTGATGCCGTTCCGGCCGAGGGGCTCGATGCTGCGGCCATCCACGCCGCCGCCGTCGAATTCGACACCGCACTGGAGGCCGTGCAGGCTGCCGGCGTCACGCTGGAGGTGCTGGCCAAGAACGAGGACGTCGTCACCATCGACACCTGGGCCGGGCTCACCGGCGAGCCCCGCTACCCGCTCGACGGAATCGACGCGCTGCACGCGCCCGCCGGCCAGGCGCAACTTGCCGCCGTCGAACAGCTGCTGGGCAAAATCGTTGCTGCTCAACATGAGTGGCTGTCCACCGCCACACCCGCGGCGATGAATCTGGACATCCCGGCCATCCACGGCGCGGCCATCGAAGCCGACGAATCTGGAATGTTCGGGCGCAAGAAGCGCCGTCGCGCGGTGCTCGAACAACTCACCGGTGTGCTGGCCGTCGAGCCGTCGACGGTCAGACTCAAGACCCTGTCGGCCACCACCGGCCAGCTGAACGACACCTACACCGAGGTGACCCAATTGCGCGACTTGGTCGCCGCACTGCCGGCGGTGCTGTTCGACCGGCCCTGGAACCCGTTGGCGGCCGAGGATGCGGCGCATGTGCGCGACAGCATCGCCGCACTGCGACGCGTCGGCGCAGTGCTCTCCGGCGACGTGCAGGAGCCGCGCATCGCCGATCTGCGGAAGTTCTACCGCGACACCAGCTCTGGTGAGGCAGGTCAGCAGTTGCGGGCGTTGGCGGTGGGCTGGCGCAAACTGAGCCAGACGACCGGGACGCAGCCGGCACAGCAGAATGCGTGGGCCGGCGACGAGTCGTTCATTCAGCGGTGGTGGACTACCCGCGGCGATCGGCGTCTGGAGAGCAGCGCCTCCATCGAACGCTGGGTAGATCTGCTGGTGCATGTCGAGCCGCTGCGGATTGCGGGCATGGATGTTGCCCGCGCCCAGATCCTCGATGGTACGGCCAAGGGCGAAGACGCACCGGCGGCGTACGACCGCGGCACTGCCATCGCTTCCAAGGCCGAACGTCTGGAGACCAGCGAGCTCAACGACTTCGACATCGATGCGCACAACAACTCGATCGGTCGTTTCACCGGCAGTGCAGCGGCGATTCGTGAGGAGCTGAAGCGCTCGCTCGCCGCGGATATTCTGGCCGCACGGACCCTTGACGTCGGCAGCAGCGCCGGCAAGATCGGCGAGCTGCGCAAGTTGGTCGACGCCAAGAAGAGCGGCAAGGGTGTGCGCTACCTGATGGAGCACTACGGCGATCTGATCACCCAGATTCTGCCGTGCACGCTGACCAGCCCGGACTCGGTGGCCAGGTTCTTCCCGGCGCGCGCCGACCTGTTCCATGTGGTGGTGTTCGATGAGGCCTCGCAGATCCGGGTCGCCGATGCGGTCGGCGCCATGGGTCGGGCGAGATCGGTTGTGGTGGTGGGTGATAGCAAGCAGATGCCGCCGACCAGTTTTGCCGAGGTCAACGCGGCGGCCACCGAGGACGATGATGCGGTACCGACACCCGGAGTCGTCGTCGATGAAGAATCGATCCTGAGCGAGTGCGTGAGTTCGCAGGTGCCGCAGCAGTGGTTGTCCTGGCACTACCGCAGCCAGGATGAGGCACTGATCGCATTCAGTAACATCCACTACTACGGTGGTCGGCTAGCGTCTTTCCCAGCGCCACTGACTGATTCGCCGGGCTACGGCATTTCGATGGTCCGGGTGGATGGTCACTTCAACCGGACGGTCAAAGGCAATGGGTTTCGCACCAACCCGGCCGAAGCGCAACGCATCGTCGAGGAGATCCAGCGCCGATTCGCCGCATCGCCGATCAAGGCGCCGTCGGTCGGCGTCATCACCTTCAACGCACAGCAACGCGACTTCATCGAAAACCTGCTGCGCGATACCGGTGACGAGCGGATCCTGCATGCGCTGGACGAGCCGGACGGCCTGTTCGTCAAGAACCTGGAGAACGTACAGGGCGATGAGCGCGACACCATCTTGTTCTCGATCGCGTTCAGCAAGAACAGCAATGGTGTGCTGCCGCTGAACTTCGGGCCGCTGTCGCGGTCGGGCGGTGAACGTCGCCTCAACGTGGCGATCACCCGGGCCCGCTGCGAGGTGGTGCTGTACGCCAGCTTCGATCCCGGCGACCTGCGGGCCGAGGAGACCACGCAGGTGGGCACCAGGCACCTCAAGGCGTACCTGGAATTGGCGGCACGCGGCGTGCAGACCATCACCGAGGGCGGCAAACGCAATCCGGTGATCGATCGGCACCGTGACGACATTGCGGCCGCACTGCGCGCGGAAGGACTGGTGGTCAACACCGACGTCGGGTTGTCGGACTTCCGTGTGGATTTGGTGATCGCTGACCCGGACGAGCCGGCGCGGCCGTTGGTGGCCGTCCTGCTCGACGGCACCGAGTGGTACCGGCGGCAGACCGTTGCCGACCGCGACGGGCTGCCGGTGGACGTGCTGTCGTTAGTCATGCGCTGGCCGGCCGTGGAGCGAGTGTGGATGCCCGAATGGCTGCACCACCGGGATGCCACAGTCGAGCGGCTGCGTGCGGCAGTGGCTGCGGCCAAGGAAAAACTGGCACAAACGGCGCCCGATCTGGCCGTCGAACCCCAACCTCCGGTGTCGGTAGGTAACGCGGCAGATACTGCCAATCTCACTGAGCCAGAGGTGCTTCTGTCCTTCAAATCTGATTCGGCCAGTTCGTCTGCTGTCGCGCCGGCGCATCGCCATCCGAACGCCACCGATTTCAAAGCATGGACACCGGTTCCGGCAGGCGACAAGAGCGTTCTTGACGAGCTGCCCGCGAAGTCGGCGAAAGACCGGGTGCTGCCGATCATTCGCGACGTAATCGAGGCGGAGGCGCCGATCCATCGGGACCAGTTGGCCAAAGCGGTGGCAGGTGCATTTGGATTGAGCCGGGTCAGCGCCGATCGTTGTCGTGACATCCAGCGTTTGGTTCCTGCCGAGTACAAGCGGGCGAACGACACCGACTTTTATTGGCCTGTCGAGGTTTTCCCGGAATCGTGGCATTTGGTTCGGTTACCTGCACCAGGGGTCAGCCGACCTATCGAGTTCGTAAGCCTCGTGGAGATCGGCAACGCCATGGTGATCGTCGCGCAGCAGTCAGGCGGTGTCGGTACTGAAGAACTCAAGCGTGAAGCCCTGGCGATGTTCGGCGGCAAGCGGGTCACCGAGGGCATTGGGATGCGTTTGCAGTCCGCACTGCAGCGCGCGCTGCACACTGGCCTACTCGCGGAGTCGTCGGGGTTGGTGGTGGCGCCGTGAGGTGTCGCGTGTCGCAGGTCTGTGAACGCTGTTGGAATCTGGGGAACCCCACTCCGGGATCGCCACCACCCGTTGGCCCAGCAGCCGCCCACACCCTAGTCATCGGATCAGACCGTCCTACCGCCAGCGCACCCGTGCCGCTGGCAAGCGACAAACCGGGAGCGCTAGCCTCGATTTTTCGTCGAGGGTGATCACGGTGGAGCTTTGCGGCGGGATGCGCCGTGAGGTGGCTTCGGCGGTGTCAGGGCGTGGCGGGGTGGTCCCGTGTCGCCGGGCGGAGCGGGCTTTCCCAGGGCCAGTGGGTCTTTCGTGATCGATCGGTCAGATGGGCTGTGCATTAACCGAAGCCGGCGCGGATCCTCTGCCAGGCGGTCGAGATGTGGGCGGCCCAGCGCCAGGTGGCATCGATGCGGAGCCGGGTTCGGCGGGCGCTGCGGGTGATGCGGGCGGCGACGTGCAGGACGCGGTAGCGGAACGTGGCGATCTCGGCGCGGGCCAGGCCGGGATGGCCGGTGAATCCGATGAGCCGGCACCAGGTGACCAGATCAGCGGCGGCGAGGGCGATTTCCAGCCAGGCGGCGTTGGCCCAGAAACCGTGGCAGGGCAGGTTGCGCAGTCCGGTGGCTTTGAGTTCGCGGATGCGGTCTTCGACGCGGGCGTGTTGACGGTGCCGTAGTTCCAGACCCGCGACTTGGCCGGGTATGACACCGGCGGCGGTGTCGGTGATGAACGCGGTGACCCGCATGCCGTCGGCGTCGGTGAACCGCAGCTGTGCGCCGGGATGCGGCCTTTCTTTTCTCAGGATCAACCGGGTGCCCGGCGGCCACGACGACAGGTTGACCAAGGTGGTGGCCTCGGCGACCCACGCGCCGTCGCGGATTCCGTCGTCAGTGTCGATCGCCGGATACCAGCCTTCGGCGAGGTTGAGCGTGTCCACCGCGTCCTGCACCCGGGCATCGACGGGATAGCCGAAGGAGTATCCGACCCCAGCATCGCGGCAGGCTGCGGCGAATCTGTGGGTGGCCCCGGCGGTATCGCAGCGCACCAGTACCTGCGGCCGGTCGGGATCATCGCCATCACTGGGGTTGGGTTGCCACTGCGCGGGCAGCGCCGCCAGTGCCTGGTGCAGGACGATCACGTGGTCACTGGCGATGTCGGGGCGGTCCAGGAACGCCAGCAGCGGATGGTGCCCGAAGCTCTTCTTCCAGGTCGGCGTCGCACCAGCTTTGTTGTCGGAGTGATCGATCACCAACGTGGCGTCGATATCGATGTGCAGCCAGCCTCCGGTTGCGGGGGCCGCACCGGCGGCCCAGGCCGCCGCCCGCGCAGCGGCCCGCGCCGCAGCGATCCGCGGCAGGTGCGCGGCATCCATGCGTTGATCCACCAGCCGCCACATCGTGGTCGTGGAGGCCTTCGCGCCGAACACGTGCTCACGGTCGCCGCAGAGCTGGCCGACCCCGTCGATGCAGTCCGCGCCGTCGGCGACCGCGGCGGCCAGATCGGCGAAGACCTCACCGGGTGCATAGATCCACGGGCCGCGGTAGGTGTCGGCCAACGCAACCGTGACCTGGGCCGATAGCCCGGTTCGGTCGGCGAGTTCGCGTAACAGGCCCATCCCGGCATGCGACACGACGCCATGGCCGTCGGCCGACACTTTCACCCGTGACGCGACCGCGATATTCTGCATCTGCGAGGTGCCTTCCCGTCAGGATGGTTGAACCGTAGAGAAGTCCAATTATCTCTTGCAGGACAGGCACTTTCGCTTATCTACACCCTGCCGAACACAAGTTTCTGCGAAAAATCCAGGCTAGCGCCGATCCGTCACCTTTCACAACACCGCGCAGTACTGCGCCGACCGTACCCGGATCAACCCTCGTCGAGTGTGCGAAGCAATACCTGAGTGAGCGCCGCGAAGCTCGGCGCGACTGTCGGGTCTGCGCCGGTGGCGGCAGCAGCAAGCTGCGGTAGCCGCGACGACGGTTCGCTGCCCTCGGTTCGCAAGAAGGCCAGTGCGTGCAAGCTCATGTCGCGAGCCACGTCGTGTCCGAGGTGCCGTTGGAATCCTGCGACGAGTTCGGCAGTGTCGACCGCCTGAAGCAGCCGCAGCATGTCGAGTGCATCCTTCTCCTTGAGCCGTGCGGCCATTCCGCGCTGGGAGTCGGCCAGACGTTCCTCGACCTTGACCGCTTTTGCGGTGAGCAGGGCTGCTGGTCCGGCTACGTTGACGTCGATGCGCCGATGGTCATCGGGGCTGAGTGCCTCAAGAGTGCGAGGCGCATGGTCGATCAGCGCGGGCTCAAGACCGGGCGTAATCCGGGCCGTCGCCACACCGTGGCCGGACAGCGAGGCTGCCCGCGCACCTTTCTTCGTCCGTCCGGATTGGGACGGCACGACCATGATGTCCACCGCGACACCACCATTGCCGATCCAGCTGCCAGGGTTGGCGCCGGCTCGGAACTTGGCGGCTTGTAGTGCGGCGGTGATCTCTGGCTCTGTGTGCAGCGCACGGACATCGAGCGCTAGGTCGCCGTCAGTGGTCATGGGTGGCTCGGCAAGCTCACTGGACCCGGTGTGCAGATATACCGCCTGTGCGCCGACCAGGATGATTGCGGGCAAATGATCAGTCAGCGCTTGCAATGCGTCGAGCAGCACGGCGCGCGCCGCGACGTATTCGTCGGGCAGATCCATCTCATTCCCTCCAGGTCGGGTCGTTCTCGGCCAGGACATCGATGAGTTGCTCTGCCTCCTGGGCGAGCCTGCCCCGGGGGATCGTCAGGAGGTCGGCCAGCACCTGACCGACCGGGGCGAAGGCCAGGCCACCAGATGTTGGCCTGTTGCGCTGCAACAGCTTCTGGTCGCGTGGCGTTGCGAGCATCACATTGGCAGAGCTGCGGTCGGCGCGGATCAACTCCAGATTGCGCGCCGTTCCGGTGATGTCGTCACCATAGAGAGCCAGAAGTCCCAGGGGGATCACCGATGTTGCGTCCTTAGGAAGAAACTCCCGCGCCGCTGCGGAGGCCGTGACAACGATTCCAGCCATGCCCCGCAGTTGTTGAAGTGTGCGGGCGATGCCCCGTGGGGCGATGTAATCGAGGACCACACTGTTCGAAGTGACGAAGCTGTAGTCGGCCGTCCATCGATCCAGCAGGGTGCGGCGGCGTATCCGGATGATGCTGCCGTCGGTGGATCGTTCGACGGCCCCGGCGTCGCTGAGGGTTGGCATAAGCTTCGAGACGGCCGCCGGGCTGCTGGCAGACATTGAGGCCAGCTCCCGAATCCCGAGCGGGGGGTCGTTTTCGAGTAGGCAGCGGATCGTCCGTGACGCCGCCGGCCCATTCAGTCGGGTGGTGGCCGCGTTCTCACGAGGTTGCGGTGGTCGAGTCGCCCCGGTGAGGCGGACGAGCAGAGGCGGGTCGGTGCTGTCGAGATACGCCCAACCGGTGGTGTCCAGGTAGCTGATCCCCGCTTCTTCCAGTGCGCGCCGCAACGGTGGGCTGGCGTATTCGGTGACGAACAACAACGGAAGGCCGGAATCGGACGAACCTTTTGCCCGCAGGCGGCCCACGATATCGCTCACCGAATCGCGCAGCTTGCTCGTGGCTTCTATGGCGAAGGTCGCACCAACTCCACTTGGGTTGAAGACGGCTAGTGTTGCGTCGCGCGTGTTGCTACCCGGCCCTGGAGTAGCCACACGCCAGGCCGCAGGGAGGTTTCCTTCCAGGGCCTTCGTCGCGGCCCGGAGCACCGCCGTTTCTTCATTGCCAGCGTTTCGCTGCATGAGAAACACGTTACTTTGCGAAACGACGCATGTAAACGCCTCTCAGGTTGGGACTGCGGAGCCGGTCCCCTCTATTCCCCTGGCAGTTCGACTTTGTCGGGTCGGCTCTTCTCCGTGAGATATTCACCCAAGCGGATCAATCCTTGACCAGCCGCGCTCGCGGCCTTCAAAACGGAGTCACCGGCGGCGTTCCTGGTGGCGGCGCGCCTCGGCAAACTGGTCCAACCCATCGCGAAGAACCGAGCGTTGCTTGGCCAGCGCTCGGCCCGAGAAAGCCCGTTTCTCAACGAGTGTCCGGTAGTGGCAGAACCGTCACGGTACGCCGCCGAGGCACGCGAATGGTCACGCGCGGGGTTGTTGAAGGCACGAACTGTGAGCGCCAACGGCAGGTCAAGATAGCGGCCTGACCTCCGGCATGATCCACCCGGCCGCAAACCCGATATCCAACCGCGTGCTCGCCTTGTATCCCGACCACGTCGCCACCCCCGGCGGCTGGCCCCGGTAGATCCCACGGGCCGCGGCAACTACTCGTCTATATTCTGTGGGCCAACGGATTTCGTCGGCGATCTGCTCCAAGACGGCGCGATCGCGGCCGAGTACCCGATCCATGATGCCGACAGCGGGCAACGCATGCCGTTTGTCGGAGTTGCATCGAGTGCAGGCCAGCACCAGATTGGCCAGCCCGTCGATACCGACCAGTGACCATGGCAGAACGTGGTCGATCGGATTGTCCGCGGGCAGATGCGTATTGCAGTAAAAGCAATGCGGGCCGAACGCCTCCTTGAACGGCCCGCGCACAGCAGCCAGCGCAGTGCGGTCCCGGCCGAACAGATGACCGGCGATGTCGGGGACGTCGGCGGACAGGAACTTGTTGATCCGCCGCACATCGTCGACCCACATGATCTCCAGCGCCGGCTTCAACAAGCCAGCCAACCGGGCGAGACCCGTTGCCACGCCCGGCATCAACGTGATCGCCTCGCCGTGCTCGCGCAGGGTTCTGCGGGAAACATTCGAGTGCAAGAAACTGTCGTCGTAGAGGAACGGCTCGCTGGTCTCGGCGCCGGGGAGTCGTTGCAGGCGATAGAGCGGCTGCTGAGCCAGACACAGCCCGATTTCGTCGATACTCGCGCGATACATCTCCGGTGCCATCGTCATCGCAGCACTCAGTGACGCCGCGCCGGACGCTTCCCGTAATGCCCTGACAGCACGAGGGATTCGTTCCCGCTCGCCGGTCGACTGGCGCAGCTCGTGGCCCTCGAACGGGCGCACCTGGCGCCAGTACAGCTCCATCACCCGGTGCGCCAGGTCGGGGATCGGCACTGTCAGCGGATCCGATGGCTGCTCGGGCAGGT
>Ga0164242_10002231_pt1 | contig 22498 bp, 19 predicted proteins | sample OricomgcompostMG_FD_108783 | JGI IMG/M metagenome (GOLD analysis project Ga0164242, IMG submission 108783) | Miracle-Growth compost microbial communities from Emeryville, California, USA - Original compost - Miracle growth compost (MG) ... | reverse complement strand
GCTCATCGCGCTCGCCGTCGGCATCACCACGCAGTGCCCCTACTGCATCGACGGCCACAGCCAGAACGCCGTCAAGGCCGGCGCCACCGAGGCCGAGCTCGCCGAGGCAGCCTGGGTCGCCACGGCGATCCGCGCCGGCGGCGGCTACACGCACGGCCGCCTCGCGTTCAAGTTCACCGAGGGCCTCACCCACCAGCACTGACGGGCCGTCAGGCCCGCACCCAGGTATGGAAGTGCGGTGCCCGACGCCGCGTGCGCACCGTACGCACGCGGCGTCGGGCACCGCTGTGCGTGCGTCAGCAACGCCCGGTGCGGCGCTGGACTCAGTCGAAGACGACCGTGCGGTGCCCGTCCAACAGGACGCGGCGCTCCGCGTGCCAGCGCACGGCGCGCGTCAGGGTCTGCGCCTCCACGGTGCGGCCCTGCTCCACCAGCTGCGCCGGCGTGCGGTCATGCCGCACCCGGACCACCTCCTGGTCGATGATGGGGCCCTCGTCCAGGTCCGCCGTGACGTAGTGCGCGGTGGCGCCGATCAGCTTCACGCCGCGGTCATAGGCCTGGTGGTAGGGCTTGGCGCCCTTGAAGGAGGGCAGGAACGAGTGGTGGATGTTGATGGCCTGCCCGGCCAGCTCGCGGCAGAGATCGTCGGAGAGGATCTGCATGTAGCGGGCCAGGACCACCAGCTCCACGTCGTGCTCGCGCACCAGCTCCAGGATCCGCTCCTCGGCCTGCGCCTTGGTGTCCGGCGTGACGGGCAGGTGCTCGAAGTCGATGCCGTGGAAGCGGGCCAGCGGCTCCAGGACGGTGTGGTTGGAGACGATGAGGGGCACCTCGATGGGCAGGGTGCCGTTGCGGCTGGCGAAGAGCAGCTCGTTGACCGCGTGGGCCGCCGTGGAGCACAGGATGAGCGTGCGCGTCGGGGCAGCGGTGGGGTGCACGGCCAGGCGCATCCCGAAGGCGTTGCCGACCTCGTCGAGGCGCTCGCGCAGCGTGGGCAGGCCCGCCTCGGTCTCCACCTCGACGCGCAGGAAGAAGGTGCCGGTGTCCTGGCTGCCGTACTGCTGCGACTCGATGATGTTGCCCTGCACCTGCAGCAGTGCTCCCGTGACGGCATGGACGATCCCGGGGCGGTCGGGGCAGGAGAGCGTGACGATGTAGCGCGGCAGGGTGTTCACGTCCCGGAACACTAGACCACGGCGGGCTCCGGTGTCCGCCCGGCGCCGTCGCGTGACGCTTTCGTCGTGGCCTGCGTCGGCGTGAGGATCCGCGCCACGGCGCGGGCAGCGCGCCGCCCAGCTCGCGTGGCACCCAGGGTCGAGGCGCTGGGCCCGTAGCCGACCAGGACCAGGCCGGGAGCGGCGGGAACCGACACGTCGTCGTCCGCCATGGCCACCCCGCCGCCCGGCGCCCGCAGGTGCAGCGGTGCCAGGTGGTCCAGCGCGGCCCGGAAGCCCGTGGCCCACAGGATCACGTCCACCCGCTCGTGGCTGCCGTCCGCCAGGTCCACGCCGTCCTCGGTGAGCCGGACGATGGGACCGCGGGAGAGCAGGATCCCGTCCTCGATGCCGCGCACGTAGCGGGGGATGAGCGGGAGGCCGGTCGCGGCGACGACGCTGAGCGGCGGTAGCCCGGCGCGCGTCCGCCCGGCCACGCTGTGCTCCACCTGGCGGCCCCATTCGGCGTCGAAGGGCACCTCGGTCCAGTCAGGCGCGTGCCGCGTGGACCAGAGCGTGTCCGCGCCGTGCTCGCGCAGCAGCAACAGGAACTGCACGGCGGAGGTGCCGCCGCCCACCACCAGCACGCGGCGCCCCGCGAACTCGTCGGGGGAGACGAAGCCGGCCGTGGTCAGCTGGCGGCCGCCGAAGCGCCCGGGGTAGCTGGGAACGAACGGGCGGTCCCACGTGCCGGTCGCGGAGACGAGGGCGGAGGCCGTGAGGGTGCGGGTACTGGCCTTGGTCTCGGTGCCCTGCGCTGCGCTGCCCGACGTCGCCGTCACCAGGAAGCGGGGCCGGTCACCGGGGCGGGCCGGGTCGGGATCGTGGGTGCGCCGCACGCTCGTCACGCGCCAGGGACGCTGCACCTGCAGGCCCTCGTGCTCCTCGTAGGCGCCGTAGTAGCGCTTGACCACCTCCCGCGCCGGCTCCGTGGGGTCGGTCTCCCCGAGCGGGAAGCCGGGCAGGTCGTGGATCCCGTGCGCGTCGTCGAACGTCAGGGCGTCCCAGCGATGGCTCCAGGCGCCGCCCGGCGTCGGGTTCGCGTCGAGGAGGAGCAGCTCACGGCCGGGGCGTTCTCCGTCGCGGCGCAGGAAGTGGGCGGTGGACAGGGCCGCCTGTCCCGCGCCGATGACCACCACGCGGTGGTGCTCGGTCGGTTGGACCTGCTCACCCTGCTCGTGCTGCGACTCGCTCATGTCCGTGGCAACCGCCCCCGGGGCCTTCACATTCCGCGCGGCAGCGCTTGTGTGACGCGGTCGCGGCCCCACATGACGCACGCCTCCGCAACACGTGGTCATCCCTTGCAGGGGCGCACGGGGCCCGGGCAGGCTGGAGCCACAACCCATCCAGAGCGGCCGAGAGATCTGGCTCAGTGACGCCGCAGCAACCATCGCCCCGACGGCGAAAAGGTGCTTCCGCCAGAAGCGATGGAGACGCAGTCCACCCCGTGGCCGGTCCCGTCACCCGTGCCGGGGTGCGGCGCGGGTGGCCCGGTGCGTGGTGAGGCGGCGATCCCTCGTGTGACACGAGGAGCCACATGAGCCGAACCTGTCCCACCCCACCGTCCCTCTCCTATGAGATCTATCCACCGCACACGCCCGCGGCCCACGAGCGCTTCGACGGGCTGCTGAGCGAGCTCGCCGCCACGGCACCGGACTACGTGTCGGTGACCAGCAACGGCGACGCCGAGCGCCGGGCCGCGACCCTGTCCACCGTGCACCACCTGGTGCACCACACCCGCCTGCGTCCGCTGGTGCACCTCACGTGCGTCGGGCAGGGACGGGACGCGTTGGCCGACCTGATCAGGCACGTGATCGACCTGGGCGTGCGCGGCGTGCTCGCCCTGCGCGGCGACCGGCTCCCGGGGCCCGACGGCGCACCGGTGCCCGTGGAGAACCCCGACGAGCTGCCGTTCGCCCGCTACCTCGTGGAACTGGTCAGGGAGGTGGAGGCGGACAGCACGGCCACGCTCGCGGCGGGCCGCCTCTCCGTGGGCGTGGCCGCCTACCCCGTACGCCACCCGGAGTCGCCGTCCTTCCAGCACGACGTGGAGGTGCTGCTGGCCAAGCAGCGCTCCGGTGCCGACTACGCGATCACGCAGGTCTACTTCCGCTCGGAGGACTACACGAATCTGCAGCGGGCCGCTGCCCGCGCCGGCGTCAGAATCCCCCTCATCCCCGGCCTCCTGCCCGTGGACAGCACGGAGCGGCTCGCCCGGCTGTGCGCCCTCACCGGTGTGGCCCCTGACCCCGCGCTCGCCCACGCACTGGAGAGCGCCCGCTCTCCGGGCGAACGCCGCAGGATCGGCGTGGACTTCGCCTCCCGCCTGGCCAGGACCGCCCTGGACGCCGGGGCCCCCGGCATCCACGTCTACACCTTCAACAACGCCGCGGCCCCGTTGGAACTCGTCGACGCCCTCGACCTCCCGCGCTCCCGCAGCCTCACCCGAGACGACCTGGCCGCCCGCATCGGCGCCTGACACAACGAACCCCAGGAGAACCCCATGACCCAGCAGCCGCTGACCCCCGCCTTCACCGCCACCGTTCTCGGCTACCCCCGGACCGGACCCCGCCGCGAGCTCAAGCGCGCTCTCGAGGCCACCTGGGCCGGCCGGAGCACCGAGGCGGAGTTCCTCGCAGCAGCGGAGCAGGTGCAGGCCGGCGACCTCGCCACCCTGACTCGGCTCGGCCTCGAACCGCAGGACGCCTCGCTGCCCGGCGACGTGGCCGCCTATGACCACGTGCTGCGCACCACCGCGGTCCTCGGCGCCGTCCCCACCCGCTTCGCCGACCGCATCCGCGGCGGCATCGACCTGCAGGCCGAGTTCCTGCTGGCCCGCGGCGACGAGGCGACCCCGCCCCTCGAGCTGACCAAGTACTTCGACACGAACTACCACTACCTGGTCCCCGAGATCGGCCCCGGGACCCCGTTCCGCCCGGACGCCGAGGCGCTCCTTGCCCCCTACGCAGCCCACGCGGCGCGCGGCTTCATCACCCGCCCCACGCTGGTGGGACCGCTCACCTACCTGCTGCTGGCCAAGGCCGAGGACGGAGCCCCCGAGGGCTTCGACCCGCTCACGCGGCTGGAGGACGCGGTGGACGCCTACGCGCAGACCCTCGCCGTGCTCGGTGCAGCCGGTGTGCCGTGGGTGCAGCTGGACGAGCCGGGTCTGAGCACGCAGCGTGGTGCGGAACTCCTGGACGGCTCCGACGTGCTGGCGCTGGCCTACGCCCGGCTGGCCGACGTGCCGGGCCGTCCGCGGCTGTTCGTCACCGCCGGCTACGGGGGAGCGGGTGCGCTGGAGCGTCCCGGTCACGTGCAGGGCGAGCTGGCCCGGCTCGGCATCGAGGCGGTCCACGCCGACCTCACGCGGGGTCCGCTCCCGCGCGCCGAGTGGCTCGGCGACCTCGCCGGCGCCACGCTCGTGGCCGGTGTGGTGGACTCCCGCAACATCTGGCGTAACGACCTGCGCGCCTCCCTGGCCACGCTGAACCGGCTGCAGGACGAGGTCGCCGAGGCGGGCGGCGCCCTGGCCGTGGGCACCGCGACCTCGCTGCTGCACGTGCCGCACACCGTGGCCGCGGAGACCGAGCTGCCTGCCCACCTGAACGCCTGGCTGGCCTTCGCCGACGAGAAGGTCACCGAGGTCCTCACCCTGGCCACCGGCCTGCGGGACGGCGAGGAGGCGATCGCCGAGCAGCTGGCCGCCTCGGACGCGGTCAAGGAGCAGCGCGCGGCATTCCCCGGTACAAGGGACCAAGCCGTGCGCACCCGACAGGCCGCCCTGACGGCCCGGGACGCGAACCGGGCCCCGGCCGATCAGCGCCGGGCGGCACAGGCCGCAGCACTGGGCCTGCCGCTGCTGCCCACCACCACCATCGGCTCCTACCCGCAGACCGACCGGGTGCGGCGTGCCAGGGCCGACGTGCGGGCGGGACGGATCACGCAGGAGGACTACGAGCACTTCTTGCGCGAGGAGATCCGCTCCGTTGTGCGGTTGCAGGAGGAGATCGGCCTGGACGTGCTGGTGCACGGCGAGGCGGAGCGCAACGACATGGTCCAGTACTTCGCCGAGCACTTCGACGGCTTCGCCGCCACCACGCACGGGTGGGTGCAGTCCTACGGTTCGCGCTGCACGCGCCCGTCCATCCTGTGGGGAGACGTCTCCCGCCCGGAGGCGTTCACGGTGCCGTGGATCTCCTACGCGGCCTCCCTGACCTCGCGCCCGCTCAAGGGCATGCTCACCGGACCGGTGACGATCCTGGCCTGGAGCTTCGTCCGCGACGACCAGCCGCGCTCCACCACGGCGGAGCAGGTGGCCCTGGCGCTGCGGGACGAGATCGCGGACCTCGAGGCGGCCGGGATCGGGATCATCCAGGTGGACGAGCCGGCGCTGCGCGAGCTGCTGCCGCTGCGCAGCCAGGAGCAGCAGGGCTACCTCGACTGGGCCGTGCGGGCCTTCCGCCTGGCCACCGGCGGCGCGGACGTGGCCACTCAGGTGCACACGCACCTGTGCTACTCCGAGTTCGGGGAGGTGATCGGTGCCATCGACGCGCTGGACGCTGACGTGACCAGCATCGAGGCGGCCCGCTCCCGCATGGAGATCACGGCGGACGTGGCAGCCTCCGGCTTCTCCCGGGGGATCGGCCCCGGCGTGTACGACATCCACTCGCCCCGCGTCCCCTCCGTTCAGGAGATCCGCTCGTTGCTGCACACCGCGCTGGGCGACGTCCCGGTCGGGCAGCTGTGGGTCAACCCGGACTGCGGGCTGAAGACCCGCGGCTACGAGGAGACCGAGGCGTCCCTGCGCCACCTGGTCGCTGCTGCGCAGCTGGTCCGCGCGGAGCTGCCGGGTGCGGAGACGGCGGACGCCGCGCCCGCTGGGCCGGCGGACGCCACCGACACGACCGAGCCGCGCGGGGCAGCCCTCGCCGCGCAGGCCTGAGAGGAGAGAGAGTCATGACGCAGCACTGGAACCCCGCAACGCAACAGGTCCACGCCGGCTACGAGCCCGTCCCCGGCACGGCCCGTCCGCTCGTGCCGCCCGTGGTGACGGCGGCGGCCTTCACCTTCTCCGATCACGCCGAGGCCGTGGACGCCTTCGGCCTGCACCGGCCTGCCTTCACCTACGCGCGCACCGGCAGCCCGTCGCTCGCGGTGCTCGAATCACGCCTGGCCGCCCTGGAGGGCGGCAGCGGGGCCGTGGTGACCGCGTCGGGGCAGTCCGCCCTGGCGATCGCCCTGCTCGCCCTGCTGCAGGGCCCGCGGCACCTCGTGGCCTCCACCCGGCTCTACGGCGGGACGGTGGACCTGCTCACCGACACGTTCGCGGACTTCGGGATCTCCGTGGACTTCGCCGACCCGCTGGACCTGCCGGCGTGGGAGGCGGCCCTGCGCCCCGACACGGCCGCCTTCCTGGTGGAGTCCGTGACCAACCCGCTGGCCGGGGTGATCGATCTGCCGCCGCTGGCCCGGCTGGCGCACGCGCACGGCGTGGCCGTGGTGGTGGACAACACGCTGGCCACCCCGTGGGCCTACCGGCCCCTCGCGGCCGGGGCGGACGTGGTGGTGCACTCGCTGACCAAGGGGCTCGGCGGGCACGGCGCTGCTCTCGGCGGCGCCGTGATCGCGGGGGAGCTGGACGTCTCCGATCCGGTGCGCTTCCCGCTCACGGGGGCGCCGCGGGCGCGCTACGGCGGCGAGTCGCTGGTGCAGCGCTACGGTGCCGGCGCGTACCTGGCGCTGGTGCGCACCCGGTACCTGCATGACCTTGGGCCGTGTCTGCCCGCGGCCTCCGCGGAGCGCCTGGCCCAGGGGATCGAGTCGCTCTCCGCGCGCTCGGAACAGGTGCAGCGCACCGTGGTGGGTCTCGTCGGGGCGGTGCGGGACCACCCAGCGGTGGCCGCCGTGCACCACACCTCGCTCCCGTCGCACCCGCAGCACCGGCTGGCTGCGCGGGACTTCCCGCGCGGCACCGGCTGCGTCTTCGGCCTGGAGCTGGTGGATCCCGAGCTCGTGACGCCGGTGATCCAAGGGCTGCGGCTCATCCAGCTCGCCGCCAACATCGGCGACACCCGCACCCTGGTGGCGCATCCCGCCTCCATGACCCACTGTCGGCTCAGCCCGGAGCAGGCCGAGGCCGCGGGCGTCACGCCCGCGCTGCTGCGGCTCTCGGTGGGCCTCGAGGACGCCGTGGACCTCGGCGCGGACCTCGTGGGAGCGCTCGACGACGCGTGGCGGGCCTGGAGCGGCAGCGGCGCCAAGGACGGCGGTGTCCCGGCGGACGCTGACTCGACGGACGCAGCTGTGGCGGCCCCTCGAACCGTGACGGGCGCGTCGGCGACGCACGGCACGCAGCCGGGCACCGCGGCGTCGGGCACTGTGGGGACCCGGCCCGAGGAGGTCCTGCTGTGAGCGCCCCGACGAGTGCAGCGCGCGGCTTCGACACGCTGGCCGTGCACGCCGGGCAGGAGCCGGATCCGGCCACGGGCGCCGTGGTGCCGCCCGTCTATCAGACCAGCACGTTCATCCAGGACGACGTGAACGTGCTGCGCGCCGGGCACGAGTACTCGCGCGGGTCCAACCCGACGCGCTCCGGGCTGCAGACGCAGCTCGCCGCGCTGGAGGGTGGCAGCGAGGCCTTCGCCTTCGCGTCCGGGATCGCCGCGGAGGACGCGCTGCTGCGCGCCGTGCTGCGGCCGGGGGACCATGTGGTGATCGGTTCGGACAGCTATGGCGGGACCAACCGGCTGCTGCGGGACGTGCTGGGACCGTGGGGGATCACGCACACGGCCGTGGACGCGACCGACCTCAACTCGGTGCGTGCGGCCATCCGATCCGACGCCACCGCCGTGCTGTGGCTGGAGACCCCCTCGAATCCGCACCTCGGCATCGCGGACCTGGCGGGGTGGGCGCAGATCGCGCACGAGGAACGGTGCCTGCTCGTGGTGGACAACACGTTCGCCTCGCCGGCCCTGCAGCGCCCGCTGCAGTTGGGGGCGCACGCCGTGGTGCACTCCACCACCAAGTACATCGGCGGGCACTCGGACGTGCTCGGCGGCGCGGTGGTGGTCGCCGACGTCCCGTGGCAGGACGGCTCCCTGGCCCAGGCCGTGGCGTTCCAGCAGTTCGCGGCGGGCGCCGTGGCCGGGCCGCAGGACTGCTTCCTCGCAGCGCGCGGGCTGAAGACGCTGGGCCTGCGGGTGCGGCAGCACAGCGCCAACGCGCTCGCCGTGGCGCGGGCGCTGCAGGGCGTGCCCGGTGTGGCCGAGGTGCTCTATCCGGGGCTCGAAACCCACCCGGGGCACCGGCTGGCCGCCCGGCAGATGACGGGCGGCTTCGGTGGGGTGCTCTCGCTGCGGCTGAGCGGGGGAGAGGCGGCGGCCCGGCGCTTCGTGACCTCCACCGAGCTCTTCGGGCTCTCGGTGTCCCTGGGCGGGGTGGAGTCGCTCATCTGCCTGCCGCGGGAGATGACGCACGCCCCGCTGATCGGCACGCCGCGCGAGGTGGCGGGGGACCTGGTGCGGCTCTCCGTGGGGATCGAGGATCCCGATGATCTCGTGGCGGATCTGCTGCAGGCGCTGGAGCGGGTCGGGACGGGGGATCCGTCGGGGGACCGTCCGGCGGAGCAGGATGCGACGCGTGACGCCACCGTGTCCAGCTGGGCCACCGCGGGTGCGTCATAGAGGACGCGAGCCGATACAGTGGAGTGGTCGCGACTGGCGTGAGGTGGAGCACCACCGGGGAGCGGCACCTGTGGCATCCGGACCGTACGCCTGGGTCCGGCGCGATCAGGGCCGAACAGGTCCGCCAGCACCGTTGCCGATTCAACACAGGAGTTGCCCCGTGTCCCAGACGCCCAACGTCACCAATCTGCCCCTGGATCAGGTCGATCCGGACATCGCCCGCCTGATCGACGGCGAGCTCGGTCGCCAGCGCGACACGCTGGAGATGATCGCCTCGGAGAACTTCGCACCCCGCGCGGTGCTGGAGGCCCAGGGATCGGTCCTCACCAACAAGTACGCCGAGGGCTACCCCGGCCGGCGCTACTACGGCGGCTGCGAGTGGGTGGACCAGGTGGAGGACCTGGCGCGGGACCGCGTCAAGTCCCTCTTCGGCGCAGGCTTCGCCAACGTCCAGCCGCACTCCGGCGCCTCCGCCAACGCGGCGGCGCTCGCCGCGATGATCCAGCCCGGTGACACCATGCTCGGCATGTCCCTGGCCCACGGCGGGCACCTGACCCACGGCATGAAGCTGAACTTCTCCGGCAAGCTCTACAACGTGGCCGCCTACGAGGTGGACCCGCAGAGTTTCCGCGTGGACATGGACAAGCTGCGCGAGCAGGCCAAGGAAGTGCGCCCGCAGGTGATCGTGGCCGGCTGGTCCGCCTACCCGCGCCAGCTGGACTTCGAGGCCTTCCGCTCCATCGCGGACGAGGTCGGCGCGTACCTGTGGACGGACATGGCGCACTTCGCCGGCCTCGCGGCGGCGGGGCTGCACCCGAACCCAGTGCCGTTCTCCGACGTGACCACCTCCACGGTGCACAAGACGCTGGCCGGCCCGCGCTCCGGGCTGATCCTGTCCAACGACGTGGAGATGAGCAAGAAGATCAACTCCAACGTGTTCCCGGGTCAGCAGGGCGGCCCGCTCATGCACGTGATCGCCGGCAAGGCCGTGGCCTTCAAGATCGCCGCGTCCGAGGAGTTCGCGGAGCGCCAGCGCCGAGTGCTGGCCGGTGCGCAGATCCTGGCCGATCGCCTCACGCAGCCGGACGTGGCCGCGGCCGGTGTCACCGTGCTGACGGGTGGCACGGACGTGCACCTGGTGCTGGTGGACCTGCGCGAGTCCCAGCTGGACGGCAAGCAGGCCGAGGACCTGCTGCACCAGGTCGGCATCACCGTGAACCGCAACGCGGTGCCGTTCGACCCGCGCCCGCCGATGACCACCTCCGGCCTGCGCATCGGCACGCCGGCGCTGGCCACCCGCGGCTTCGGCGACACCGAGTTCGCCGAGGTCTCCGACATCATCGCCACGGCGCTCAAGGACGGGCAGGGCGCCGACGTGGCCGCGCTGCGCGCCCGCGTGGACAAGCTGGCGGCGGACTTCCCGCTGTACCCCGGCCTCGAGGAGTGGTGAGCGGCATGAGCGCTCAGGTTCTCGACGGGCGGGCTGCGTCCAAGGCGATCAAGGCGGAGTTGGCGGAGCGGGTGGCAGCGCTGAAGGAGCGTGGCGTGACCCCGGGGATCGCCACGGTGCTGGTGGGTGCCGATCCGGCCTCGCAGCTGTACGTGGGGATGAAGCACAAGCAGTCCGAGGCGATCGGGATGAACTCGATCCAGCGTGAGCTGCCGGCCGATGCCACGCAGGAGCAGGTCGAGGCGTTGATCGATGAGCTCAACGCCGATCCGACGTGTCACGGGTTCATCGTGCAGCTGCCGTTGCCCAAGCACCTGGACACGGACGCGATCCTGGAGCGGATCGATCCGGCCAAGGACGCGGACGGGCTGCACCCCACCAACCTGGGGCGCCTGGTGCTGAACGTGAACGAGCCCATCACCACGCCGCTGCCGTGCACGCCGCGTGGGGTGATCGAGCTGTTGCTGCGCAACGACTACGACCTGAAGGGTAAGAACGTGGTCGTGGTGGGGCGTGGCGTGACGATCGGGCGCAGCATCGGGCTGCTGCTCACGCGTCGGGAGATCAACGCGACGGTGACGCTGACGCACACCGGCACGGTGGACCTGTCCGAGCACCTGCGCCGGGCCGATGTCATCGTGGCCTCGGCCGGGGTGAAGCACCTGGTGAAGGCCTCAGACGTGAAGCCCGGGGCCGCGGTCCTGGACGTGGGCGTCACGCGCGAGACGGATCCGGAGACGGGCAAGGACAAGGTCTACGGTGACGTGGACCCGGCCGTGGCCGAGGTCGCCGGCTGGCTCTCACCGAACCCCGGAGGCGTGGGCCCCATGACGGTGGCGCTGCTCATGACCAACGTGGTCGAGGCAGCGGAGCGGACGGCGGGTCTCTGATCCTGCGCCAGTTCCGTCTTCTGCGCTGATCGTGTGTTCCGGTGCGCTCGTTGAGCGCATCAGAATGCGCTTCCCGGCGCAGATCCGCGCCCCAATGCACGACGGCGGGTGGTCACCTCGAGGTGACCACCCGCCGTCGTGCACTGCCGGCCTTTGCGCCCGCGTGCGTGGCTCAGCCGCGCGCATGCGCGCCGACCCGAGCTCGTCGCTGGATCCGGTACCGCTGCTCGATTTCGGTACGCCTCACCGGCGGATCAAAGACGAGATGTGGTACCGAAACCGGGAGCGCGGGTCGAAAACAGCAGGGCGTACCGAATCCGAAGCACGGTCCGCCCTTCCCGGTGCAGCACCTGCGCAGCGGCTACGCCCCGAGGAACAATCCCGCCGGCACATTGCCACGGGACTGGTTCACCACGATGGCGATCACGATGAGCAGCGCCCACGCGACGAAGAGCCCGATCGCCAGCCCCACGATGCCCAGGACCAGCCCGGCGGTGGCCATGCCGCGTGCCCACGGCTCACGCCGCCGGGCCAGCACGCCGAGGAGGATCGCCACGGAGGGCAGCGGCAGCAGGAAACCGAACGGCAGGGAGGCGATCCCCAGCACCAGTGCGGCGATGCTGCGCCCTCGAGGGGCGGGTTGCTGGAAACCGGGGTCAGGGTAGTGCCCTGGTGCTGTGCTCACGATGTCCTCCGGATGCGGCACCGGCCGGGGCGGGGAGATTCCTCGCCCCGGCCGGTGCCGGTGTGGTGAGTGCTCGACTCAGACCTGCGGGTCGCCGCCCGGGATCTGGTCGCCCTCGCCCTTCTTCAGCTCGGCCTCGATGCGGGCACCGATGGTCGCGTCGATGTTCTTCCAGTAGGCGATGGCGTTGGAGCGGACAGGCTCGATGACGGTCTCCAGGCCACCGGCCACGGTCTCTACGAGGCGGTCACGCGCGGCGTCGTCGAACACCTCGCGCACCAGGGTGCCGGGCTGACTGAAGTCGTCGTCCTCGGCGTGCAGCGTGTAGGCGCTGCGCACCAGCTCGCCGTCGGCCTCGAAGGAGTTGTCCACGGGGCCGGTCTCGTCGGACCAGGAGTCACCGAAGGAGTTCGGCGCGTACACGGAGCGGGCGCCGGAGTGATCGAACCACATGTTGCCCTCGAAGGAGTACGTGTGGACCTCGTTGACCGGGCGGTTCACCGGCAGCTGCTGGAAGTTGGTGCCGATGCGGTAGCGCTGCGCGTCCGCGTAGGCGAAGTTGCGGCCCAGCAGCATCTTGTCCGGGCTCATGCCCATGCCCGGGACCATGTTGGCCGGGGAGAACGCGGCCTGCTCGATCTCGGCGAAGAAGTTCTCCGGGTTGCGGTTCAGCGTCATGACGCCGACCTTGATGCGCGGGTAGTCCGCCTGCGGCCACACCTTGGTGAGGTCGAAGGGGTTGAAGCGGTAAGTCTTGGCGTCCTCGTACGGCATGACCTGCACGTAGAGGTCCCACTGCGGGAAGTTGCCGTCCTTGATCGCGTCGAACAGGTCGCGGCGGTGGTGCTCGGCGTCGGCACCGGCGAGGGCCTCCGCCTCCTCGTTGGTGAGGTTCTCCACGCCCTGGCGGGAGATGAAGTGGTACTTGACCCAGAACTTCTCCCCGGCCTCGTTGACCCACATGTAGGTGTGCGAGCCGTAGCCGTTCATGTGCCGCCACGAGGTCGGCAGGCCGCGGTCGCCCATGACGTAGGTGACCTGGTGCGCGGACTCGGGGTTCTGCGTCCAGAAGTCCCACTGCATCGTGTTGTCACGCAGGCCGGAGTCCGGCAGGCGCTTCTGCGAGCGGATGAAGTGCGGGAACTTCATGGGGTCGCGCACGAAGAACACGGGGGTGTTGTTGCCGACCAGGTCGAAGTTGCCCTCGGAGGTGTAGAACTTCAGTGCGAAACCGCGCACATCGCGCCACGTGTCCGGGGAACCGAGCTCGCCGGCCACGGTGGAGAAGCGGGCCAGCATGTCGGTCTTCACGCCCGGCTGGAACAGGGCGGCCTTGGTGTAGGCCGACACGTCCTCGGTGGTCTCGAAGGTGCCGAACGCGCCGGAGCCCTTGGCGTGCGGGCGCCGCTCCGGGACGTTCATGCGGTTGAAGTGCTGCAGGGTCTCGATCAGGTGGTGATCGTGCAGGACGATGGGCCCGTCGGCGCCGACCGTGAGCGAGTTGCGATCGCTCACCGCGGGGATGCCGGCCTGGGTGGTGGAACCGGTTGCGTGTCCGGAGGTGTTCTCAGCCAAGAGCTCTCTCCTCAGTTCTGGTTGTGGGTTGTCTGGTCCGCCTCCGCGGCGGCGCACTGGGCGCAGATGCCGCGGTAGAGGACCTCTGCCACGAGAATGCGCATCCCGTGGGAGTCGGAGGGGGTGAGGCACGGTGCGTGCCCCACCGCGCAGGTGACGTCCTCGATGCGTCCGCATCGGATGCACTGCGCGTGGTGGTGGTTGTCGCCGAGTTCCGCCTCGTAGCGGGCGGGGGAGTGCGGCAGGTCGATGCGCCGCAGCAGCCCGGCCGCGGTCAGGTCGTTGACGATGGTGTGGGTCGTGGCGAGCGCCAGTTCCGGCGCGGCCTGCTGCGCCGCGGTGTGCAGCGCATCGGTGGTCCCGTGGGGATGCGCGGTGGCGGCGGCCATGACGGCCAGTCGCTGCCTGGTGACGCGGCGGCCGGCGTGGCGCAGGGCCGCGCTCCAGATCTCCTCCAGCTGCGTGTCCATCCACACCTCCCGGGTCGAATCCTGAACCATTCAGGATAAGAACCTAGTCCCCTCGACGGGGGAAAGCGAGCAAGGTTCGCCTTGCTTGCGCCGAGGGCCACCACGCTGCCCGACGTCGCGGCCTCGCCGAGGTGCCTCGCGGCACCCGGGTGCGCGCACGGCGTCGTGCATCGACGCCACTCATTGGGTTGTCTCAATCGCTATGGCGGGCTAGGTTGAACCCGTGCCCTCAACCACCCTCGCCGCGCCCGTCGTCTCCGCCGTGAACCTCACCAAACGCTACGGTGAATTCACCGCAGTGGACGGGATCGACTTCGCCGTGGAACCGGGGGAGTCCTTCGGCTTCCTCGGCCCCAATGGCGCGGGGAAGTCCACCACCATGTCCATGATCGGCGGGACCTCCACCCGCACCGACGGCACGCTGGACGTGATGGGCCTGGACCCGGACCGCGACGGCCCCAGCGTGCGGGCGCACCTGGGCGTGGTGCCGCAGCAGGACAACCTGGACGAGGAGATCAAGGTCCGGGACAACCTCTACGTCTACGGGCGCTACTTCGGGCTGCCGCGCGCCTACCTGAAGGAGAAGATCGGCGAACTGCTGGACTTCGCGCAGCTCACCGAGAAGGCGTCCGCCCGCGTGGACGCGCTCTCCGGTGGCATGAAGCGGCGCCTGACGATCGCCCGCTCGCTCATCAACGAGCCGGACATCCTGCTGCTGGACGAGCCGACCACCGGACTGGACCCGCAGGCGAGGCACATCCTCTGGGACCGGCTCTTCCGGCTCAAGGAGGCCGGCACCACGCTGCTGGTGACCACGCACTTCATGGACGAGGCGGAGCAGCTGTGCGACCGGCTGATCGTGGTGGACCACGGTCGGATCATGGCCGAGGGGTCGCCCGCCCAACTCATCCGCGAGCACTCCACGCGCGAGGTGGTGGAGCTGCGCTTCGGTTCCTCCCAGAACCGCGCGGCCGCGGAGCAGCTGCAGGATCTGGCGGACCGGCTGGAGGTGCTGGCCGACCGCGTGCTGGTGTACGCGGACGACGGCGAGGCGGCGCTGGCCCAGGTGCACGCGCGCGGGCTCACCCCGATCGCCTCGCTGGTGCGTCGTTCCTCGCTGGAGGACGTCTTCTTGCGCCTGACGGGCAGGTCCCTCATTGACTGAGCAACGCGAGCAGGCGCAACTGCTCACCTCCACCCTGCACGCGCACGCACCGGAGGTCTCCGCGGCGAAGGCCCGCCGCTTCGGCGCCTGGTACGTGACCGAGTACTACCTGCGCTCCCTGGTGCGCTACGGCGACGTGATCCTCGCGGACGCCCTCGGCAGCCCGCTCATGTACATCCTGGCCATGGGCGTGGGGCTCGGCTCCCTGCTCATGGGCAACAACACGCTCTTCGACTCGGTGGGGTACCTGACCTTCGTGGCGCCGGCCCTGCTGGTCTCCGGCGCCGTGCAGGGTGGGGTCACCGAGGCCACCTTCCCGGTCATGGACGGCTTCAAGTGGCACCGGATCTATCAAGGCCCGTTGGTCACGCCCGTCACCCCCGCGCAGATCGCGTGTGGGCAGATCCTGGCGATCGTGATCCGGCTGCTGATCCAGTCCCTGCTCTTCCTCGGCGTGGTGGCGCTCTTCGGTGCCGTCCCCTCCGGCGCGGCCATCGCCGCCGTGCCCGTCGCGGCTCTGGCCGGACTGGCGATGGGGCTGCCGATCATGTCGTACTCGGCCACCATCCGGGAGGAGAAGGGCCAGTTCTCCGTGATCATGCGCTTCATCTTCATGCCGTTCTTCCTCTTCTCCGGCACCTTCTACCCCCTGACCAACCTGCCGATCTTCCTGCAGTGGATCGGCTGGATCTCCCCGATCTGGCACGGGACCGAGCTGGGCCGGTGGCTCATGTACGGCTCCTCGGTGCCCGGGTGGCTGCTGGTGGTGCACGTGGCGGTGCTGCTGGTGCTGGCCGCCATCGGCTTCCTGCTCACGGTGCGCCACTTCCGGCGCCGGCTGGGAGGGGACTGATGGCCGGCGTGGAGACGGGGATGACGAGCGTGGCGCGCTCCGGGGACGGGGCCGGGCGGGGGAGCGGCCATGGGACCGGACGGACCCCGGGCCGTGGCACCGCAGGATCCGGGCGCCGCGGCCGGCTGGCCGGACTGTACGGGCGCAATGCCCGTGCTGTGATGGAACGCAGCTGGATGGCCACCAAGAACTCCACCTGGGTGGTGATCCTCTCCGGGTTCCTGGAGCCCGTGCTGTACCTGGCCTCCATGGGCTTCGGGCTCGGCCCGGCCGTGGGGGAGGTCGAGGGCCCGGGCGGCGTGATGATGTCCTACGCGGCCTACATCGCCCCGGCACTGCTGGCCACCTCGGCGATGAACGGGGCGCTGTACGACTCGAACAACATGTTCTTCAAGCTCAACCACGCCAAGCTCTACCGGGTCATGCTCTACACCTCGCTCGGCCCCCTGGACGTGGCCCTGGGCGAGATCACCATGGCGCTGGCCCGCGGCCTGCTCTACGCGATCGGCTTCTCCGTCATCGCGTTCGGGGCCGGGCTGGTCACCAGTGCGTGGGGGCTGCTCATGATCCCGGGCGCCGTGCTCATCGCGTTCGCGTTCTCCGCGCTGTTCATGGGGTGCATCACCTTCATCAAGCGCTTCCAGCAGCTGGACTGGATCAACATGCTCACGATGCCGATGTTCCTCTTCTCCGCCACGTTCTTCCCGCTCTCCGTCTACCCGGCCGGCGTGCAGTGGGTGATCCAGGCGCTGCCGCTGTGGCACGGCGTGGACCTGCTGCGACAGCTCTCCGTGGGCCACGTGGACGGCACCACCGTGATCCACGTGCTCTACTTCGTGCTCCTGGCAGCACTGGGGATGGTCATGGCCACGGGCAGGCTGCGCAAGCTCTTCCTGCGCTGACCCCGTCCGGCGCGCTGCCCACCCGCGGTCGTGCTGTTTGCGTGCCGTGCCGCGGCGACCACTCACCGTGATTTCTCGTCTGCCACGCCATTGGCGTGGCACACGTCCAATCACGGTGCAGAGGGCTCGGGCCAGACCCCGCGAGATTCCCCATGTGCCAAACCAATGGCGTGGCACATGGGGAATCTCGCGGGGGGATGGGTGAGGCCTGTGCCCGACGTCGTGGGGCGGCGATGCGCGCGAGGTCGCCACGCGCCGTGGGCTGGTGTGCCCCGTGCGGGACAACACTGTGCAGGGGAGCGCCGCGCCGGAGAACCCTGTGCAGGGGAACGCCGTGTGTGGGCAGTGCCGGGCAGGGGAGCGCCGGGCAGTTACGGGCGGCGGGGCCGGATTCCTCCCGTGGCGATCACGGCCTCCCCGGCGCCGCGGCTTTGAGAGAATGGGGGCATGTCCCAGATCGACCGTGGTTCCGCTCCTGCCCCCTCCACCCGCCGCGCCGGCGTCCCCGGTATGGGCGCCGTGGTGATCGGGGTGCTGGTGCTGGCCCTGCTCGTGGCCGTCCTCTTCGCGGCGAACACCAACCAGGTGGTGGGCTGGATCGTGGTGGTCGTGGCCGGCCTCTGGCTGATCCTCGCCGCCACCATCTTCCTGGTGCTGCACCGCGGCGCCCGCGCCGTGGGCCGGCGGTGGGACAACACCAACGCCAACCTCGCCGCCCGCAACCAGCCGCGCACGGTCCAGGTGATCGACGAGGACGAGCGCAACCACGAGCTGAAGCTGGACCACTCCTTCAAGATCATCCAGGTCCAGCATGACGTGGCGGTGAAGAACCTGGACGGTGACTCCGACGAGGCGCGGGATCAGTTGAATCGCGCGCTGGAGACCATCCAGATCACCGCCAACAACGCGCGCGACATGATCACCGAGCGGCGCAAGGCCCGCAAGGCGAGCGCAGTGGACGGCGAGATCATCGACTGACCCGGCCCCGCGGCGTCGGGCAGCGCCTGGAAGTCCGGGCGCTGAACGCGTCGCACCACGGCAGGACACCCGACCGGGCCCACCTGCGGCGCGCCGGTAGAGTGGAAGGCGTGAGTGAGACGAGCAGCCAGAGCACCGCGTACGAGCCCAAGGGCAACGCCACCCGCATCGCCGGCGTGAACGTCAACGGCATCCGAGCCGCCTACCGCAAGGGCATGGCCGAATGGCTCGAGGCCAGGGACGTGGACATCCTGTGCCTGCAGGAGGTGCGCGCCCCGCAGGAGGTCGTCGAGGACCTGCTGGCCAAGGAGTGGCACGTCGTCAACTCCGTCTCCGAGGCCAAGGGCCGCGCCGGCGTCCTCATCGCCTCCCGCCAGGAGCCCACCGCCACCCGGATCGGGATCGGCGGCACCTACCCGGCCGAGGCCGGGCGCTGGGCCGAGGCGGATTTCACGGTCAACGGCACCCGCCTGACCGTGGCCAGCGTGTACGTGCCCTCCGGCGAGGTGGACACCCCCAAGCAGGTGGACAAGTACCACTTCCTTGACACCATGATCGAGCGGCTCCCGCAGCTCGCCTCCGACGGCCGCGACGTGCTGGCGGTGGGCGACATGAACGTGGGCCACACCGAGCGGGACATCAAGAACTGGAAGGGCAACGTGAAGCGTGCCGGCTTCCTGCCCGAGGAGCGCGCGTACTTCGACCGCTTCTTCGGCGAGGAGATCGGCTTCCGCGACGTGGCCCGCGACCTGGCCGGTGACGTCGAGGGCCCGTACACGTGGTGGTCCCAGCGCGGCAAGGCGTTCGACAACGACACCGGCTGGCGCATCGATTACCACATGGCCACCCCGGGCCTCGCGTCCCGTGCGCAGCGCTCCGTCGTGGACCGTGCAGCGTCCTACGACACCCGCTTCTCGGACCACGCACCGCTCGTGGTCGACTACCAGTTCTGACCGCACCGCCCGCCCCGCCCGCTGCGGGGCGCAGAACAGGCACCAGCCTGAAAAGGACCCCTCAGCATGAGCACCACCCGCCCCCGCATCCTCTCCGGGATGCAGCCCTCCGCCGATTCCCTGCACCTGGGCAACTACCTGGGCGCCCTCGTGAACTTCGTGAAGCTGCAGGAGCAGTACGACACGTTCTACTTCATCCCCGACCTGCACTCGCTCACGTCCCCGGACGGCGCCACCGACCTGGCGGCCCGCACCCGGACCACCGTGGCGCAGTACATCGCAGGCGGCGTGGACGTGGACCGCTCCACCCTCTTCGTCCAGTCCCACGTCCCGGAGCACACCGAGCTGACGTGGGTGCTGCAGTGCCTCACCGGCTTCGGAGAGGCCTCGCGCATGACCCAGTTCAAGGACAAGTCAGTGCGCTTCGGTCAGGACTCCACCAACGTGGGCCTGTTCACCTACCCCGTCCTCATGGCTGCGGACATCCTGCTCTACCAGGCCGACGCCGTGCCGGTGGGGGATGACCAGCGGCAGCACGTGGAGCTCACCCGCACCCTTGGCCAGCGCTTCAACCACCGCTACGGCGAGACGTTCACGATCCCCGAGGCGCTCATCCCCGCCGAGGGCGCGCGCGTCTACGACCTGCAGGACCCCACGTCCAAGATGTCCAAGTCCTCCGCGTCCCCGAACGGGCGGATCAACATCCTGGACGAGCCCAAGGTGATCGCCAAGCGCATCAAGTCCGCCGTGACGGATGACGGCACCGAGGTGGCGTTCGACCGCGAGGCCAAGCCGGGCGTGTCCAACCTGCTCTCGATCCTCTCCGTGGTCACGGGCACCGACGTCCCCACGCTGGTGCAGCAGTACGAGGGCAAGATGTACGGCCACCTCAAGGTGGACGTGGCCGACGCCGTCGTCGCCGCGCTGGAGCCGGTCCGTTCCAGGACGCTCGAGCTGCTGGAGGACCCGGCGGAGATCGACCGCCTCCTGGCCGTCGGCGCCGAGAAGGCCCGCGCCGTGGCGTCCGAGACGCTCGCGGCGGTGTACGACAAGGTCGGCTTCCTGCGCCCCCTCGGTAGGGCCTGAACGCTGCCATGACTCAGGCGAGCGGCTCGGAGCGGGTGGGCATCGTGGTGCCCATCCCGGAGCCGCATGCCGCCGAGCTCCTGGCCGAACGCGCCGCAGTGGGGGATCCCCACGCGGACGTGGCCCCGCACCTCACCCTCGTCACGGGCGTGCAGGTGGGGGACTGGAACGAGGTCATGGAGCACGTCACTGCCGTCGCCGCGGCCACGGAACCGTTCCGTCTGCTCCTCGGCGACGCGGACACCTTCCGGCCCGTCACGCCGGTCGTCTACGCTGCCGTGACCGAGGGGGCGCAGGCCTGCGTCGAGCTGCACCGGGCCCTGCTGCAGGGCCCGCTCACGGGTCCGCCCGCCTACCCGTACGTGCCGCACCTGACGCTGGCGCACGGCGTGGACGAGGCAACGCTGGACCGGATCCAGGCCGCCCCGCGCGAGTCCTGGGAGCTGCACGCCGACCGGATCGCCGTGTACGGCGACCTGGGCGACGACGCGTGGCAGCTGCGCGCGCTCGTGCCCCTGGGCGGCTAGCCGCCTCCTGCGGGCGTCCTCCCTGCCCGACGCCGCGGGGTGACCTCCCGCGAACGCGACGACCGTGCGGTGCGCGAGCACGCGGCGTCGTGCACCGCCCGCAGGACCGCGCTCCCGGTACCGCAGCTTCTCAGATGCGCGTCCAATGGACAGGCAACTGAGAAATCACGGTGCAAGTAGGGCAGGGGAGGGGCGCGGACGAAAAGACGAGAGGGGCCCCGCACCAGGTGGTGCGGGGCCCCTCTCGTGTCAGCGAGGACTCAGACGGTGCGGTGCAGGATGGCCTGCTTGACCTCGGAGATCGCCTTGGTCACCTGGATGCCACGCGGGCAGGCCTCGGTGCAGTTGAAGGTGGTGCGGCAGCGCCACACGCCCTCCTTGTCGTTGAGGACCTCCAGGCGCAGGTCGCCGGCCTCGTCACGCGAGTCGAAGATGAAGCGGTGGGCGTTCACGATCGCGGCGGGGCCGAAGTACTGCCCGTCCGTCCAGAACACCGGGCAGGACGTGGTGCACGCGGCGCAGAGGATGCACTTGGTGGTGTCGTCGAAGCGCTCGCGCTCCTCGGCGGACTGCAGGCGCTCCTTGGACGGGGTGTGACCCTTGGAGATCAGGAAGGGCATGATCTCGCGGTAGGACTGGAAGAACGGCTCCATGTCCACGATCAGGTCCTTCTCCACCGGCAGGCCCTTGATGGGCTCCACCGTGATGGGCTTGGACGTGTCAAGGTCCTTCAGCAGGGTCTTGCAGGCCAGGCGGTTGCGGCCGTTGATGCGCATGGCATCGGAACCGCACACACCGTGCGCGCAGGAGCGGCGGAAGGACAGCGAACCGTCCTCCTCCCACTTGACCTTGTGCAGGGCATCGAGGACGCGGTCCGTGCCGAACATGGTCAGCTTGTACTCGTCCCAGTGCGCCTCGTCGGAGAACTCCGGGTCGTATCGGCGCACTTGCAGCGTGATGTCGAACTGCTTGACGGCGTCCGCGGACCCGCCCTTGATCTCGACCTTCGATGCCGGCTCGGCTACAGGTGTGCTCATCTCAGTACTTCCGCTCCATCGGCTCGTAACGGGTGAAGATGACGGGCTTGGTATCGAACCGCATACCCTTGATGCCCTCCGTCTCCGCGTTCTCGTCCTTGTAGATCATGGTGTGCTTCATGAAGTTCTCGTCATCGCGGTTCGGGAAGTCCTCGCGGAAGTGACCACCGCGGGACTCGTGCCGGTGCAGCGCGGAAACAGTCATGACCTCGGCAAGGTCGAGGAGGAAGCCCAGCTCGATCGCCTCGAGGAGGTCGAGGTTGAAGCGGTGGCCCTTGTCCTGGATGCCGATGTTCTCGTAGCGCCGGCGCAGGGACTCGATGTCGGAGAGCGCCTGGGCGATCGTGTCGCCGGAGCGGAACACCTGCATGTTGGCGTCCATGGTCTCCTGCAGGTCCTTGCGGATCGCTGCCACGCGCTCGGTGCCGTCGTTGTCACGCACGTGGGAGACGAGCTCCTCGACGAACGCGGCGGGGTTCTCCGGCAGCGCGACGAAGTCGGCCGTCTTGGAGTACTCGGCGGCGTTGATGCCGGAGCGCTTGCCGAACACGTTGATGTCCAGCAGCGAGTTGGTGCCGAGGCGGTTGGAGCCGTGCACGGACACGCAGGCGACCTCACCGGCGGCGTACAGGCCCGGGACGATCGTGTCGTTGTCCTGCAGCACCTCGCCGGCCACGTTGGTGGGCACGCCGCCCATCACGTAGTGCGCGGTGGGGAACACGGGCACCGGCTCGGTGTAGGGCTCCACACCCAGGTAGGTGCGGGCGAACTCGGTGATGTCCGGGAGCTTCGCATCGATGTGCGCGGGCTCCAGGTGCGTCAGGTCCAGCAGCACGTAGTCCTTGTGGGGACCGCAGCCGCGGCCCTCGCGGACCTCGTTGGCCATGGAGCGCGCCACGATGTCGCGCGGGGCCAGGTCCTTGATGGTGGGGGCGTAGCGCTCCATGAAGCGCTCACCCTCGGAGTTGCGCAGCACGGCGCCCTCACCGCGGGCGGCCTCGGAGAGGAGGATGCCCAGGCCGGCCAGG
>Ga0164242_10002230_pt1 | contig 22501 bp, 25 predicted proteins | sample OricomgcompostMG_FD_108783 | JGI IMG/M metagenome (GOLD analysis project Ga0164242, IMG submission 108783) | Miracle-Growth compost microbial communities from Emeryville, California, USA - Original compost - Miracle growth compost (MG) ... | reverse complement strand
CGCCACCACCACGCTCGACGGGATCTTCGGGATCTACGCGCTGGGCCTGCTGCCCGGGCTGCTGGTCGGCGGCCGAACCTCGGACGCGCTCGGGCGCCGGCCGGTGGCGCTGACCGGTTCGGCCGCCGCGCTGGTGGGGACGGTGGCGATGCTGCTGTCCCAGCACACCCCCGCGTTGTTCGCGGGACGCCTGATCGTCGGGCTCGGTGTGGGCCTGGCCATCAGCGCGGGCACCGCCTGGGCGTCCGATCTGAGAGGTCCCGCCGGCGCCGCGACCGCTGGAGCGGTGCTCACCGCCGGTTTCGCCGTGGGGCCGTTTGCCGGGGGCGCGCTCGCCTGGGCCGGACCCTCGGGCGTCCGGGCGTCGTTCGCGCTCGCCGCCGCGATCCTCGCGCTGGCGGCGTTCGCCGTCGTCGCCGCCCCGCAGCCGTCCCCGGTGACGGCGCCGGCGGATCCTGACGGCGAGGAGACGGCTGACGCTGCGCCGCAGGGCATTTCACGGGCGTTGAGTTGGGCGATGCCACTGGCGCCGTGGGTGTTCGCCTCGGCCACATTGGGTTTCGTCACCATTCCCGGCCGGCTGCACACCGCGTTGGCCGCTCCGGTGGCCGCCGGCACCGCCACCCTGATCGTCAACGGGGTCAGTGGCGCGGTCCAGGTGCTGGCCCGGGCGCTGCGCTGGGGGCCTCAGGCCGGTACCGCGGGCGCGGTGCTGGCCGCCATCGGTTACGCGGTGGCCGCCGCGGCGCCGCCCACCCTGACCCCCGCGCTGGGCGTACCGCTGTTCGTGGTCCTGGGGTGCGCGTCCGGATTGTGTCTGCGCGAAGGGCTGATCGATCTGGAGGCCGCCGCGCCGCAACGCCTGCGCGGCGGCCTGACCGGGCTGTTCTACGTGGTCACCTACATCGGCTTCGGGCTGCCGCTGATACTGGCCAGCGTTCGCCCCGGGGTCGCGACGGCGATCCTGTCCGGCATGGCGGTGCTGGCCGTAACGGCGGCGGTCGGCAGAGCGGCCCGGCTGCGACGAGATGACCACCGGCAGAACTGATTTCGTCGAGCCGACGCGCCTGCCCGGTACGCGTCACACCAGTTGGCGCAGGGCCTCGATCAGCTTGACCCGCTCGGCGGGGGTGGACGCCATCGGCGCCACGTTCAAGGTGGTCACCCCGGCCTCCCGGAACGCCGCCACCCGCTCCTTGACGAACTCCCGGCTGCCGATCAGGTTCACGTCGCGCACCAGATCATCCGGCACCACCTTGGCGGCCCCGTCCTTGTCGCCGGCCAGGTAGAGCTCCTGGATCCGGTCGGCTTGCGGGCCGTATCCGTACTTGGTGGCCAGCGCATGGTAGAAGTTCTTGCCCTTGGCGCCCATCCCACCGATGTAGAGGGCCAGGTGCGGCTTGACGAATTCCCTTAGCGGCTCGGTGTTTTCGCCGATGGCCAACACCGGGCCGGCGTAGATCTCCAGCTCACCCAACTCAGCGGCGCGCTTGGCCCGGCCGGCGGCCAGCGACTCGCCCCACACGTCGCGCGCCTTCTCGGGCAGATAGAAGATCGGCTGCCAGCCCTCGGCGATCTCGGCCGCCATCTCGACGTTCTTGGGCCCCAGCGCGGCCACTAGAATCGGAATCCGTTCGCGGACAGGCGAATTGATGAGCTTGAGCGGTTTACCCAGCCCCGTTCCCCGGTCGGCGGGCAGCGGGATCGTGTAGTGCTTGCCCCGGTGCTGCACCGGCTCGCGCCGCCACACCTGGCGGCAGATCTCGATCACTTCGCGGGTACGCCCGATCGGGGCGTCGTAGGGCACGCCGTGGAAGCCCTCGATCACCTGCGGACCCGACGCTCCCAGGCCGAGGGTGAACCGTCCGTCGGAGACGTAGTCCAGGCCGGCCGCGGTCATCGCGGTCAGGGTGGGCGTCCGGGTGTAGAGCTGCAGGATGCCCGACGCGAGCTCGACTCGCTGGGTGCTCGCCGCCAGGTAGCCCAGCGCGCTCACCGCGTCGAACGAGTACGCCTCGGGCACGAAAACGATGTCCAGCCCGGCGTTTTCCAGGTCGGCCACCTCGGCGGCCACGTCCTTGAAACCGCCCGCATAGTTGATGCTCAATCCGATCCGCATGGTCACTACTTCTACGCGGTGCCGAATCGATTGGCCAATTCGACCGCCTCCTGCTGGATGCGCGCGAACTGGGCGCCCATCGCCTCGGACAACGCCGTCGCACCCGACAGCGGCCGCACCATCACCATGAAGTCGTCGATCAGACCGTCGTCGTCGCAGTGCAGGAAGTCGCAGCCGGTGATCCTGATCCCGGGTGCCCCGGCGATGCCGGTCTCGAACACCAGGGCGTGGTCGCGGCCGCCCGGGTCGCCGATCTCGCGGAGGTACCGGAAGTCCTCGAAGATCCGCATGACCCCGCGCAGGATGGCCGCGGTGATCGGCTTGCCGACGTAGGGCTTGAACGCCACCGGGCTGGTGAACACCACAGTGTCGGCCAGCAGCGCCTGGATGGCCTGCTCGTCGCGCTCTTCGACGGCCCGGCGGAACGGATGCATCGGCGACCTCGCATAGTCAACTTGTTGAGTAGGTGGGGTTGACGCTAGGCCGATCGGCCGCATATGTCCAGCGTGCGCTTAGTCACTTTATTGATTATTCATGTGGTTGTATGATCGTCCGGTGTCGCTGCGTGACGCGGTGTTGGCCGCCCTCCTGGAGGGCGAATCGTCGGGATACGACCTGGCCAAGGACTTCGACGCCTCGGTCGCGAACTTCTGGCCGGCCACCCCTCAGCAGCTGTATCGGGAGCTCGACCGGCTGGCCGGGCAGGGGTTGATCCGGGCGCGGGTGGTGCACCAGCAGCGCCGGCCCAACAAGCGCATGTTCTCGCTGACCGCGGCCGGGCGCGCGGCGATCCGGCGGTTCACCGCGACGGCGCCGCGGCCGTCGGTGATCCGCGACGAACTGCTGATCAAGGTCCAGGCCGCCGACGCCGGCGACATGCGGGCGGTCCGCGACGCCATCCGCGAGCGACGGGACTGGGCCACCGCGAAATTGGCGCGCTACCAACGACTGCGGGCCCGCCTGCTGGACGGCCGCAGCGAAGAGGACTACCTGGCCCGCGCCGAACGGATCGGCCCGTACCTCACGCTGATCCGCGGAATCTCCTTCGAGGAAGACAACATTCGCTGGGCCGAGCACGCGCTGGCCGTCATCGCACGACGGCTCCCGACCACCGACGCCGACTCCGACGCCGGGGATTCGCGCTTGGTGGGTCCGGCAACCAATGGTTAACTGCCAGCATGCGACGACAACCGCTGCTGGCCCGACGCTTCTTCGATCGCTACGAGCCGGTGCACGCGGTGACGTACTTCGCGCCGGAGGCGCGGGCCGCGCTGGACGCCCTGGGCTACCGCGGATTCTGGATGGGCTATTTCGCGGCCCGCTCGGCGCCGCTGGGTGCGGTGCCGCGCGAGGTGGTGGCCGCGATCTTCTACAACTTCGCCCCCGAACGGGTGGCCAAGGCGCTGCCGGCGGCCTGGGAGATCGCGGGCCCGCAGGCCGCGCTTCGGGCGCGGCAGGAGTCCGCGGTCGCCGCGCTGCGCCGCTACGGCCTGCGCCCGGATGAAAACGTCGCCGTGGCAGCCGAACTCGCGGCCAAGGCGGCCCGGGGAGCACCGCTGGACGGGCGCCCGCTGTTCGCCGCCAATCTGGCGCTGCCCTGGCCGGAGGATCCGCTGGCCGCGCTGTGGCACGCGACGACGCTGTTGCGCGAGCAGCGCGGTGACGCGCACGTGGCGGTGCTGGCCGCCGCCGGCATCTCCGGTCGCGAGTCCAACGTCCTGCACGCCGCGGCGGGCAACGTGTCGCGCGACTACATCGCCCGCACCCGCGATTACGACGAGGCATCCTGGCGCCGGCACGAACAGCGCCTCGCCGAGCGCGGCCTGCTCGACGGCGACGGCGCGCTGACCGCCGCCGGCCGACAGTGCAAGGACCACATCGAAGCGACCACCGACGCGCTGGCCCTGTCGGCGCTCGACGCGCTGACCGACGACGAGGTGGAGACGCTGTTCGAGGCGCTCACCCCGATCACCCGCGCGGTGATCGCCGGCGGCGACATCCCCGCCGTCACCCCGATGACGTTGCGCCGCGACGAATTACACGACGACAGCGCGCATTTGGTGGCCCGATGAGCGGCCGGCCACTGCCCGGCGGGGTGGTGCACAAGCTACCCGCCGACCTGCGCGAATCATTGATCGGCAACGCCACCGCGCTCGCCGCGTGGAACGACATCACGCCGCTGGCCCGAAACGAGTTCATCTGCTGGGTCGAGGACGCCAAGCAGCAGGCGACCCGGGAGCGCCGCATCCGCCGCACCGTCGAGGAGTTGGAGGAAGGCAAGCGGCGGCCCTGCTGCTGGCCGGGGTGCAAACACCGCGAGCGCACCGGAAAGTAGTCGCGCGCCGGCACTCTCGCGCGCGAGCGCCGCTACCGGCCCAACGGTTTGTAGAAGACCAGGCCGTTGCCCTTGTTGTCGTAGACCACGGCGCGTCGTTCGTGAGCATCGTCGTAGGGGCCCTTGACGATGCCGCCGCCGCTGGCCTCGACGGCCCTGGCCGCGCCGTCGACGTCGGCGGTCTTGATGCCCACCACCACCTGGCCGGGGATCGGGTGGTCCACCGCGGTCGCCAGCGCCAGGGTGACCGGGCCCGCGTCGAGCGCGGCGAAGTGCGCCCCGTCGCGGAACTTCAGCGGCATACCCAGGGTCTCGCTGTAGAACCGGATCGACTCGTCCAGGTCGTCGGTCGACAAGATGATCATCTTCGCTTCGTGCTCGCTCATGGCGCCTCCCGTGGCCGGATCGGCTATCAGGGTAATGGAAACACCCGTCGCGCATGAAGATTCGGCCAATCGCGGTCAGGCCGCGACCGCGACCACCCGGTCGTTGACCGTGAAATACGCTGCGCAAAGCGGGGATTGGGGTGTTGCCTTGGAGCTACCTACCGGAATGCGCCGGTAAACCGCGCCGGGCGCAGGCCCGACGTCAGCCCTTGGTCAGGGTGAATTGCGCGACGTCGGTGTAGCCCTCACGGAACAGGTCCGCGCAACCCGTCAGGTACTTCATGTAGCGGTCGTAGACCTCTTCGGACTGGATCGCGATGGCCTCGTCGCGGCGCGCCCGCAGCGCGGCGGCCCAGGTGTCCAGGGTGCGGGCGTAGTGCGGGCGCAGCGCCTGCACCCGCTGCACACCGAAGCCGGCCCGCTGCGCGTGCTCGATGACGCCCTTGGCCTGGGGCAGGTCTCCACCCGGGAAGATCTCGTCCATGATGAATTTCATGAAGCGCAGCTTGGTCATGGTGATGGGCAGGCCGCGCTCGGCGAACTCCTCGTCGCTGGGCTTGATGATGGTGTGCAGCATCATCACGCCGTCGTCCGGGAGCGCCGCGTAGGCCATCTTGAAGAAGTCGTCGTAGCGGTCGCGGCCGAAATGCTCGAAGGCACCGATCGACACGATGCGGTCGACCTTCTCGTCGAACTGCTCCCAGCCCTGCAGCAGCACCCGCTTGCTGCGCGGGGACGGATGGTTGTCCAGCGGGCGCTGCACGTGCGCCTGTTGGTTGCGGCTCAGCGTGAGGCCGACGACGTTGACGTCGTAACGCTCCAGCGCGCGCACGATCGTGGTGCCCCAGCCGCAGCCGATGTCGAGCAAGGTCATGCCCGGCTGCAATCCCAGCTTGCCCAGCGACAGGTCGACCTTGGCGATCTGCGCCTCTTCCAGCGTCATGTCGTCCCGCTCGAAATACGCGCAGCTGTAGGTCCGGGTCGGGTCCAGGAACAGCGCGAAGAACTCGTCGGACAGGTCGTAGTGCGCTTGGACGTCGTCGAAATGCGGTTGCAAGTTGACGGCATCGCCGGTGTTCTCGGACAAGGCACAACCTCTGACTTATTCTGATCGGGTTTGACGGGCGCGACCGTGGCTGGTCGCCTCGCGGCTGCCTCAGTGTATCCGCCGCGTCGGCGGCCCCCGGCCGGCAGATCGCTTACCTGGGCGTCAATTGGGTTGATCCTCGGGGCGCGGTGTTAGCCGGGCCGGAAAGCCGGGTAGGCCAGCCCAGATCGACCGGCGGAAGGCAGGACGCGGATGGCCGACATCACCATGCTGATCCTCGCCGACCACGACTGGTTCCGCGAGCAGTTCGCCCGGCTCGACTACCTGCAGGCCCAGGCCGCCGACGACCGGGACGCGCTGCAGCGGGTGTGGCGGCCGCTCGCCGACAAGCTCGACGTGCACGCCTACATCGAGGAGAAGATCTTCTATCCCCAGCTGCTCAAGCGCGGCAGTGCGGACGCCGAGGGCGAGACCCTCGACGCGATCGGCGATCACAACGACATCCGCGACGGGGTGCGTGCGACGAACGCGGCCCAGCCGGGCACCGAGCAGTGGTGGGCCGCGGTGGGACGCACCCGCGAGGCCAACGACGACCACATGGCCGAGGAGGAACGCGAAGGGCTGTCGGATTTCCGGCGCACCGCCCCGATCGGCCTGCGCGAAGCGCTCGGGCGCCAGTACGCCGAGTTCATGGCCGAGCATCCCACCACCGAGGGCTTGCCGATCATCGATCGCGACCCGGCCGGTTACGTCGAGCAGGTCCAGAACGCCCAGCCGCCCAAACCGGCCGAATTCTCGCTGCGCATCGGCAGCCTCAAGGGCCAATGACCGGCCCGATCGAGCCAAACGTGACGCGAATAACCGGACGCCGCCGCACACCGCGCGCGACACCGTCGCCGCCGAACCGCAGTACCCCGCCCTAGCTGGCCTTTGACGCCCCCGCGGCGCGTGTCGCCCGAGGTGGCCGAGCGGCTGCGACCGGGCCCGGTCGCAGCGCGGTCACCGCTGTTAGCCCACCCCCGCTGGTTCGTGCCCGGAAAGTTTCGGGTAAGCCATCAGTCAATGGGTATTCGCCGCCGCCGGAGGAAATGGGCACGTAAAGAAATCAGGGTCGCCGATCCAGCGATGCGTCAAACCATCATGGGCACCGCGATCGGAAACTTCATGGAGTGGTACGACTTCGGTGTCTACGGGTACATCGCGACCACGCTCGCCGAGGTGTTCTATCCGGGTAAGAGCGTCAGCGGCCTGCACCTGATCGCGACCTTCAGCACGCTGGCCGCGGCGTTCGTCGTCCGTCCGCTCGGCGGGTTCATCTTCGGCCCGCTGGGCGACCGCATCGGCCGCCACCGGGTGCTGGTCGTCACCATCCTGATGATGACCGTCAGCACCACCACGACCGGCCTGCTGCCCACCTACAGCAGCATCGGCATCTGGGCGCCGATCCTGCTCGTCATCGCCCGGATATTCCAGGGTCTGTCCACCGGCGGCGAGTACGTCGGCGCGATGACCTACCTGGTGGAGCAGGCCCCCGACCACAAGCGCGGCATGATGGTCGGCTTCCTGCCGATGGGAAATCTGGTGGGGTTCGTGCTGGCCGGCATGCTGGTCACCGGGCTGCAGACCTGGCTGCCCGACCAGGACATGCTGAGCTACGGCTGGCGAATTCCGCTGCTGCTGGGGTTGCCGTTCGGTCTGGTCGCGCTGTACCTGCGGCTGCGGCTGGAAGAGTCCTCGGCCTACCAGAGCGCCAACGACAGCCCGCACACGCCGGGCGGCCAAGGCCGCCAACAGATCCGGCGCACGGTGGCGCAGCAGTGGCGGCCGATGCTGATCTGCGCGGCGCTGGTGCTGACCTCCCAGGTCGCCGACTTCATGCTCACCGGCTATCTGCCCACCTATCTCCGGCTGTTCGTGCGGGTCGGACACACGGCCGGGCTGGTGATGATCGTGACCACGCTGGCCATCCTGATGGCCACGGTGGTGGCCGTCGCCAGCCTGTCCGACCGCATCGGTGTCAAACCCATCATGTGGACCGGGTGCGCGCTGCTGATCGGCGCCTCGGTGCCGGCGTTCCTGCTGATCCGATTCGGCGGCGTGTATCCGGTGATCTTCATCGGCGTGCTGCTGATCGGGCTGATGGAACTGTGCTTCGACAGCACCGGGCCGGCCATGCTGCCGGCGCTGTTTCCCACCAACGTGCGCTACGGGGCGCTGGCCATCTCCTACAACATCTCGATATCGCTGGTCGGCGGCGTCACCCCGCTGATCGCCCAGGCGCTGGTGTCGGCCACCGGCAACGTGATGGTGCCGGCCTACATGCTGATCTTCGGTGGCGCGGTGGGGGCCGTCACGCTGCTGTTCACCCCCGAGGTCGCCGGCAAACCGTTGCCGGGCTCGGGGCCCGCGGTGGAAACCGAACGGGAGGCCCGCGCGCTGGCCGACGACGTCCGCTAGCACGGGAACGTTTATCGCGCACACGTTTATTTGGCGGTGACGGGTTATCCGTCACGGATGAGGTCCGGTTTCCACCGGCGGCTGTGTCTGCTCAACGCGCGGCTCGCCGAGATGTGCGCAATGGCCGCCGACGCGATCGCGCAGGCCACCCACGCGCTGCTGGACGCCGACCTGCTGACGGCCGAGGGTGTCATCACCCGCCAGCACAGCATCGCCGCCCTGGGCCTGCAGGCCGAGGAGACCGCGTTCGCGTTGTTGGCGTTGCAGGCGCCGGTGGCCACGGATCTGCGCGCGGTGGTCAGCGCGCTGCGGATCGCCGCCGACGCCCAGCGGATGGTCGAGCTGGCGGTGCACGTCGCCGAGATCGCCCGCCGGCGCCACCCCGACAGCGCCGTGCCGGCGGAGGTGCGGCCGATCATCGCGGCCATGGGTGAGGCGGCCGAGGCGCTGGCCGCCGGTGCGCGCGAGGTGCTGCTGTCCCAGGACCCGCGCCGGGCGGCGCAGATCCGCCGCGACGACGACACGATGGACGAGTTGCATCGCCGGCTGCTGTCGGTGCTGATGGACCCGGCGTGGACGCCGGGCGTCGCCGCCGCGGTGGACGCCACGCTGCTGGGCCGCTTCTACGAACGCTTCGCCGACCACGCCGTCGAGATCGCGCGGCGCGTCATCTTCCAGGCCACCGGGGGTTAGACACCGGCACATTCGGGTGTGGCCGACGCGCGCTCGGGCTATTAGGAGGTAGGCCGTCCAGACCGCGGGCGGCGATCACGGCGCCACAGGCGACAGAGGCGACAGGCGGGTGCGACAACCATGGAACCGATTTCACCGACGGATGCGTTGTTCCTCATCGGCGAGTCACGCGAGCATCCGATGCACGTGGGCTCGCTGCAGCTCTTCGAGCCGCCGCCGGACGCCGGCCCGCATTTCGTGCGCGAGAGCTATCAGGCGATGCTCGAGTGCACCGACGTGCAGCCCACCTTCCGCAAGCACCCGGCGTTCTTCGGCGGCGTCACCAACCTGGCCTGGTCGATCGACAAGGAGGTCGAGCTCGACTACCACCTGCGCCGCTCGGCGCTGCCCGAACCCGGACGGGTGCGCGACCTGCTGGAGCTGGCGTCCCGGCTGCACGGCAGCCTGCTCGACCGGCACCGCCCGCTGTGGGAGGCGCATCTGGTCGAAGGGCTCCAGGACGGCCGGTACGCCGTCTACACCAAGTACCACCACTCCCTGATGGACGGGGTGTCCGCGCTGCGGCTGGTGCAGCGGGCCTTCACCCCCGATCCCGACGACGACGAGGTCCGGGTGCCCTGGAGCCTGGCGCCGCGCCAGCGCGGACCACGCCGACGCCCGTCGCTGCTCGAGCGGGCCGGCCGCACCGCCGGGTCGGCGCTCGCCCTGGCGCCGTCCACGCTGAAGCTCGCCCGGGCCGCGTTGCTCGAACAGCAACTCACCCTGCCGTTTCAAGCGCCGCGCTCGATGTTCAACGTCCGCATCGGCGGCGCCCGGCGGGTGGCCGCGCAGTCCTGGCCGCTGGAGCGCATCAACGCGGTCAAGGCGGCCACCGGCGCCACGGTCAACGACGTCATCCTCGCGATGTCGTCGGGCGCGCTGCGCGCCTACTTGCTCGACCAGAACGCCCTGCCGGACGCCCCGCTCACCGCGATGGTTCCGGTCAACCTGCGCAAGCCCGACGACGACCGCGGCGGCAACCTGGTCGGCACCTTCCTGTGCAACCTCGCCACCGACCTGGACGACCCCGCCAAGCGGCTGGAGATCATCAGCGCGTCGATCCGCGACACCAAGGAGGTGTTCTGGCAGCTGCCGCCGGTGCAGCAGTTGGCGCTGTCCGCCTTCAACATCGGCGGGCTGTTCTTCGGGCTGATCCCCGGCTACCTGTCGACGGCGTCGCCGCCGTTCAACATCGTCATCTCGAACGTGTCGACCGGCCGCTCGGAGCGGTTGTACTGGCGCGGCGCCCGGCTGGACGGCAACTACCCGCTGTCCATCCCGCTGGACGGTCAGGCGGTCAACATCACCGTGACCAACAACGCCGACAACCTCGACTTCGGCCTCGTCGGCTGCCGGCGCAGCGTGCCGCATCTGCAGCGGATGCTCGGCCATCTGGAGGCGTCCTTGAAGGAATTGGAGCTGGCCGCCGGCGTCTGAGAGGCGCTGCGCCGCTTACCCGTTGCGGCCCGGCCGGTTTCCGGTGCAGCACTGTCTGCCCGACATGGCGCTGGCCTGCGACGACCCGTTGCCGGTGAAGTTCACCCCGTCGGCACCCGTTGGCAGCTAATCGACTTCAAACCCGTTGAGCACCAACGGGATTCGGGTCGAGAGCGTAATCCAGGTAGACGCTGGTACCGTCCGGGCGGGCGTGGATGGTGCAGTGCTCGGCCAGGTTGTGCATCAGCATGATGCCGCGGGACGCGCGTGGGTCGCTCGACAGCCGGCACGACGGGCTCTGCCACCGGCCGCGGTCGCTCACGCACACCCGGATCGACTCGGCGCCCGGGTCGTAGCTGGCCTGCAGCTTCATCGCGCCGGTTCCGCGGTGCGAGCGGTAGGCGTGCTCGACGCAATTGGCCAGCGCCTCGTTGACTCCCAGCACCACGTCGTCACGCACGTCGTCGGGCGCCCGCACCTCGTGCTGCAGCCACCGGTGCAGGGCGCGGCGCCACGCCGTCACGGTGTCGGGGCGGGCGCTGCCGGCCAGCGTCAACCGCACCGGCGTGGCAGTCTGCGACGGTAGTGGGCTCATGAGTGCCGCATACCCCGTTGCGGGGGCGGCGATAACCTTTTCCGGGTATCGCTTCGACCACGGATCAGTTGCGGTCCGGAATCCGGCGGCGCGGCCGCAGCACCGGCGTCACCAGTTGACCCGTGGCCAGGTAGCTGTCGAGATTGCGCAGCGCCAACGAAGCCATCGCCCGCCGGGTCCGGGCGGTGGCGCTGCCGACGTGCGGCAGCAGCACCACGTTGTCCAGGCCGACCAACTCGGCGGGCACGTGCGGCTCGTCGGCGAACACGTCCAGCCCCGCGCCGGCCAGTTCACCGCCGGCCAGCATCTCCACCAGCGCCTCCTGGTCGACGACGCTGCCCCGGGCGATGTTGATCAGGTAACCCTCGGGGCCCAGGGCGCGCAGCACGGCGCGGTCGACGAGTTTGTGGGCCTGGTGGTCGCCGGTGGTGGCGACCACCAGCACGTCGACCAATTCGGCGAGCTCGACGGCGGAGGCGGCATAGCGATACGGGGAGCCGTCGATGCGCCGGCGGTTGTGATAGGCGATGGCGCAGTCGAATCCGCGCAGCCTGGTCGCAATCGCCGAGCCGATGCGACCCAGGCCCAGGATGCCGACCTGGAGCCCGCTGACGTCCCGGCCGTACGGGAACGGCCCCTCGCGCGCCCACCGCCCGGCCCGCACATACCGATCGGCGGCGCCCAACCGGCGCAGCGTCATCAGGATCAGGCCCAGCGCGGTGTCGGCGACGGTATCGGAGAGCACGTCCGGGGTGTTGCTGACGCCGATTCCACGGCGGTCGGCGGCCGCGGTGTCGATCAGGTCCACACCGGCGCCGTTGTTGACGATGACCTCCAGGTTGGGCAACGCCGCGATCAGGGCGGCGTCCACTCCGGGCCGTCCCCAGGTCAGCAGCGCCCGCACCTCGGCGGCATGCTCGGCCAGGAACCGGTCGCGCGCGGCACCGTCGGGCAGTCTCGGGACGTCGTAGCGCGCGGCCAGCTCTTCTCCGAACGCCGGCTCCAATTCGCCGACCCGGAACACGCCGCTGAGCTTTGTCACCGCCACGCCTCCATCATCGCCGACGCGGCAACGCGGGAAGGAATCGCGTCGGGACGCGGTTGAACCGCGAATGCGCATCGGAGTCGTCTTCCCCCAGACCGAGATCGGATCGGACCCCGCGGTGCTGCGCAGCTACGCGCAGCGGGTCGAGGAGCTCGGGTTCACCCACATCCTGGCCTACGACCACGTCGCCGGCGCCGACCCGCGGGTGCACCGGGGGTGGCGGGGTCCCTACGACATCGACTCGACCTTTCACGAGCCGTTCGTGTTGTTCGGCTACCTGGCGGCGATCACCTCGCTGGAACTGGTCACCGGCGTCATCATCCTGCCGCAGCGCCAGTCGGTGCTGGTGGCCAAGCAGGCCGCCGAGGTCGACCTGCTCACTGGTGGCCGCTTCCGGCTCGGCATCGGATTGGGTTGGAACGCCGTCGAATACGAAGCGCTCGGTGAGACGTTCACCAATCGCGGCAAGCGCTCCGAGGAGCAGGTCGAGCTGATGCGCAGGCTGTGGACCGAACGCTCGGTCACCTTCGACGGCAAATACCACACCGTGACCGCGGCGGGACTGGCCCCGCTGCCGGTCCAGCGGCCGATCCCGGTGTGGTTCGGCGCCGCCTCCGATCGCGCCTTCGAACGCGCCGGCCGCCTCGGCGACGGCTGGTTCCCGATGACCGAACCGGGACCCGGCCTGGACCACGCGCTCGAGCAGGTGACCCGCGCGGCCGAGGCGGCCGGCCGCGACCCCACGAGCCTCGGGATGGAAGGCCGGGTCAGCTGGACCGACGACCGCGACAAGCTGGCCGGCGACATCGCCGCGTGGAGAGCCGCTGGGGCCACGCATCTTTCGGTGAACACCATGAAGGCCGGGTTCGCCGGCGTCGACGAGCACCTCGCCGCGCTGGAGCGGGTGGCCGCCGACCTGAGGTAGCGCGCGCAGGTCACGCGCCCCCGGGCGCCGGCGTCACGCGCCCCCGGGCGAAGAGACCTGTTCGACCAGGCTCAGGTGCGAGTTGCGGCGCCGCGCCGCCGGCTCGGTCGTGTCGCGGACCTCGACCGTTCCACCGGTGGCGCAGTGCCGTCGTTGCCAGTCGCCGATCGCCTGATGCGCGGCGTGATCGAGATAGTTGGTGAGCAGGTGCACGGTCACCGAGGTGCGCTCGGGGATGGAGGCCAGCACGCCGGTCAGCCGTGGCAACGCCAGGAAGGTGCATGCCCCCTCGATGACGACGTGCCATCCGTCGCCCACCGGTTCGGCCTCGATCCTGGCCCGCACCACCCGCCACCCGGTCACCACCACGGCGAGCAGCAGACCGATCAGCACGCCGTGCAGCAGGTTGAGGAAGATGACGCTGGTGACCGTGACCAGATAGATGGCGAGATCGCCGTTGCGCAAAGCGGTTTCGATGTGCGCCGGCTTCAGCAACTCGATCCCGATGACGATCAGCAGGCCGGCAAGCGCGGCGGTGGGGATCTTTTCGACCAGCCCGGCAAAAGGCACCGCGAACACCAGCACCCAGAAGCCGTGCATGATGGTCGAAGCGCGGGTTTTCGCACCGGCGTTGACGTTCGCCGAGCTGCGCACGATGACCCCGGCGATGGGCAGCCCACCCAGCGCGCCCGACGCGATGTTCGCGGCGCCCTGGCCGATCAGCTCGCGGTTGAAATCGGTTCGGGGGCCGGTGTGCATGCGGTCGATCGACACCGCGGTGAGCAGGCTCTGCACGCTGGTGATCAGGGTGACGGTGATCACGGCGATCGCGACGGCCCCCCAATTCCCGTGCGGCAGGGACGGCAACCGCACCGCGTCCAGCACCGAGCCGTCCAGCTCGATCCGGGATACCTTGAACGGCAGCACCATTGAGATGATCGTGACCACCACGATGGCGACCAGCGGGCCGGGGACGATGGCCAGCCGGGCCGGGACCCAGCGCCAGGCCACCAGGATCGCGATCACCAGCAGGCCCAACACCAGTCCCGGGCGGTGCGCACCGAGAATCTGCGCGGGCAGGCCGGTGACATTGCTCCAGGCCGAACTCTTGGATGACCCGCCCAACAGCACGTGCACCTGCTGCAGGGCGATCGTGATGCCGATACCGGCCAGCATGGCGTGCACCACGACGGGCGAGATGGCCAGGGCGGCGCGGGCGATCCTGCTGAACCCCAACAAGACCTGCAGGACTCCCGCGACGACGGTGATGAAACAGGTTACACCCCAGCCGAATTCGGCCACCACGTCGGCCACCACGACGGTGAGCCCGGCGGCGGGCCCGCTGACCTGTAGCGGCGATCCCCCGAGCCATCCGCCGACGATGCCCCCGACGATCGCGGCGATCAGGCCGGCGAGAACCGGGGCGTCCGAAGCGATCGCGATCCCCAGCGACAGCGGAAGTGCCACCAGGAAAACCACCAACGAGGCGGGCAGATCGTAGCGGAGCACCTCGCGGAGCCGTTCGCTTCGCGACGTCGACACACCTTGCCGCTCTGGTGATCCGGCTCGTTGCATGGGGCCCTCCCCTGAATTCGTCAATGGCGGTGGGCTTTTGGATATCCACCCGGTAACGACACGCCGAAGGTTCGAATATCCGTACAGCGCAGGCGATTACAGATACCAGGAACGTCGTTGTCCAGCTGGCCAGACCTCGGCCGCTGGGTACGAAGGTAGGCGGACGCCCGACAACGGGTCAACCGGACCGGCCGGGCGCATACCGAATCCAAATGTTTTTGGATTACTCCAAAACAAAGACCGGGATCTGCCTGGCCGTCTTCGTCTGGTACTCGGCGTAGGGAGGATAGGCCTGGACCGCGCGTCGCCACCACTGCTCGCGTTCGGCTCCGGCCAGCTCCCGCGCCCGCAGAGTGACAACCTTGTCGCCGTCCTGCAGCGTCACCTCCGGGTGGGCCTTGAGATTGAAGTACCACGCGGGATGTTCCGGCGCGCCGCCCTTGGACGCGACGACGGCGTACCGGCCGTCGTGTTCCACCCGCATCAACGGCACGTAGCGCCTCTTGCCCGACTTCGCCCCGGTCATGGTCACCAGCACGACGGGCCGGTCGAAGACCTCGACCCCGTCGGTCGTGCCCTGCCGCAGAATCCGTTCGGTCTGTTCGCGCACCCAGTCGGTGGGGCTCAGTTCGATGTCGTCGGCCATACCAGCATTGTCACGGGCGCGTGCAGTGAAAGCCAATCGCTTAAATCAGCTAACTGGTTGCCGTTTCGGTCACGGCTCGGGCGCAACAGCCTTGCACCATATATCAGGCGCGTTGACATATATCAGGCTGGTTGATATAAAGTGGGCATGTCTCAACCAACGCACGAGATGTTCGAAGCGGCCTACCGGGGCGAGTCACCCGAGATGGGCGAGGGCGCCCGGCCGCCGTGGAGCATCGGCGAACCGCAGCCCGAGATCGCGGCCCTCATCGAGGCCGGCAAGTTCCACGGCGACGTGCTGGACGCCGGGTGTGGCGAGGCCGCGGTCTCGCTGTACCTGGCGGAGCGCGGGTTCACCACGGTGGGCCTGGACCAATCGCCCACCGCGATCAAGCTGGCGCGTGAGAAGGCCGCCCGTCGCGGCCTGACCAGCGCCAGCTTCGAGGTCGCCGACATCAGCGACTTCACCGGCTACGACGGTCGTTTCGGCACCATCGTGGACAGCACCCTGTTCCATTCGATGCCCGTCGAGCTGCGCGAGGGCTATCAGCGATCGATCGTGCAGGCCGCCGCGCCGGGGGCGTCGTACTTCGTCCTGGTCTTCGACCGCAACGCGATGCCGGCCGAGGGCCCGGTCAACGCGGTCACCGAGGACGAGCTGCGCGAGGTGGTCGGCAAGTACTGGGTGATCGACGAAATCCGGCCGGCGCGCATTCACGCCAACGTGCCGGAGAACTTCCTGGCCGCCTTCGAGGCATTCGCCGGCGCCGACATTCGCGACGAGGACAACGGACGTAAGTCCGTGGGCGCCTGGTTGCTGTCGGCGCACCTCGGCTGACCGCACCACGGAGCGCGCGGCTTACGGGCCGTCCCAGCTCTCCGGCAGCATCGGTATCCGGGCGCCGTCGCCGGATTCGTTGCCGGCCAACGTGTTCAGGCCCGAAGCGCGCACGCCCGACTTGGGCAGCGTGCCGGCGAAGCCCTGTATCGACCCGCCGGAGTCCGACGGCCGGTACCGGTCCTGTGCTGCCGATGCGACCGCTACTACTTCGTCGTCGCCCTCGATGAATTCGTAGCGGTATCCGGGGTCGATGACCGATCGTGGACGCCGGCGGGTGCGTCCCTGCTCCTGCTCGACCGCCGCAGCGCCGGCGCTCGAGGCCGCCGGCCGCCCGGCGGCTAGCGCGCTTCTGGCCCGGGTTTGCGCCTTCGAGTCCATGCCGAGCCCGAAGCTGCCCACCATGTAGCCGAAACCCTCGGCTCCGGTCACCGGGGCCGGGGGTACGGGCGGGGTCGCCGGCGGGGCAATCGCGGAGGCTACGGGCGCAGGGGTGGACACCGCCGATGTCGCCGGTGCTACCGGGCTGGTCGGGGCCATCGGAGCCATCGCCGGAGCGGCCGACACCACCGGCGGTTGCGCGCCCATCCCGGCGGGCTGCGGCATGGCAGCGGGCGCCGGGGCGCTCGCCGGAGCGGCCAATCCGGCCAACCCTGCCAGGCCCGCCAGTCCGGCCAGCCCTCCCAGGCTGGTGATGGACAGGCTCAAGCCGACCTGCAGCAGCAGCGGCAATTCTTGGAGGATGAACCGCAGTGTTCGGATGGTCCAGTTGATGATCCGGTAGGTCTGCCACGCGATGAAATAGTTGATCAGCGCCGGGAACTGGGACGGGTTGAGCAGGCCCGAAAGGTTCTGCTGGAGCCAGGCCACGGCCTGAGCGTTGCCGTTGAAGAAATTCCCGAGATTCTGCAGGTACTCCGACGGGCTCCAGTTCGGCTGGCCCTGACCGGGGATCTGCTCACCGTCGGGCCCGAACAGCATCTCCCAGATCTCTTCTGGGGTGGGCAGCTGAAAGGAACCCGTACCGCCGCCGCCACCGGCGCCGGTCCCACCGCCGGTGCCACTTCCGGCTCCCGTACCGGTGCCGGTTCCGGTCCCGGTCCCAGTGCCGGTGCCCGTTCCGGTCCCCGTGCCCGCTCCCGTTCCGGACCCGCTGCCGCTGCCGGCCTTCCCTCCGGTGCCCGACCCGGCGACGCTGGTCATTTGCACGGCTTCGGTCGTCGCCTGATAGGTGGTCATGGTGGTGGCCGCCTGAGTCCACATCCGCGCGTAGTCGGCCTCGTTGACCGCGATCGGAATCGTGTTGACCCCAAAGAAATTCGTCGCCACCAAGGCCGCGTGGGTCGCATGGTTGGCGGCCAGCTCCGGCAGCGTCGGCATCGCGGCCAGCGCGGCGGTGTACGCGGTGGCCACCCCCTGATGTTGGGCGGCCGCTTCGGCGCTCAACGCGCCGGCAAGCTGGAGCCATGCCAGATATGGCATGTGCGCGGCCACGTACCTGTCGGCGGTCGGGCCGTCCCAGACCGGCATGGAGCCGGTCAGCACGGCCGTCAATTCGGTTGCCGCCGAATCATATTGGGTGCTCAACCCCGTCCAGGTTGCTGCGGCCGCGAGCAGCGGGCCGGGCCCCGGGCCGCTGCTCAGCAGCGTCGAGTGCACCTCTGGCGGAAGGGCCATCCACACCGGCGCGGTCATCGTCAGCCCGCGCTCAGGTAGGTCGACGCGGACGCCGCATCGCCGGCGACATAGTTGACGCCGGCCAGACTCACCCCCAACCCGGCCCGCCCCAACACTTCAACACCCTTGGTCGCCGCGGCCGAATGCTGGCTGCCACGTTCACTGAACACTGCGGCGGCAGCCAGCGATACGGGGTCGGCTGCCGGTGGAACCACCACCGAGACCACCGGGGCCGCGGCCGCATGCACGGCCGCCAGTTGAGCGGTGATCGCGTCGACCGCCGCACTCGTCGCGGCCAGGCCCTCGGGAATAACTCGCAGCGTCATAGCGGCCGCTCCTTAGTATCGGCTTCCATATGCGCCGACCCGCACCGACGGCGGTCGACCCAGACCAAGCGCCACCACCCAGGCGAGCAGGCCGGCGACGAACCCGAAAACCAGATGCCAGCCCCCCCGCTCGAGCATCCCGTGCGATGCCCAGGCTGACAGGTTGGCTCCGGACTGCCACGTCAAGACCGAACTGGCAAGCGCCACAAGGTGAACGGGCGCGGCTGCGACCGCGAGTATCCACCGGCGCGTCCGCACCGCGGGAAGGGAAGCCACGGCATACAGCAACACGGCGGCGGCCACATAGCGACTGCTCCACAACGGATCGGTCAACCCGTGCACCGGCAACGCCGCGATCGATGACGCCGCACCGACCGCGAGCACCGTCTCGCGCCGTGCCGTCACCAGCGCAACCGCCGCCAGCATGGTCAGCCAGACCAACCCGCGGTGTCCCGGCAGAGCCAGCGGAATCCGGACGTCGGTGCAGGCGACGATGATGCCGACCGCGAGCAGGGGGAACGCCACCTCCCGGACGCCAGTGAGCCCGCCCGCCGGTCGCTGCATCACGGTCATGCGGGGATCATAAGCGGCCAGGACCTACACTTATCCGTATTTACGGCGTATTCACAGGATGGGATCCGTAAATGCGCAGAAATAGACGGGTGGCTCGGGTGGTTGCGGTTCTGGTCGTGAGCGCCGGGCTCGTCGCATGCGGCGGGTCGGGCGGGCTGCAACTGGTCGTGCAGGAGAACCAGCACGTGCTGCAACGATTCACCATCTCGCAGCTTCAGCAGCTCCCTCAGGTGGAGGTCGAGACGCCGCAATCACACGGCGCACAAATCCAGAAGGGACCCAGCGTGCGTTCGATCCTCAATGCCGCGGGCGCGACCGGCGTCGTCCGGGTGCGGGTGGAAGGCCGCGACCCGGCCCAGTCCCTGACGGCGGCCGAGCTCGATGATCGGACCATTCTCGGCTTCACCAAACGCGACACACTCAAGCTCACCGGCGCAAAACTCGGCCGTGATCAGTGGGTTCGCGATGTGACCGACCTGGTGATCAATCCATGACCGGCCGGGCCGCGCTGGCCGATGTGGACCTGCTGATCGGCATCGACGACACCGATAATCCCTATACGCCCGGCACGGGCCGGCGGGCCCGGGCCCTGCTGCACGAGTTGCAGGCGGCGGGCCTCGGCTCCCCGGCGGGCGCCACGCGTCATCAGCTGCTGGTCGACGACCGGATCCCGTATACGTCCCATAACTCGAGCGCCTGCCTGGCCTGGCGGAGCCCCGACGGCGATCCACACGCAGCGCGAACCGGGATCATCGAACTCGCCGGGCGATTCCTCGAACGGGTATGCCCTCCCGATGCGGACCCCGGGCTGGCCGTCGTCGTTCCGGGCGAACTCGCCGGCGCCGCGCCGCGCCTGATCGAATTCGGACGCCGCGCTAAGCGAGAAGTGTTGCATCCCAACGAAGGCCGCGAACTCGCCGCGGCGGTGGGTGTGCATCTGTCCGGTCACGGAGGCACCCGGGAGGGCATGACCGGCGCGCTCGCGGCGGTCGGACTGCATTTGTCCGGCAACGACGGGCTGTTCATCACGTTGCCCGGCATCCGCGAGCTGCCCGACCGGGCCACCGTGGAGACGGTTTTCGCCACGGCGCCCATCGATCTCGCCCGCGACGCCATGTACCGTCAGCCCCGTTCCGGCGAGGTGATCGAACTGGGCGACTGGGTACGCCCGGTGTTGCTCGACGGGCTCGCCGTCTTGCTCCTCGAGCCGCCGCGCCAACAGGACAACGGCGGTAGGACATGGCGAACGGCACCGCGCGCGGTGGTCAAGCAATACTGACTCCACGCACCGTGAGCAGGGCGCTCGGCTTCGACGGCATTCGCCGGGTTTCGGGGCCCGTCATTCGGGAGATCCTGATTGGAGGCAGTGCAGACGTTCAGAGGAGATCTCGGTGGATCAGCAAGTCAGCTCCGACCCGCCCGCTAGGCCCGAGGACGCTCAGAAGGCAACCGAGGAACAGCGCAAGCTGCAGGAACAACTCGATCACCAGGACGAAGATCCGGACGGCCCGGGATTGCACCAATCTCGGCACGACCTTCCCGACGAGAGCACACGATAGTCCGCGAAAGCCAGTCATTCGCAACGTGTTTGATCCGTCTAACAAGGCGTCGGACTCAGGATGGGGATTGCGCCGCGGATTGTGACGGCGCCGGCCGCCGGTGGTCATGGGCAAGCGCCGCGGCCGCCTGCCAGGTCAGCGCCATCCCGCCCAGAACCGCGGTCGGAATGGCCCACAGCCGTCGCACCATCAGCGCGCTACCGCATTGATCAACGTAGTTGGTGCCCGCCGGGCCGACCGCGCTTGACGCCTGGGTCAGCTCCGTCGTGAAGCCGCTGCCGCACTTGACCTGCAGGCCGAACTGATCGTAGGCATCGATGAAGACCGGGAACCGCAGCGCCAGCAGGCCGCCGGCCAGGCACACCACGGCCGCGAAGACGATCAGCGGACCGCGGTGCATCACGCCACCCCCTAGGTCATGCACACGTTGGCGAACAGCAGCACCGGCCAGGACACGATCGAACCCAGGAACGACACCACTAGATCGACCCCGTGCATGTCGTGCAGATGCGCCGTGTGGGTGCTCGACCAGATGACGCCGACGATCAGGTACGGCGTCCCCAGCAGGATGCCCAGGCCCAGCAGTTCGGCGATGGTCAACTGATAGTCCAGGACTTTGCGAATCGTGCTGAGCATGGGCCTGCCTTCCCGCGGGCGCTGCGGACTGGACGGCAATTATGTTAATCGCCGTTCGCACAGTCCGGTAGTACCCCGGGGATACTTGTCACCCGTGCCATCGGCCCGGTGCAACCGAAGATGCGGGGCCGCATGGGCGGTCCGGGAACAGGCGTTGCCGCCGCGCGCCTGAGCCGGCCGAAAAGTGGAGCGTGGTTCGCCAACCTATCAGCGGCGTTGCCGGCCGGCGCCGCGAAGTCCGTCGCGCGATGCGGCCGCGGGTCGTCCCAGCACGGTGACCTCCATCAGCCGCCGAACCGTGGTGCTGGCGGGCGCGCCGGTGTTGGGGTAAACCAGCCGGCCGATGTCCACCGCCAGGGCGAACGCGGCGTGCACGGCGTAGCGGGCGCGGCCCAGGGTCAGTTCCGGTCTGGCCGCCACGGCGAGCCGGGCCCAGGATTCGACGGTGGAGCGCTGAATGTTGTAGAGCAGCACCGCGTCTGTCTCCGGCAGGTTGTGCCGCTCGGTGTAGTACACGCACGCCAGCTCGGGGTTGGCGAAGGACCGCGTGACGTAGGCCTCGATGAGGCGCGCCAGCGCCTGCTCCGGGTCGCTGCTGGTGGCCAGGATGCTGGACAGGTCGGCGGAGAGCTGGTCGGCGGCGCGCCGGTAGTAGACCGCCAGGATCGCGGCCTTCCCCGGAAAGTATTGGTAGATGCTGGCAACCGGGATGCCGACCGCCGCGGCAATGTCTTCCATCCCGGTTTCCCGGTAGCCGCGCTCGTTGAACAGCCGCATCGATTCGTGCAGCAGCAGTTCGTAGCTGCCGGCGGCGCTGGTCAGCGTCGGCGCCCGCGCCGGTTCGGAGCCGCGGCCCCGCTGTGTCGGCAGCTCGGCCTTCAGCACGGCGGCGGCGATGTCGCTCAGCGTCGCGCGGATCTCGGCGTTGCCGAGCCGGGACCGGTGGTCGGTGATGCTGCCGATGACGCTCAGGGTGGCCGCCGACAGGATCCAGCGTTGCCGCGACGTGAGTTTCGGCCGGAGCTTGATCAGCGGACGCTGCAGCCGCCGGTTGATCACCTTGATCTGCTCGGCCAACTTGCGCTGGTCGTCGCCGCGCAGATAGCGACCCTCCCAGCGATAGAGCCCGCCGGCGGTGCGGTTGACGATGGTGGTGTCGATCAGCGCGGTGGTGAGGGCGCTCAGGGTTTCCCCCGGATCGGCGTCGGCGGGCAGGTCGTCGGCGAACGCCGTGGCGTCCACCAGTTGCTGGCCCAGCGCCAGGAAGACCTCACGGAACAAGTCGTATTTGCCCTGGGAATGCCGGTACAGGGCGGCGGCCGAGATGCCAACCCGCGCCGCGATGTTCTCCATGCTGACCGCGTGGTAACCGAGCTCGCTGAACGCGTCGGTGGCGGCCCGGGCGATCTGGACCTTGCGGTCCTTCGGGCGCCGCTTCACCGGATCCGCGGACGCTCGGCTGGCCGATGGCATACAGATCACCGTAGCCGCAGCAGCCGCTGACCGGGCGATTGGTGGACGGCCGGCCGGGCGCAGCCGGTGAACCGAGCGCACCCGGTTGGGCGCAGCGTGATATCCGAGGTCACTGGCCGG
>Ga0164242_10002229_pt1 | contig 22505 bp, 17 predicted proteins | sample OricomgcompostMG_FD_108783 | JGI IMG/M metagenome (GOLD analysis project Ga0164242, IMG submission 108783) | Miracle-Growth compost microbial communities from Emeryville, California, USA - Original compost - Miracle growth compost (MG) ... | reverse complement strand
TCAAATGCAAGACACACGGATAGTCCTGGCCTGCGCCCTTGCCGCGGGCATCTCGGCCATCGCGCTGGTCCTCCTGGTGCGCCTGGCCGAACCATTGGGCCTGGTCGACCGCCCCAACAGCCGCAAACTGCACGTGGGGCATATTCCGCTGGTGGGCGGCCTTTCCGTCTTCATCGGCGTACTGTGCGCGGCGCTGTGGCTTGGCAGCCTTTCGCACTTCATGCGCATACTGCTGGCCACCTCGGCCGTCCTCGCCCTGCTCGGCGCCCTGGACGACCGCTACGACCTCAGCGTGCGCGCCCGCCTGCTGGTGCAGACCGCCGCCATCCTCACCGTCATCGGCACCACCGGCGTCTATATCCATAGCGTCGGCCACCTGTTCGGCCATGAGCTCACCATGGGATGGGTGGGCGTACCGTTCACCGTCATCGCCGTGATCGGACTGCTCAACGCCTTCAACATGATGGACGGCATCGATGGCCTTGCTGGCAGTCTGTCGCTGGTTACCATCGGCGCCATCCTGCTGTACAGCAATGCCGCACAGATCCAGGGCCCGGCCATGCTGATGCTGTTGACCGGATGCGCCCTGCTCCCCTATCTAGCCGCCAACTTGGGCATGGTCGGCCGCAAGGTATTTCTGGGCGACGCCGGCAGCATGGTGCTGGGCTACCTGTTTGCCTGGACCCTGATCGATTTCAGCCAGGCTGCGCCAGCGCACATCTCTCCTATCGACGTGCTGTGGTGTGTCGCCTTGCCCGTGCTCGACACCATCGCCGTAATGTACCGACGACTGCGGCAGGGGAAGTCCCCGTTCAAGCCAGATCGCGGGCACATCCATCACATCGTCATGGGCGCCGGCCTAAGCCCCCGCCGCACTTTGCTCTGCCTGATCGCCCTGGCCGCCACCCTTGCCTTCTTTGGCTCGGTCACCCGCATGTTGGGTTCCGAAATCAGCCTACTGGCGTTTGGTACTCTACTGGCTATGTACGTCGTCGTGGTTACACGCATCTGGCTGCGGCAGGAACCGTATCGCCGGAGCCTGATCGGACCACCGGCAGCCAATGATGCCGACATCACGTCTGGTGTTCGCCAATCGAAGCTACTAAGCACTAACCAGGGTTCACTGCAGGGTGGAGTCCAAGCGGAATAAGGCTCTATTCAAGCCGATTGAGGGACTATCCCGGCACCCGGCACACACGTTACGTCTCATGCCGAAGTTGATGGACATACACCGTCGATACCTCACCCTGATGGACCTCCACATCAGTTACGGGAACGGCACCCATGCGTTGATAAAACCGATGTGCGGGAGCAAGCCTTTCGCCAACAATGATCCTGAAGGATGTAATACCAGCATCCTGGAAATGGTTTTCCAACCGACGATAAAGTCGATCGGCGACCTGTTGCCCACGGCAGGTTGGAGCCACTGCGATACTCAACAACTCAGCCTTCGGTAAGCCCTTGGGCAAGCTGTGTCCATGACTGTAGCGCAGGATTTCAAAAATGCGGAGCATCCTCCTGGGATGCAATAGAGAAGGTATCAATGCAAGACCCAGGCGAAACGGAGATCGCAGCATCTGCTTGTAGATTGCCCCCATTCCACAGCCTCCCGAAACAAAACCCGCCACACTACCATCCCGCTCTTCGACCAGAAGTACGCTGTCTTGCGCTTCATCGACCGCCTGATACATCAGCGAAACAAAGCCAATCCCAAGGGTAGCCAAAAAGCCTTGGTTGATATTATTCACGTGCAACCGGGCAACTTGCTGATAGAGGTCGCTGTGTTCCATCGGAACTTATACCGTTCCGGACAAGGCTAGTGGTGCCATCGGCAAGGTCGGAAAAACCTTCTTCATAATGGACGATTTCGGGAAAAGGACCACCCAAGCCGTGATCACGATGCACATCAGGTAGGTCCGCAAACCCTGATTGGCTACGTACCACTCTTCCAATGCGCCTTTGTACGGCATTATCACGGTGTCGTAGAACTTCTCCGGTTCCACGCTGGCATGCATCAATTCCTCCTCGTCACGGAACACGATCGAGCCGACACCGGACAAACCGGGACGCACCTTTATGATCTGCGCCTGGGAGGTGGCAGGAAAAGCATCGAAACATCGCTGCGTCTGCGGCCGTGGGCCGATCAAACTCATGTCGCCGATCAGGATGTTGAACAACTGCGGCAGCTCATTGATCTTGGTTTTGCGCAGGAAGCGTCCCATCGGCAATACCCGAGGATCGTTCTTCACCGTCACTGTCCCCGTGCCGAGGTTCGGACTGTTCTTCAGCATTGTGGCGAACTTGTACAGACCGAACGATTTACCCCCGCGGCCGATTCGCTGCTGAATATAGAAAATCTCGCCCTCGCCACTGAAACGCAACGCGATCGCGATCGGCACCAGCAATGGCGCTAACACCAGCAAAGCCAGCCCCGACAACAAAATATCGAACAATCGCTGCATGTCTTACATCCTGCTGTCTAGATATTTGCCGGTTTCCTTGTGTGCAAAATCCGGAATCATGTGGTTGAACAGGTCAACGATTGGCATCTTTTCCCAAGTCGGCTTGTTACGAATCACTTGAAGCGTGCATAGAAAATAATCGAGCCGCGCCTGATCGTAAACGGGTGGATTCTTGATCACGCCAAGGTTGGCAAAGCGTTGCATGTCCAGAGTCTCATTCTCGGTGAAAAACTCTTCGAAGTCCTTTTCGCCGGTGGTGTCGCTGGCGAAGAAATAGCACGGCCATTGTTTCTTTGCGATCAGTTCCGACGCACGATCACGAGCCTCCTCCTCGCTGGCGCATGCGTGTGCTTCAAAGCCAAGTGCAGCTAGGTATCGCACGGCAATATCTGAGAAGCGGGTCAGATCCAGCGCCTCGCTAAGCTTGGGGAAGAAGATGTCGCGATTTTCGCCAAAGATGCACGACATCAGACATAACTCGCCCGACTCCTGCGGCGTGACGAAGTAGCGGCGCACATCGTTCGGTGCCGAGATCGGCTGACGTTTGGCGAAGCGCTGATTGAATCCGTGCAGCAACGAACCGTCAGAAAATGCCACGTTGGCGAAACGCGCCGTGGAAATCGGTAATTGCTCGCTAGCTCGCATCAGGAACATTTCCATGATGCGTTTACTCGCACCCATCATGTTGACCGGGTTGGCCGCCTTGTCCGTGGATACGCAAAAATACTTGCTTGCTCCGGCCACCTTGGCCTGCTCGATCGTCTTGATCGTATTGAGCACATTTACCTCGATCATCCGCATCAAAGTGAACGGATCCTTCTCACTTCGCACATGCTTGAGCGCAGAGAGATTCAACACATAGTCATAGCCGTCGCTGGCATACATCAACGCATCGAATTCACGACTTCCACAGTCAATGGCAAAGGTACGAAAATCACCGTCGATATAGCCGAGCGTGCTACGGATGTCACGCACCAGTTCGACCATGTTATTTTCGCTGATATCCACAACATGCAACACTTTCGGATGGCGCTTAAAGATCTCGCGCGTCACCGCCTGGCCAATCGAGCCGGCTCCGCCGATCACCAAAAAGCGGCTAGCTGCCACCTTAGCGGAAAGCTTTGCTTCGTATGCCTGCACATCAGCGTCAAACAATGGCCGCTTGCGTCCTACAAGTTCAAGAATGTTCATAGCACCTGCTAGGTTGGATGAAGGCTTTCGGTTTCAAGTGTCCTACAGCTATGTGCCCATCGCCCTGTCCGGCACACTGGAGGGCAAGTTGACCACCCGATCCTCCAGCCAGCGCGAATTTTCTAGCCCGTCATGCTGGCAACCCTTGTACATCTCCAAGCGAGTCATCAGACGCCAGATCGGCCGCGTCATTACCCCCTGGGCATTGGTATACTCCAGAAACGCATCACGTTCAGCAAGGGAATCCAGAACAATGGCATTGAGCCAGTAATTGGACGTAGTGCCTGCCGGTGAACGCATGAACGAGACGCCTTGGGCGTCGAAAAACTCACCGTAGCGCCGCGCGACATCCCCTTTAATCTTAAGAAACCGTGGCAGCTCCTCCATCTGCGCGCATCCCAGCGCCGCATTCAGGTTGGGCATGCGGTAGTTGTATGCGGTCATGTCGTGCACGAACTCATATGGATGTGGGATTTTCGCGGTCGTGGTGATGTGCTTGGCACGAATGGCCAACTCTTCATCATCGGTGATGATCATGCCGCCTCCACCAGTGGTAATCACCTTGTTGCCATTAAAACTGAGGGTGGCCAGCTTCCCGAACGTACCAGTGTGCTGCCCCCCCACATAGCTGCCCAATGACTCGGCCGCATCCTCCACCAGAGCAATACCATATTCATGGCACAGGGCGGCGATGGCTTCAATGCGACACGGCAGGCCGAACGTGTGCATCGGTACGCAGGCAGCAATGCGTCGGCCAGTCTGTTTATTGAATGCATGGCCATCCTTGCGGATGACATGCGCGTCGAGAAACGAGCGCAGCGCATCGGGGCTCATGCCGAGTGTCTCGCGGTCCACATCCACAAACACGGCGTGCGCACCTGCATACGTCAGAGCATTGCAGGTAGCTATAAACGTGAGCGCTTGGCTGAGAACTTCGTCACCGCGCTTGACACCAGCCAACAACAGGCTCACGTGTAGCGCCGCCGTGCCATTGACAGTAGCAACCGCGTACTTCGCGCCGGTGAATGCAGCCAAATGCTGCTCGAACTCCGTCACTCGCGCACCCACCGAAGAAACGAAGTTGGAGTCGACGCAGTCGATCAGGTACTGCTTTTCGTTACCGTCAAATACCGGCCGGTGCAACGGAATGAATGCGTCTCCGTAAATCGAGCGGACGAAATCCACCACAGGCTTAAACTCGATTGCCGGATCAGCCATGAGTTCCACCCTCAAAATTCGTAGGAAAAAGAAGCTTCATTTCGCGCATCATAACCTCGTTAACCACATGAACGTCGTACTTAGACTCCGCAATTTTACGCGACTCTTGACCCATCTTCGAAGCGAGCACGGGGTCGACAATAAATTTCTGCATCGCGTCAACTAAGGCATCAACAGATTTTGCCGGAATTAAGAAACCGTTCCTTCCATCGACAACGGTCTCCCGACAACCTGGCGCATCAGTAGTGATAATTGGCCGCCCCATCGACATGGCCTCCAATACAGTTTTTGGCGTACCCTCCCGGTAGGAAGGCAACACGTAAACAGTACAGTCAGCAATAGCGGGACGCACATCGTCAAGCTTGCCAAGAAACTCAATTGCCTCGTCAGCTATCCAGCTCTCAAGCTCTGCGTGCTTAATGGAGTCTGGGTTTTCGTCAATCCACCCTGCCAGCGCAAAGTGTGCGTCGGGAAAGATTGCTCGAATACGTTGCGCTGCAGACACGTACTCACGCACCCCTTTATCGCCAAGCAAACGGCAGATCATCAGAAATTTGATCCCTCCTACAGCCAAAGGAGCCTGATTAAACCGTTGGAGATCAACGCCCGAGCCATTGACGACAACCGCCCCCACGGACGACGGCACGATGCCGAATTGACGGAACAACGCAAGATCGTCCGGATTTTGAAAAAACACCTTCTCCGCACGAGTCAACGCGAACGTATACATCCGACGAATCAATTTCTGCAGGGCACCAGCCCGACCATTCGTAAACGCATACCCTAGCCCAGTGATCAGAGCGAATCGTTGTGGTACGCGCACAAACCATGCGGCTATGGTTCCATAGATCACCGGCTTGATTGTATATCCCAACACCACATTTGGGCGTACACGACACATCAGCCAGAAAAGCCGCCAAAACAGCAGAATGTCCATCAGCGGATTGGTTCCCGCACGCTGAGCCGGAATGTCATGTACTTGGACGCCCATTCGTTCCAGCGCAGCACGCGTTAGGGGACTGGTAGTGATTTCAGGGGCCGCTGCATGCACCTCAAGGCCACTGGCGACCATAGCCTTGATCAGCGCCCCTCGAAAAAGAACAAGTGAATCAGCGAACCCAGCAATGATCAGGAAACGGCGTACCACAGATATCTCCAATCGATGGCAATGCATTCACACACATCATGCCAAGTGAAACACTAATAATCTACTGCAAGAGCTTCCTGAGCCGAAACTTAGCCGTCCCATTTCCTGCTCAGTTAAAAACCTTATCGGTGATAGGACGCTCCCATAGCCTTGTTCAGTTTCGAGCCACAAGACCCGATATAAACTCACTTCAAACGCGACGCATATCATACAATTGACAGCGGTCATGATAAGTTTGAATATACGCTGACGTAGCCCCCCCCCTTACCACCGGAGCCGACTGGAAGAAGGCCAATCACAATTATGCAGAAGATAATTTCCGCATTATGGCATTGCTACGCTGGCCAAGTAGACGCGGAACAAACAGTTGATACTGATCGTCGAGCAATCTGGGAACGCAAGAGCATTCGCAATGCCGCGCGGAAAACCAGAGAACACTATTTAGGCCAAATCCATGGATACCTCACGTAGAAAAGTTCTGTCTGGAATCCTCACTTCAGCGCCAGCGATGCTGTTACTGCGTCAAGCCAACACTTGGGCAGCTAGTGCTCCGTCATCTTTGCCGGCATCGAGTATCGAAGGCGGACTCGCCAGTTTTGCAAACGGTCAGCACGATGCCACAGCCGTGATCCAGGCAATAGTTGACGCAGCGGCATCCCAAGCAACCGTAGCGTCCATTCCCGCAGGAAAATTTCTGATCAACCCAGATATCGGAATTGTTCTGCACTCGGGTTCTCGGTTAGTACTCTCTCCCCAGACGCGACTAATTGCGCGTCCCTCACGAAGCGCTAACTATGGAATTGTCCGTCTTTACGAAATCGACAACGCTAGCGTGATGGGTGGGCAAATTATTGGAGAGAGAACCAATCATCTCGGTAAAGGCGGAGAATGGGGCATGGGTATCGATATCCGAGGTAGCACAAACATTACGATTTCCAATGTCACAGTATCCAACTGCTGGGGAGATGGTTTTTACATAGGAATGGGGCCAAAAAACCACCAACCTTGTCGCAACATAACTTTCGAACATGTCACAAGTATAAATAACCGCCGTCAAGGCCTAAGCATTGTCGGCTGCATTGGCGCCAAGATACTCAACTCGACATTCAATGGAACCAATGGAACATCACCACAAGCTGGTATCGATCTTGAGCCGAATACCAAAGACCCCGTCAAACAGATCCTAATCCGAAACTGTACCGCAGCCGACAATGCCGGTGCTGGAATCCAAACACACAACCACCTGAGCGACGTTACCATTGAGAATTGCCAGATAAGTGGCAACACGCAAGCAGGAATATCTCTACGGGGAGTCACTAAGAACGTGACAGTTCAAAACAACACAATCGCAAATAGCCGAGGATACGGAATTTACGTTGGCAAGCATGCAAAACAGCATACGATAAAGGCTAATACTATTAACACGTCAATTCTCGGAAAACGCATGAAAATTGACCAATGACAAAATTTGCAACTCACCAGCCTAAGAAAGCAGCGCGCCGCCAGTAGCGGCGCTTTGCAACACACGGGTCAAACGCATTCCTTGTACTTCTACACTATACCATTCCTCAACCAATTTCCGCCCTGCTCGTCCCATATCTGCCCTGAGTTCAACTGAATCAATTAACGTCCCGAGGGTGCGTAGCCAGCTATCAGCATCATTGGCAAGGAAGCCATTCTCGCCCTCACGCACTATTTCAGAATTAACCCCAACCGGTGATGCAACAACTGGCAAGCCGCTTGCCATGTACTGGATTAGCTTGTATCCACACTTCCCGCGCTCCCACGGCGAATCATTCAGTGGCATAATTCCGATGTCCATGGTCGAGATACAAGCCGCCTCAGTATCCTCACTCCATGGAACAATTTCTAGCGGAACACCTTCCAGTAGCTGTGCCGCTTTTTGGCTCGCGCCAACTAGTAGAAGCTTTACCTGACATTCCACACATAGCCTCAAAAGAATGCTTCGTAGCGGAGCCAGGTAACGCTCGGTAACTGGCGACCCAATCCAGCCAATGACCACGCATTCCTTAGAACGATGAACCACAGGTTTATAGCGTCCGGCATCGACAACTGTTGGAATGATCGTAACGCAATGCGCGCCTGCGCTCTGAGCACGTTCCGCAAGGTAACGATTTCCCGCTACTACACAAGCAGCGTTGCGCATCACCTTGTCAATTTTGTTATGCAACATCCACCTGACTGGTGCTAACGATGAGAGGTCATAGCGATGGAACAATGCATCATCGTAATCCACGACATAGGGCCGCCGTGAGCGTGTTAATAAGCGCTCTAGCCATTGTGGAAGATATGGCAATAGCTCCCCCTGTATCCAATCTACATCTCGATCAACGTCACAAAGTAATACTGAAATGCGCTCCCAATAGTATTTCCATGCACGAAGCCGTGCACTAATCGCTCCAGTAATGTATAGATCCTTGATGTAAGCGTCAGAAAACAGTGGCTTAGATTCAACACTTAAGCCAAGCCGCTCCACATGCGGCACGTATTGAAACATGCGCAATCTACTACTGGCACCGAGACGCCCATATTTGCTCAACAAGCGAACTCGAGCCGCTTGACTACTGTGGCAGCACAAATCTTTCGATGTGTTACTCATAAGAAACCACAGATTAGAGGTCGCACATAATCATTAGGCTCGACGGCCTTCGGCAATATCACATGAAATGAACTCATGTAGACGCCGTAGCAACACAGACTTTTCGATAAATGGACGCGCTGCGTCGGCGACCACCTGACGCCGCACTGTCCGCATTGCTGACGCGAATGAAAGCATGGCTTCAATATCACATGGACCATTTCGGTAATAAGGAAAGTTCTCGGGGAAGACATCTTCATATCCGGCATAAACCGGCAGACCTAACTTCAGATACTCTCTGACCTTAAGGGTACACGCTTGGCGCATCGAGTTTCTTTCTAGCATCAGCGAAGAAATGCCGACATCGCAAGATGCGGCTATGCTGGCGATGGCGTCACGCGGTATATGACCGTGCAGCCGCACCCGGGGGTCTGATAACGCCAACTCCCGTTCGGCTGGCCCGACCTGACCGACCAGATGCAACACTAAATCTGAATCACATCTACGCAAACTGGCGAGCAAGATGTCCAGCCCGTGCCACGCCGCAAATATTCCAGCAACAAATAAAAGTTGTGGCACCCCTTGTCGTTGGTCAATTGCAAGTGGTCCGTCGTATTCGATTCCATTCGGATAGACAAAGCTAGACACAACAGCTCCCCGTGAGCGATTCACTTCATAGTCCGCTATTTCACTAGTTACTCCAACCACACCGTATGCGGCTCGTAAGGTGCGTGGTGCCATCATGGCGTCAGCAACTCCACGCAGCGTGCCCAGAAGAGTGTGCGAAGAGAACAACTCAGGCACTTCAAGCGTGTGATGGACGAGGTACACCGGCTTCCGCACCGTTCGAAGAAATTGTAGTTGCACAGGATCATGAAAATTGTAGCGAATCAGTAACGCGTCATATTCATGCTGCACGCTCAAAAGCCAATCGTAATACTCGTGTCGAAATCGCGGCCACGCGCGAGCCTTTGCTAATAACGAACGTCGATTCTCCATGCCCACCGTTGTGGAAAAGTGGGAAATATTCAATTCGGGCATTGAGCCTCTCGGACAGAAGAAGCGTGTCTCCCAAGGAATACTAAGCGACTGCGCTGCCATTTGCTCCCATGACATTTGTGCAATCTGGCCAGCCGAAGGGGTCATCTTCGCAGCACTGTGAAGTACTTTACAATTGAGCATCGGCACTTTCCGTGTCTGATGACGTGCCACGGCGATTGTCTGTTACAGCCGAGGCAAGTCAGGATGGCATATCTAGCTATTTCAGCTTGGACATCTCATAATCTTCTGCACAATCAACTCAGCGGCATTCCCTTCGCCATATGGGCGAACTTCGTCTCCGAAAGTCCCATAAGCCGACAATATAGAAGTAGCGACGGATGCAGTATTAAGCGGGGGGGCAAGGCGATTCCAACCAGAGTTAATTAGCTCAACCCATTCAGTTTCGTCGCGAAGCGTTACACATGGCACACCATGAAAAAAGGCTTCCTTTTGAACACCGCCGGAGTCAGTCGCTATGACAGCAGCGGATTGTTCCAGCTGTACCATCTCCATATACCCCAAGGGGTCGATTATTTGAATAGCCGCAGGCAGGCTAGAGAGCAGCCCAACCCTTTCTAAGGAAGCTCGAGTTCGCGGATGCAAAGGCCACACAACAGGAAGTTGTCGCGACACCTCAACAAGTGCCTTGACGATTGTCTGCAATCGAAGCGGTTCGTCCGTATTTTCAGCGCGATGGATTGTTACCAACACATAACCACTGCTTTTCATTCCCGCCCGCTCAAGGCAATTGACATGCCATTGTTTGGCGCGTTCGCCATGATACAGAGCGACGTCGTACATGACATCCCCCACCTGATGGATCGCGTTGGGGTCTATACCTTCTCTTTTCAAGTGTGCCACGGCATCCTGAGACGGAGCGAAAAGCCACGTAGAAAGCCGGTCTGTAAGGATCCGATTTACTTCCTCTGGCATGCTCATATTGAAGGAACGCAGCCCCGCCTCAACATGAGCTACAGGAATATGTAACTTAGCAGCAGCTAATGACCCGGCTAACGTCGAATTCGTATCGCCATAAACCAGCACAACATCCGGAGCTTCATCTACTAAAATCCTTTCAACACCTGCCAGCATGCGGCCAGTCATCTCACCATGAGGGCCTCCATGAATATCAAGATGATAAGCAGGGCTAGCCATCCCAAGCTCCATGAAGAACACATCCGACATATTGGAATCGAAGTGCTGTCCAGTGTGGATGACTAGCTCTTTAATATTATCTTGTTTGGCAATCGCAGCAGACACTACGCTAGCCTTAATGAATTGGGGCCGAGCCCCCACCACAGTAATTATCTTCATTTATTTTAACTTCAAGCTTGATGGCCGCCACACAGCGAGCTTATTTAGCATACCAAGCATAGTGAACTATCCTGGCCAAGCTAACTTCACTCGAATGAAAAAAAGTTTAAAAGCAAATACCAACGATCAATTGTTCACTACAAGGCACCATTTTGCACGCAACTCCCCGGAGGAGGAGCAATTTTTTTGCTTGAATGATTAAGCCTAGCATGTGCCATTTCGCGGACGCCACAGATGAAAGCGAAGAAGAGTCCCCAGAATGCGCGATGCCCGATAGACGATGAACTTTCGAAGCACAATATGAAGAAAATTGCACAAAAAGCAAGTGCCGCTAGCGCACCGAAAGATTGAGAAAGGACTACGAACATCCAGACCATGATTGAAAAAAAAGCTGCTATACCAAAATAACCATATAGGAGTCCAAGTTCGATCGGCAGAGAATGGGGATCCTGCGCCATCAACCAACTTCCCTTTATTATGTATCCGTAATCCTGAGCCACAAAGCTTCCAAAACCAATATGCAGAAATTTTTCCGCAAACTGGCGATACGTATCCATCCTTAAAGACGTTGAATTAGCCATCCCTTGTTGCACATCACCCAAAAAATACTCACCAACTATTTTGCTGATTGTAGAAAGCTTGGTGAAGAAATAAGAGTTTGACAATGCAAAATTTGGATTAGAAAACAAATAGGCAAGCAATAACACCACGAAGACTGCGATCAAGCTTGCCATTAACATGCGCCGCCAGCTGGCCAGATAATAACCCACCGTAATCGCAACTAGCACAACAAATCCGCCACGTGACCCCGAAAGCGCAACCATTGCACCAATTACGGCCGTAGCAATTGCGACGGAGCGATTTTTCATCCTACAGCCATACATAATGAAAAGTAGGGCCAAGCATCCCGCCACTGCCAGATCATTGGTGTTAACAAATATAGACCTAACGCCGACATGGCTATAACTTAGTGAGTTGTACTCCGTCTCAAGATTGGCAACCATCGTCGGATCCATTCCAACTCCGAAGAACATGTAGCTAACTTGAGCAATCGCGACCAATAAAATGACTCCAACAAATAAAAGTACAACGTTACGCAACAAATATGCCCTTGTCTGAGACAGCAAAAGGACAATAGCAAACATGCAAAGTATCCAAATAAAATCTATTGAGTAAATTAAGTTAATCCGAGACGGCCGCACTAAAGCGCCAACAGCTGACAAGCCTATCAACAAAACTAATGCAGCAACCAATAACCCATTACAGCGTTGAACGAGACCAGTGTTAAAAATCTTTGGAAACGCACATAGGCCAACGACCAACACAATGACGGTGCAGATCTGTCGATCTATTGCGGGGCCCATCGAGACCGCCCCTAGGAGCCCGGCTAAAAGTCCACCGCCATAGAACAGCGAGAAGACGTTGATTTTCCGCAATCTTAATATTTGCATTACCGCCTAACCTGACAACGAATACTGGAGCTAGCCGGAAAAAGATTCGCCACCGCTGATGTCCATAGTGACAATAAAGTCTTACGGCCCATGATCGTCAGGCTGACCAACACAGCCCACCATACGAGAACGCTACAAATTGGGAAGGCGGAACCAATCAATGCATAAGCAATGGCGAGAACCACCGAGCACCCTGCATACGCATAATGATTTGCCCTATTTGTTTTACGCCACAAGGCCGCAGAGAACTCTGTCCTCAATACAAAGAAGAGAAAAAATGAACAAGCCGTCGCAATCATCGCTCCAGTTGCGCCCAATGGCGCAATAAGAAAGTAGCATAATAGGATATTCAATAGAGCCGCACCCAATGAAGCGAGCATCGAAAATAGGGTTTTTCGGCTCAACGCGATGCCGATTCCAGTTACCTCGGACAAAGTATAGAGCAGCGGAGACACCATGCACCCGACTAGTAAATAAGGAACCTGCTCGTATGTAGCAGGTATCAAATACTTCAATGCCCAAGAACAACCACCTGCCAAGCAGACCAACATGAATAAGAGCAGCGACATTTGTGACCCGATCAAATCAATCCGATGCATGTCGACTTTGTCAGCAATCCAGCGGTACACCATCGGGGACCAGATCGTATTGAAAATTCCAGCGATGATCGTTACCGCAGCAGCCATGCTTGCTGCAACCGAGTATACAGCTAACTCACTGTATACTGACATTGACCTTAAAAACACCCGATCCATTGCAGCAAGGCCCCATGATGCTAGGCCAGCAAAGACGAGCGGTCCGCCAAACTGCAGCAATTGTACGATCTGGGCCCTCTCAAATTTCGCATGGAGTGCGGGCCACCAGTCGCCTCGCGTGTTCCATGTGAAGACTCCAAACGTAAACACAAAAGCACCTGCTTGAGCGCCAAGTAACATCATGAAGTTTCGCGACGTCGAAAACCATGCATAACCAAGAATAATAAGCAGCAAAAGCAATTTACTGAGAAGTTGACTCATTGAATACGCGAAACCGCGATTCTGCATCCGTAAGATAAGGGACAGGAAACGGCTGAGATATACAGCAACAAGACATACGACGACCACGAGACCAAGGCGCGTATCGCGCTCATTGAACATTATTATCGGCAGCATGGTTGGCGAAAAAATGGTCACCCCGGCTAAGACCACTGTCAATACGCCAAGCCCGGGAGCTACAGCATTCAATAAAAGCGCAGATCTATCGGGTGATTCGTGGTATTCGCGCACGTAAGCTTGGTCCAATCCAAGACAGCAAAGTAGTGTGCATAGGCTAGTCGCCACTTGCAGCATCGACAGCTTGCCGATCATATCTGGAGGGAATATCCACGTCATAACTGGCAAACTCACCAGCGACAACAATCCCGCACCAACGGGCCCCACTGCAAAGCCTAAGATCTGGCGACGATTCATTTGGATCCATTCGCTGTTGCATGAGACTTACTCCCGCAGACAGCCTCGTATTCCGCAACCAATCTAGCGGTAACCGCTTGCTCAGAAAACCGTGCCACACAAGACGCGCGAATTTCAGCCGGATCGTAGCAACGGTAATCACGCTGCATGCGGCGCATGGCCACAGCAAGACTTGCAACATCGTTCACAGGAACTAAAAGACCATCTTGCTCACGCACAACCGACTCCGGCCCACCACAGCGTGTAGCTATGACTGGCTTGCCGGCCGCCATTGCCTCGATCAAAACGACACCGAAAGTTTCGTGTTTACTCGACAGGACGAAGGCGTCGCACCTACGCATATGCTTCAAAACTTCCGCCCTAGACAAAGCGTTAAGAAATTGCACTTGGTGTGACACTCCCAGCTCAACGGCCAAGGCTTCCAGCCGCGACCGCTCCGGGCCATTACCACCAATTCTCAGAGTGACTTCGGCATTGTTACCAAAAGCATCGGCGAAAGCTCTAATCAGGTTATCTACCGATTTATTCGTATCCAAAAGCGAAATATGCAGAAAAACAAACCCACTTACCCGATCTTTTACCACCAAAGGCGCATTCAGGAAGTCCTTCTGTACGATATTCGGCATCGGCATCCAGCCTGAAGCCTCAGCGCCAAAATAATTATCCAGAAAACCGCAAAACTGCGCACTTACTGCAAATCTGCCCTGAGCCTGCCGCGCCGCCGCACGCGCCAGCGTGCGCTGTTGGCCGCCAATCCTGCCACGGACAAATGCGGAGCTGTGCTCAGTCACCACATACGGACAAGCATGACTCTCTCCCAATTCGCGCGCTAGACAACCGGCGTAAAGCAAGCTGTGCGCGTGGATAACATCAGGCCTCCCGTATTTCTCGACATAGTCGGCATAGAGACGTAACCCATGCCAGACCCACTGAGCGGCTTGGAGCTTCGGCGCCCTTGGAAACCATGATGTGCCAAAGGAGCGAAATGTCGGAACCCCTTCATCATCATCTATAGTAATGCCACTGTACCGATCAGACTGAACTGTGCGCCATTGGCGCAATGATCGCAGTTGCGGATAGATCACGCCTACCTTGCAACCTGCGCGCACCAACGCCTGTGCCTGTTCTCGAAAGAAGCTACCGCCAATATCCCCTGGCTCGTTCGGGTACCAAGACGGGATGACCAAGACATGCACTAGATCAAACCACCCTAGTAGCTGTTGGCATGCTGCATGATGACAGCGCGTGGACGATCTGTTCTAGAGAGGTGCGGTCGAGATACGGATGCATCGGCATGCTCAGAACCTTCCCAGCGGCAGCATCACCCACTCGCAGTTTAACTTCAACATCGGCAACGGCGGGTTGGCGATTGAGCGGAACCGGATAATGCACAGCGGTGGGGATGCCTGCAGCCCTGAGCTTTTCCTGCACCAGTTCTCGTTGATTTACCTGGATGGTGTACTGAGCCCATGCGCTTACATTTCGCGCTTCGACAAAAGGCGTGGCAAAGCCTGCATCATCGAGCAACTCTGCGTAGGTTTTCGCCACCTGCTGACGCATGGAAATTTCTTCATCGAAAATCTCCAGTTTGGCTAGAAGGATGGTAGCCTGCAGTGTATCCAGCCGACTGTTCACACCCACGCGCACATGGTGATAACGCCGCTCCTGCCCATGCCTGGCAACCTGACGCATGGCCTTGGCCAACTCGTCATCATTGGTGAAAATGGCGCCACCATCGCCATAGCAACCCAGTGGCTTGCTGGGGAAAAAACTGGTGCAGGCAACAGTGGTGAGATTACAGCTTTTGCGACCCTTGTAGCTGGCGCCAAAACTTTGTGCAGCATCCTCGATCACCGGAATGCCGTACTTGGCCGCGATCGCATTGATAGCATCGAAATCGGCGCACTGACCATATAGTGATACCGGAATGATGGCTTTCGTCTTTGGCGTAATCGCGGCTTCAAGCAGCACCGGATCCAGATTGTACGTGCGTGGATCTATATCCACGTAGACCGGTTTGGCCCCCAACAGGGCCACCGTCTCGGCGGTGGCGATATAAGTGAAGCCTGGCGTGATGACTTCATTGCCCGTGCTGATGCCTAGCGCCATCTGGGCAATCTGCAGCGCATCGGTGCCGTTGGCGCAGGTGATGCAGTACTTGGCGCCGACATAGGTCGCCAACTTTTCTTCCAGCTCGGCCACTTCCGGGCCAAGAATGTAATGGCCGTGGGCCAGCACCCGCTGGATGCCGGCATCGATCTTGTCCTTGATTCGCGCTTGCTGCGCCTTGAGGTCGCAAAACTCAATCATTTCAATGCATCCAGCTTGTGGAGTTGTGCGCCACTTAGCACATAGCGCGAACCTGTGTGCTCGCACACGACTTCACCCTTCCCCTGCAACGGCAGCTTGAGTTGCTCGCCAAACTCGCTCATCCAGCCGATCTGGCGCGCAGGCACCCCCACCATCAGGGCGTACGCCGGTACGTCCTTGTTGACCACCGCGCCAGCCCCCACGAAGGCAAACTCACCTATGGTGATGCCACAAACGATGGTGCAGTTGGCACCCAGAGTGGCACCTTTCTTGATCAGGGTATTGCGGTACTCGTCCTTGCGCTCGATCAGCGACCGCGGATTGTAGACGTTGGTGAATACCATGCTGGGACCACAGAACACTCCTTCTTCCAGTGTCACGTCGTCGTAGACCGACACGTTGTTCTGAATCTTGCAACGGTCACCGATCACCACTTTGTTGCCGACAAACACGTTCTGCCCCAGCGACACGCCTTGGCCAATCCGCGCACCACCACAGACGTGGGCGAAGTGCCATACGCGGGAGCCTTCACCGATCTGTGCACCCTCATCGACGATGGCACTGGAATGCTGATAATGAGTCATCCCCTCACCCTCAACGACTGACGTTCTTGAGGAACGGGTGATAGTCACCCTGCAGACCTAACGGCTGCGCATTGCGAATGGTGGATACTGCCGTGATTGCAGTGCGGTTGTCCTCCAAGCCATATCCTTGGCCGGCCAAAATGCGCTCATACGTGCGCGTATGCAGATCTGTGAAACCACCAGAGAATTCGATTTCTTCGCCGTCGACAGTGATTGAACGGTAGGTGCGCTGACCTGCCTCACGTTGGGACACAGGCACATCTTGAATGTCTACCGACAGGAACCAGCGTACGCGAGCATGCTCGTACTCCAGGTAACCAGCGGCCTTGGTTTCAGCCGAGTGATGCACGATGTTGCTTTGCAGATCGCCAAAGATGAAATGCAGCATGTCGAAGAAATGTACGCCAATGTTGGTGGCGATACCGCCCGACTTCTTGATGTCGCCCTTCCACGACTGCAGATACCAGTGACCGCGCGAAGTGACATAGCTCAGATCCACCTCATGCTTGGTATCGCGCTTGGCCACACGCACCTTTTCACGCAACGCGACAATGGCGGGATGGACCCGCAATTGCAGAATGGTGTTGATCTTGTGCCCGGTATCGCGTTCGATCTCCTGCAAACCGTCGATGTTCCACGGATTGAGCACCAGCGGCTTTTCGCAGATTACGTCACAGCCGGAACGCAGGCCGAAGCGCATGTGCGAATCATGCAGGTAATTGGGCGAACAAATCGAGATGTAATCAAGCCTGTTGTCGTGGTTGGCGCGGCGCAACTTGTCCACATGGCGATCAAAACGTTCAAACTCTGTGAAGAAGTCTGCATCGGGAAAATGACTGTCTATGATGCCAACCGAGTCGTTCGTGTCATAAGCTGCCACTAGCACATTGCCGGTATCTTTGATTGCCTGCATGTGACGTGGGGCTATGTAACCGGCTGCGCCGATGAGGCCAAATTTTTTCATGGAAAAATATCCTGCCAAGGTTCAAGCGTAATACTGCTGGTACCAACGAACAAAATTAGCCACCCCTTCTTCTACCGACACTCTCGGCTGATAACCCACTTCCGCGCCAAGTTTGGAGACATCAGCTTCAGTGTCAGGCACGTCACCCGACTGCAGTGGAAGCATATTCATCTTTGCCTTTTTCCCGAGGCATTGTTCAAGCACTTCGATATAACGAAGAAGCTCAACGGTTTCCTCATTACCAATATTGAAGATTTGATAAGGAGCTACGCCGCTACACCCTGGATCCGGTGAAAACGCATCCCACAGCGGGTCCTTTTGTGGCACTTTGTCCAAGACACGCAAGACACCCTCCACGATGTCATCTACGTAGGTAAAACTCCGCTTATGATGACCATTATTAAAAACGTTGATCGGCTCACCAGCGAGAATGGCCTTGGTGAACAAGAACAAGGCCATGTCCGGCCTCCCCCATGGCCCATAAACCGTAAAGAAGCGCAAGCCACTGCATGGAATTCCGTAGAGATGCGCATAACCGTGCGCCATCTGCTCGTTGGCCTTTTTGGTGGCTGCATACAATGTCAACGGATGCTCAGTGCCTTGGTGCTCATTGAAGGGCATGCTTCGGTTTGCACCATAGATCGAACTGGTCGATGCAAAGACAAGATGCTCCACACCGTGTTGACGGCAGCCTTCAAGAATATGCAGGAAACCGGTCACATTGCTGGCAACGTAAACATACGGATTCTCCGCTGCGTAACGCACACCTGCTTGTGCAGCAAGATTGATGACACGCTGAGGCTTATGCGTAGCGAATACAGCCTCGACCGCACTACGATCAGCCAGATCCGCATGAATATGCACATAATCAGGATGATCCATGAAACGCGCCAGACGCGCCTTCTTTAGACCAACGTCATAATAATCATTGAGGCTATCGAAACCAATAACTTGATCGCCACGCTCGAGAAGTTTCAGCGCAACATGAGAGCCAATAAAACCAGCTGTTCCGGTGACCAGTACCTTCATATCAAGCTCCCGAATTACAAGCGACCATCAACAGCGTCTCGTGGCAAGGTGTACTTGACGTCATAAACAACAGATGATGATTTACCGAGCGCCCGAATACCTTTATCCCCCATGGCAATAAACTCCCGATGCCCAACCGCAACAATCACGGCATCGTACACGCCAAGCTTCGGCTGCTTGATCGGAGTAATTGCATACTCATGCTCGGCCTCGGCTGCATCAACCCACGGGTCATACACATCCACGTCCGTGTTGTAGCCACGCAATGACTGCACGATGTCTACCACGCGCGTATTGCGCAGATCGGGGCAGTTTTCCTTGAACGTCAAGCCAAGTACCAGAATCCGCGCGTGAACCGGATTTATTCCCTTACGCACCATCAACCGGACCACTTCGCCGGCAATATACGGCCCCATGCCATCATTTGTGCGACGCCCTGCAAGAATCACGTCAGGATGGTGTCCCACCTCCTGCGCCTTGTGGGTCAAGTAATACGGATCCACACTGATGCAATGGCCACCGACCAGTCCCGGGCGAAATGGCAGGAAATTCCATTTGGTTCCCGCTGCCTCAAGCACCTCCAGCGTATCGATGCCAAGCTTGTTGAATAGCATGGCAAGGTCATTTACCAATGCGATATTGAGATCACGCTGTGTGTTCTCTATAACTTTTGCTGCCTCGGCTACCTTGAGACTGCTTGCTTTATGTGTACCAGCAATGATGATGGATCGATACATTGCATCAATGAAATCGGCAACTTCAGGCGTAGAACCTGATGTGACCTTGAGGATGCTGGTAACGCGATGCTGCTTGTCGCCCGGATTGATGCGCTCGGGGCTGTAGCCCGCAAAGAAGTCTGTGTTAAATTTCAATCCAGATCCCTGCTCCAGCAAGGGCACACAGACTTCTTCAGTGCAACCAGGATAAACGGTGGACTCGTACACCACGATATCGCCACGCTTGAGCACTTTGGATAGGCTCTGGCTTGCTTTGACCAAGGGCGTGAGATCAGGGCGCTTAGCGGAATCAATCGGGGTCGGTACAGTGACAATGAACACCGTGCAATCACGCAAGGCTTCAAGATCGGTGGTGTAGCGAAGCTTGCTCGCGGAGGCCAGCTCCTCGGCCGAGGTCTCCTGAGTATGGTCGACCCCGGCGCGCAATTGCTCGATGCGCTCGGCGTGGATGTCGAAACCCATCACGTCGAACTGCTTGCCGAATTCCACGGCCAGGGGCAGGCCGACGTAACCCAAACCGATGATGGCGATCTTTGCGTTATCCAGTGACTGCATGGGGTTTCCGTTGAGTGATGTTCAAAGGGGAGCCCGGTCGATCCGGCACGAGACGAACGGGTTGGGTAGATTGGTCAATCAAGCTCGTCCACCGGGATGATGGGCTCGAAATGTTTCATGGGAGACGCAAGCGCATGACTTGGGGCTCATTGAACGTTGTGCACTTAGGCTGGAAGAGCCTTAACCCCACCCCAGCCCTCCCCTGCTTGCAGGGGAGGGGGGCGAACTCGAGAGTTATTTGGCAGCTTTGTATTCGTAGTAACCGTAGGAGTAGTAGCCGGCACTGCGTTTCTCCACTGCATTGAAGATGGCACCCTTGATTTCGACGCCATTTTGTTCGAAGCGCTGCTTGGCCAGAGCAATCTCGCGCGATTGATTCAGACCGAAACGCACTACCAACAGGCTGGTACCGGCGTGGTGGCCAATCACCGCAGCATCGGTCACCGCGAGAATCGGTGGAGTATCGATGATGACCAAGTCATAAAGTGGCATCAGTTGTTTCAGTAAGGCTGTGAACCCGGAATGCATGAGCAATTCGGACGGGTTCGGCGGTACTTTGCCGCGGGCAATGAAGTGCAGGCTGTCCAAACCAGCCACAGTCCGGATGGCGGTAGCCAAGTCGATCTGCCCCGCGATCAATTCGGACAAACCATTTTCAGCACGGCCACCCAACACTTTGTGCTGACCGCCCTTGCGCATATCCGCATCGATCAGCAACACCTTTTGCCCTGCCTGTGCGATCACCGCGGCCAGATTGGCAGATACGAAGGTCTTGCCAGCCTCGGGACTGGAACCGGAGATCATCAACAAATTGTTCTTGGCTTCCAGCCGAGCGAAATGCAGGCTGGTACGCAGGCTGCGCAAGGCCTCGGTAGCCAAGTCCGCTGGATCCGTCACAGCCAGCAGATGCTGCCGTCCATCGCCATGTTGATGTGTTCCGCGCAACGAGATATCGCGCTCCTTTTCACTTACCGGGATGGACGCATAGACAGGCAAACCAATCTGTTCGATATCGGCAGGGTCTTCCACACCTCGATTCAGCATCTGGCGAAGGAAGATAAAAACCACGGACAGAAACCCCCCCAGGAAAGTGCCACCCAGCACGATGATCGCTTTCTTCGGCTTCACTGGGTGGGTGACGTCGACGGCGGCCGTATCCACGACCCGTACATTGCCCACCGTACCGGCCCGGGCAATTTCCAATTGCTGGGCCTGATTTAGCAATCCGGTATAGGTGGTATTGCTGACTTGTACATCCTCAGTCAAACGTAGCAGATCGCGCTGGGTATCCGGCAGATTGTCCACCTGCTTCTCCATGTTCGCCTTTTGCGACTGCAACTGGCCAATCTGTTGCATCAAGGCTTTGTAGGCCGGATGGTCCTTCGTGAAGCGGCGTTCCATGTCTGCTTTCTGCATCTGCAACTGCTGGATGCTGGTCTCGACTGCCACGATCTGGTCGAGCACGCTCTTAGTCTGCAACGTAATGTCGACCGAGTGCGATTTCGTCTGGAATGCGTTGAGTGCGGCCTGCGCTTTTTCTAGCTTCTCGCGCACCAGTGGAAGCTGTTCCTTGACAAATTGGAGGCTATTGGCCGCCTGTGCTGAATTGCGATCCACGTTCTGGCGCACATAAGCTTGTTCGACTTGGTCGAGCACACTGGTTGCCATGAGTGGATCGGCATTATCGTAGGTCAAGCCGATGATGCCGGAGTCCTTGCCCTGCTCACTTGCGCTTATTTTCTGTTGTAGCCGGCTGATGGTTGTCAACTCGCGATTCCGTACCACGTTGAAACGCATTCCAGGATTGGCCAGCAAGGCTTTCACCTGCATAGTGACACCACGCCCCTGAGCCACTTGCCCGGTTTTACCTTGCAATAACAGATTGCCGTCATCGTCGAGCAAGGTGTACGTACCATGTTCCCCAGCAATCAAGGTCAAAGTCTTGCCCAATAGACTGCTCGGCACATCGAGCTGGAATACATCCAATTTCGAACCACCCCAGTCGTCACGACTCAATCCTAACCATGGCGACGCCACTTCACCCGGTTTATCGGGCGAGTAATGCCTAGCAATGAAATTGCCAACTAGTGGAAACCGATGTGGCGTCACCACCACATTAAGGTTGAGGTTGTCCACCGCCTTGCTGATCACCGAACGTGAAGTGATGATCGCAATCTCGGTGGTGGCTTCAGAGCTGGACGCACCCAAGGTTTGGCTGATCGCACTCAACCCCGGCAAGTCCGGCACCTTCTGCTCTACCTGCACCATGGCGTTGGCCTGGTAGATTGGCGTAGCCAGGATGGCATAGGCCACGCTGAGCACGAAAAACACTGCGGTCACCACGATGATCAACCACTTGTGGTCGATCAGTGTTCCCAGCAGAGCATTCAGGTCGATTTCGTCGTCGTTGGAGGTCGTGCTTTGTGCTGCTGCCATGGAGTTCGCTTTTCGGCTG
>Ga0164242_10002228_pt1 | contig 22509 bp, 27 predicted proteins | sample OricomgcompostMG_FD_108783 | JGI IMG/M metagenome (GOLD analysis project Ga0164242, IMG submission 108783) | Miracle-Growth compost microbial communities from Emeryville, California, USA - Original compost - Miracle growth compost (MG) ... | reverse complement strand
GGTGGTTCGTAGCTTTGCTCGAAACCTGCGAAAAGGGCCAGACCATAAAAATTGACCTGGAGATTCCAAAGTCAAGCCTCAGCACTCCGTCGATTGGCTCGTGATGATTCAGGTGGGGGACAGGTTTTTGCGACCCAGCGGGTCGGCGCTGGGCATGTGCAAGCCTGCGCGCTTGCACTAGTCACATTAGTACATAGGTACTCTTTGGGCTAACAAGAGTGATCAGGTACTAAAATATAATCTTGAGATAACTACAGCACTCCGTTCCAACCCGCCCCGCCCAAGTGGTCCGTGCACAAGGGATGCTTACCCAATTTGGTTGTCATCAGGGAAGCCCTCTTCCTGACCTCCCTTCTCTCCCCCCCTGTGATGTGTCAGGAGGGAGAGAGAGAGAGGCCTGATTAAGATCAACTTCCAGCCCAACGAAGTCGGCGTATACCTCATATTCTGATGCACGTTTTACGTCCTCCAAGCGCGGCCAAAACGGGGGCCCTTCTTGTCACACACACGGCATACACACATCGCGGCCCCGCGAGGCGTAGCAACGCACCAAATTAAGTGTCATTCCAGCAATAGCCACAACACTGCCGATCTATTTACAGCAGAAGATGACCGGAAGATGACCGGAACGTTTCTCGGTCGCCACCTCAGAAACGTGCAGAATCCATCCCGACTTGCCAGAATAGGTAAGAGAGAGATGGACAAAGACAGACAAAGACAGACAAAGCCAGGGCCCAGAGCCCACCAACATGGCACACTAGAATCTAGGCCCATGGTCCGGTGTTTGATGTTTTTTTGTCCCGTCTTTGTAGTGTTGATAGTGGAGGTGGTGGAGGTGGTGGAGGTGCAAAAAATGGGCCAGTCTCCATTGTCGTACACACTTGAGCGCGGCAGTGAGTGAGTGACAGACAGCGCCATCGTGCACCATCTGTCCGCCATTGTGCCAACTTGCGTGGCCACGATCCACTGAGTCCACGTTGAAGAACCGGGGGAGGAGGCATTGTGATTTGACCGAGAAGGGCAAGGGCAGCTAGCGCCGGGATTGGGTCATCTTTCAGCAATAGCCAGCCAATCAGGAGGCTGTGCCTGGCCGCTATCCCAGGGGGTGTGTGTGGCCCGGACCACTCCCCCTGGCCAAAGGAAGCCCCACCCGAAGGGCCGAGAACAAAACGACACGGAAAACAGGGCGCTAGCCGGTTTTTGCCAGCAGACAGCGGTACGGGGGTACATGGCAACTACTTGGCTGCTTGGCCGGGTTGCGCCTTTAATTAAGGATCATTTCCCTGTGGACAGGGCCCGGGCCTCTCCCTTCTCGCTCGCTCACCTCGGAAACAAGTACCTGCCTTCATCTCGTCCCCTGCGTTCCTTCTCACCACCGTCTCTCTTTTTTCTCTCCTCCATCCACTCTTTCGTTGAGATTCACCAGCAATCTCGCAGCCGCTCCTTAACCGTCGTGATACGCGACACCAATTCACAACACTCTGCAACTTGCAAGATAGATCTCGGGTTTGATACCCCCAAGAAACCCGGAATTTCCCTCCATCCTTCCACCTGCAATTTCACCGCACACGGGAAACAAAACATCGACGACCGAAACGAAACGAGACGACGTCCTGCCCCTTTGAAATTATCCTAGACATTTCCACCTCGTCACGACGACCAGCACAACAGCAGAATACAATCTTTAGCAAGAGTCTTGATTCAAGATGCAACTAAGCACCCTCCTTTGGCTCGCCGCCTCCCTCGGCGCCACGGCACACCCCTCGGGCCATGCCCACAACCACCGCGCCTTCCATGCCGCCAACGATAAGCGTGCCCTCGCCTTCTACAAGGCCGAGCACAAGCAGGTAACTGCCGCACCCACGAGCACGAGCGCCGCGCCTGCGACGACGTCAACTTACTCCTCCAAGTATGCCGGTATCTCAGATGCCTCAAATGCTGCTGGCGACCTCGGCGCCTCAGTCACCAACCTCTTCAAGCCCTTCTGCGGTGGCCAGACCGCCAAGCGTGCCACCGCCGCCGAGATTGCGTATACAGGAAACACTGGCGTCGCTGGTCAGTGGGGATGCAACATCATGCTTGTCGACAGCAGCGTCGCCGACAAGTACAAGTATACGAGCGTCTACACCAACCATGCCAATGAGAACTACCAGGTCACCTGCTTCAACAAGATCGGACCTGAGGGCCTGATCAACGGCTTCTTCGGTTTCAGCGCCGCCACCTTCACCCTCTCCCCCGGCCAGTCCCAGACTGTGGCCTTCGACAAGAACACCCAGGGTGCCTGCGCCTTCCACCCCAACAGCCTCCCCAAGACCAACTACGGCGAGTGGGCCGGCACCTGGGTCGAGTTTGACTTCGAGAACGCCAGCAACAACAACTGGTCCGGCGCCGACTGCTCCTCGTTGGTCGCTCAGGCCGCCGGCATGGATGTGCCAGGCTGCCAAGTCTGCCACTCCGGCACCTGCTCCACCATCTTCCCCGGTGGTACCGCCGACAACGCCTACATCAAGGGCATGGAGGCCGATGATGGTGTCGGCCTCAACATCGCCCCGGGCGGTGCCCAGTTGAACGTCTTGGTCGGCTACTCCTGATTCGGAGGTTACTAAACGGCTCCTGGTCTCTACCTTCTGAACCAGCCGTTTTTATTTCTCATGATCGACGGTGCCCATCGCGCAATCGGGCACCTGATAGGGATGCGTTTTTTTGGTGTTATTTGTTGCTTCAGACGGGCTGGAAATACATCTTGGCACGGCCGGTGCTCCTAGAATCGGAGAGCCCTGGTCTTGGTTGGGCGAGGATCCCATCGCATAGTCGGGCTATCCTAGGCAAACTACGCCCACCTAGTTTGGAGCAATTAATTGATTGCCTTTTTTTAACAAAAAGACTTACTGATCGCACAGCCTTGCTGAGCCGTGACACTGCCGCCTCCTGCTGGCTGTGTACATCTCTGTGCCGCCCTTGTACGTTGTGAGGTCCTATTTAGGCAGTATCGGTTTCCCGGGTCTCGCACCCGGCAAGCAATTCCGATCCACCTAACCGTGATATCTTGCCGTGTGTTGTTTAACGGATCCTCTATAACTCTATAACAGAGACGGCAAGAATGATGATCACCGGGTCGATCAGAGCTTGTCAACATGATCGGCAGTGACCGTGGACCCGGCAAATCAGATAAGGTTTTGGTTTGACAGCGTCTGTTTCATCCCATCAAGCAGGCCAAGATTAAGAAACAATCTTCCTTTGTTTGCCCTTCCCTGTCAACCTAGAAGGGTCACACGACGTTGAATTAGGTTTGACGGACGTTTCTTTTCGTGTTTCGCCCCGCATGTGCAACGTACCCTTTGTCTCCGCCATTGCGCTTGCATACCTGAAAGCATCCTCTAAGCTTATTTGGACACCAACAACTGATCAAGTGCGGAGCCGCCAGCTGACGGAGTCCAAAGCAGCTGCGCTTCAGAACATTACCCATGGCGTCTACCGATCTTGTTACTGAGGAGAGACGGGATCTGAAGCCTTGTCGAGAATGGTTGGTTACCTGAAAAGGGGGCCAAATCATTACAAGATCCCTAAGGTACCCAGGTAGTGGATGTTTAGTCACTACCTTACCTACGTTATCCGTGTCCGTTGCACTCACAGTAGGCTTGGTCCCACGTATTGGCCAATACCCCGAGAATGAAGTAGAAGATGGCCAATTCCGAGTGTCACGGTAACCTGAAGCCTCCCGGTGAGTTTGCCGTCCTCCGTCATACAGACTCAACACCCGCAACTCTTCCGCTCAGCTACCATTCTAAGTTCCCATGTTATAGTCCGGGCCTGAGCAACATCTTTGTCCTCGTCTTAGATGCTGGCGTTTGGCATTTCAGGTTACTTCCCGCAACGGTTGTTGGACTTGAAGCAAGTCAGGGGAAATATGATCAACGCAGCCATACCAGTGTCGTAGATATACTTTACTTTGTAAACACCATGGGAGGTACATGCCCCCAGCTATAGTTGCCGACCCGTCTTCGTTTGGCTCACCTAGAAACCTCGTATTCCCTCGGCCCTTCCGTGCAGTGGAGAAGAACAACCGAGTTTTCGTTCAGACCAAGCTCCTCTCGCATCTCCTGAACAGCTCGCCTCAGTGCAGCCAGCGTAGCTGCTCCACACGGGCCAGCTTCCATGCCCAACCCCTTCAGTTCCTGTACCGCCGTGTCAGACTCGGCATCAGACACGAGCACGCAAGCGTCCACCCCGTTCTTCAGTACTGGCCACGCAATCGTCGAAACCGTCCCGCAATTCAGTCCATACATGATAGTGTCGTCGGTAGGGATCGTAACAATATCTCCGGCTTCGAGCGATGCCTTCAGCGACGGTGCCATCGTCGACTCAACACTGATGACTTTCGCCGTACCAGCAGGTCTGGACGCGGCTTTGAAATGCTGTGCCACAGCCTGGGCGATAGATCCAGCGCCGACGGGAACAATCGCATGGGTCGCTGGTTTCCCACCCGTATGCTCAGGCACCTGGTCTTCCGACTCGTCGAGCATCGTACCGTATCCCTCTACAACCCACTAGCAGGGCGAACATTAGTTAGTAAACCACCAAATCACCTGCTATCCACTGCCGGGCCATCCTCACCTTGGGGATTTCTTCATAGCCATCCATGCCAACATCTAAGATGAGCAACGAAGTGCCCTTCCGCGCCTCCTCCGTCGCTGCAACCAGACTATCGTCATAGCTCCCCGGTACAGATACCACCTCCGCTCCCTCGCTCGCGATGGCGTCCTTCGTGGCCTTCGGCATCAGTGCCGACACAAACACCGTGGCCGGCACGCCGAGGTTCTTCGCCATGCGCGCCACCGCACGGCCCCAATTACCGGCCGTCGGCGTCACGATACGGACGCCCGCACTACGAGCCCGCATACCGAGCTCTGACCCCGGCGTCTCCGGGGCCGCACCAACGTGAGCGGCGACAGCACGGTGGACGGCCCAGGAAGCGCCGAGGATCTTGAAGGACGGCAGGCCGAAGCGGCGGGACTCGTCCTTGATGAGCACGTGGCCCAGTCCGAGGTCACGCGCGATGGTGGGGAACGTGTGAAGCGGAGAAGGAGCGTAGTCCGGGAGAGTTTGATGGAAGGCGAGGACCGATGGCGGTGCCGGGCCGGTCGCCGTAGAAGCGGCTTTGGGATCGACCCAGGTCCAGGCTTCTGCGGCCGGGTTGAGGCTGATTAGGGACGTCATCTTTGGGGCGGCCGGGGAATATTTCGGTGGCAAGGGATGCTCCAACTTTGTGTTTAATCAAAATACCCCTTTATCCTCCTGTGGTGTTGTGAAGTCAATGGGTCGGCCCTTGGGTGCAAGGGAGAGCGGGGTCGCTACCGCCCCGACGATCATGAGTCACTGTATATCAAAACTTGGCATGGTGCCCCTTTTGCCCGAATATCTACTTGATACCACTTCCCGTCATTAATTAACAGAATGAACACATGGATTGGGAAACGGTCAAAAGTCTACGACCCAGGGAAAGACTAATCAGTTTACCAGATTAGCGTATTCAAGCATCTTCCCGTTTGACGGCCAATCTACGACAAGGTGCTTACAAGTGTGTGTATGCCTGTATGGCTAACCTCATACCAAAAAATCGTCGTGTGAAGTAATCAGTTGCAAATTTCTTAAGGCCTAGGCCTTCTAGAAGTTCAAATCTAAAAGAGAGTGGAGGTTCGGAGCTCTCGGACTCGATGGAAGTCCTAACCCAATGCGAGCCGTCTATCCATTCTCTTTCATCCACGCCAACGTCCGGAACAAGGGGACCAAAAGGGCAAAATTCCCAAGGATAAAGTAGGATACTATTTTTGATCTGTTAACATTGTTTGAAGCTTCAAGATATGGTGATGCAACAAACTAGGGGAGAAATCAACCAACTCTAGCAATAGTTGCCATCGGACTTAGTCCGTGCTGTGGTATCCGTTCCAGACACCGTTGTCGAAGCTAGGAGAGCCGAAGTGGTGATATTCGTGACAATGACGACAGAGTTGGGAGCTTCCGAAACGGAAGGAGCCGAGAAAGTGAAAAGTGATGGCCCAGTATTTGTTAAATTAGTGAAGGTAGTCGGCAAGTAAGAGGAATGAGCTGATGGGCCGTTCTGGGTACTACTCGAAACGAGGAAGTTGTAGGGGGCTGGCTTGTTCAGGACCATGTGGCCGCGAACAGCCGGGAACATGACCATGGCAGCAGCGGCTGCTTCGGCGAAGGAGAATTTCATGATTACCAAGAGTCGGTACTGTCTTGTAGAGTTCTTCGTCAACGCCACAATGGGTAGTGTTTCGAGAAAGGTGTATTGAAAATAAGGGAGAAATGATGGAAGTAGGAAGCCCAGGAAATAAATAGGGCCGAGGTAGAACGGAGAGTGTGCTTTGCTCACTGTCAGGTCAAATCGGTTGCCCGATCCGTTGGCCTGGATAAGTGATAGCTTGACCCTGCCTACGAGTAATAAGGACACTTGCTACTGGGTCACTACGGGAACACTGAATATCCTGACACTTCTGGCTTAACCTTCTGTACAACATGGGACATTTTTTCAAATCTGAATATGTGTTGTAGCCGAGGATTGACTTCTCTATATATTTGTTAACAAAAAGGGAGAGGGCTATGGACGTGAGTGACCGCTGGCTGATCGCTAGCTTGTCTACAATATCCAGCAACTATACTAGAACAATCTTTCTTTTCTTCCATCGTACTCACTATCTCTATCTGTCCCCTGCAATAATTCTGCTGGATATCAAAGAGTGAGTAGGTCATATTTGACCCGGTATGTGTAGGGTCCTCCGTTCAGGGGGTTAGAATATGGGGCCTTCCGAATCCTCTGTGAGGCATCGAGTCACGGCTCTGTATTTATCCTATCAATTACGAACCATGTGACGCGGATCTTCACCCTAATATAAAACTATCACGGCGCAGGCGTCTCGTATTTACGGCAAAAGGCTCACACGGCCTCGCCGGGGGGCCAACCCCTGACATACCCGGCCAGTGCAAACGCTTGAACGACGCCGGGATATGCAGCGGTAAACGGCGACCAAAACCTATCATCTACAACGCCAGGAATGTCAAATTCGCTCAACGGCATGGCCCCCTCCTCGACGAAGCCACCGTCGGCAATGCGAAACAAGACCCAGAAGATGTCCTGCGCGATGGCACGCTTGGTAAACAGTGCTGTCCTGGAGAGGGGTGCGGGATCCGCGCACCCGGAATGAACGTACCCCTTTGCCATACGGTTTAACAGCGACGCTAAGCCGAGAACACTGGCGCAGGTTGACATGGCCGTGCCCCTGGCGCCATTGTACCCGCCCGACGGGGAAACGACGACGCCGAGGGCCTCGAAACCGGAGTCGAGGAACTTGATCCTGATGCGGCGTGTCTGTCCGTCGGTCGTGGTCAGGCCGAAACAACTCGGGTCGTCCGGATAGAGCACCATGCCGTGGACACCGGCCCAGCACTTGATGGCCTCTTTGGAGTGAGAGGGGCAGATGATACTGACGTGGGAGGGGATGCGACGCGTAAAGCCCCATACAGTCATGGCCGCGAGGCCGCAGACTGCGTAGGGAGTGTGGCAGAGGGCCCTGTCGAGGTTGTCGAGGACTTCGGCAAGGATGGCACGGGACATTCGCTCCCTGCTCAGGGACGGGCGTGATATGCTGGTTCGTTGTGGACTTCTATACTGAAGGGATGTCGATTGGGTAGAGTGTGGTTGTTGTAAAATATGCTGCCGGGGGACGGGCCGCTGTGAGTTAGAAGGACGCTGGGAAGTCGGGGCGGGCCTGACCGGCACGGTTTCTTCAACCGGGAGGTGCGAACCCCTGTGGTCTGTTCGAGTATTCCTGTATTCCTGCCAGCTGGGCAGCGATGTATAAGTGTTGGCGCTTCCCGAGCGGATTTGGCTCTGGGAGTCTGGAAGGGCTGAGATCTGTAGTTCGTCCTCTTTCTCACTATGATGCCGTTTCCAGGGGCTGCTAGATGGCTTCTTCTTCCTCAGGCGAGACGGTTTCTTCATTTCAAGACTTGTTGCCTGCTTGTGGGTTTTGTCCCTCTGTGTTTGAGTCGCAAAAGCTCGCGGCCAACGAGTTCGTCTTCCGTGCGAGCTGTTCGGCTTGGGCGAGAGGCCACAAAACCATCGCAAGAGAGACACGATCCCCATTTCGTTACGGAGGTGGGGACAGGCAAGCAGCGATCTCGTTCTGGAGATCTAAGGAAGCGTTTGGCAGAGAATATGTTATTTGGGGTTTAGTGACGGATGTCTCTCGTCATTATATCCTTGGTCGGACCATCAGCACAATGCCATTGTCGCTGTGCTTCCATCTAAACAATAATCGCATTAGCAGTACACAAAGAGACTGTGGCCTTGAGTTTGGCTTTGTCCTGCTTATTAGCCCGCGTAAATTGAACAAAGGGCCGCAACTGACGGACCGCAGCCCGAGAGGACTTCATGGGATGGTCTGTAAGGAAGCAGTTGGTATGACCCCGGAATTTGTTGGAGGGAAGCAGTGTAGAACAGAACATGTACACGGCTACCGGTTTAGCTCTTGTTCACGCCTTGCCTAACGCCTAATCCTAATCCTACAAGGGCTGATATTTCGAATCAACCAACCCATGACCGGTGCCTGAATTATGTTAACCCGCTTATAATTCTTCCTCCACGTCCATCTGTTCGCCGTTGCTCTGTCCGCTTGCTCCCGCTGGCCCATCCTTCTTCGGCATCGTTGCCTCCTTGTCAATCATCTGCCGTGAAACAGCGACAATGTTGTCCTCGATAAGCTGCTGGCCGACGTCCTCGAGATGCTTCTTGGGATCCAGCTTGCCGACATAGCGCGTCTTTAGCTGATCTTTCGTGAGTTCCGTTTCCTCCTTGACACGCTTCTCGTAGCCCTCCGCCAAGCTCACTAGCCGCTCGAGGCGTTCCTTGTTCTGTTGGCCGTCGCACCGGAAGTCGTCCATCTCGAGGGCCTCGGTCCATACATGCTTATGGAGATTCATAAGCATATTCTCCTCGAGTCCCGTCTTGCGGTAGTTGATGCCGATAGAGTAGTAGTGCCGGTTGAGGCCGTGGATAAGGGCTTGGATGGAAGGCTTGTTGAGGTGACCCAAGTTGGATGTGCTCTGGCGGGGCTCCTGGCCAAGCATCAGAGACTGGGGATTGATGAGTCGGAACGCATCGATTACGACCTTCCCCTTGACGGACTGGATGGGGTCGACTACGACGGCGACAGCGCGGGGCGTCAGCTGCTCGAAGCTTTGTTGGGTGTTGATATCAACTGAGGAGAGCCAGCAGCCGAAACCTGGATGCGAATGGTACCACCCGACTACGGCTTCGGGCCTAGGAGAGCAGCAATGTTAGCGTATACCAAAATGAGAGCTGGGATCCCTGGAGTGTTGACATATCCTACCTTCCCGTTTGCCGAAGCATGTCCATCATCTTCATCTGAAACACAGGGTCGACGGCCTCGACACTAACGCCAGTGCCGCTCTGCGGCATCGCAAACACGTCAACTACCCTAACGGTGAAGTCGTCCACGAACTCGCCGAGCATAAGTCCCATGACCTCCATGGGAACACCGGCACGGCCGTGCCGGAGCATCTTGAGGAGGGCGAGGGAAGAAATGTACACAGTCTCGGAGTTGTCGATGAGATTTGTGTTATCCTGGGAGGCGGGGTGCTGTTAGCTCTGGCCCGTACAGTTGCAACAAGGTGCTACTAGATGGTGATGCTTCATACCGTTCCTGGCGCGGCACCCAAGCCCATGTTCCCACCGCCGGCTAGCATGTTGCGGAATCGCTCCATTTTGGGCGATTTCGGTGGTTAGAGGAGACGTAATATCGGATTCAAACTGGAGAGATTTACGAAAACGCAAAAGATATTGTATTTGCGCAACGGGTGGTCGTCGGGTGGTCGTGGGGTGGTTGTTGTGGGTGACGGTTGGAGGCTTGGAAAGCTTTTGTCAGCTCCGGAAGGGTGAGTTCGATGTTGACGAAGCTCTGGGCAGCCTAACACACGCGGGTAGCTCCAGCCTCCCCGTGGCGCTGTGCCGCGCCTCAGATACTTGCCTGGAAAACTGGGTTACTTAGCTTGATGACCTAATGGGCACGTGATCCTCAAACTTCCGTCATGCACGATTGAGTTCAAGCATTGGCAGCCTCGCATGGAGTTTCGTTTTCTGATTGGCTTCTTATTGTTCACGCAACAGAATGGCCAATCAATAAGCGCGCCTCAAGCCATTGTACTTAGTCTCACGGCCATCTCTTTTCGGCCTTCTCCTTCCTCTCCCACAGATTTCCTCCACCCACCTCCATCCTACATCATTCCCCTCTCTCCCCGCAACAATTTGATGAGAGTATCTGTCGATTCCTATCATTTGAATTGGAGATTTCCCCTGTAATTCCGACTCAATTTACATCTGCCCAGCTACCTAACTCGTCACCGCAATCGCTTCTTCACCCAGCCGTTCCGCGCTTGACGTGCCCCACGTTGCCCACGGTCGGAGCGAGATCTCATAATGCCGACCGATCCAGCAGGCATGGCCCGCGATGAGCCACTATACCAGGTGGTGAATAACGACAAGAAGCGTGTTGCCTACTTCTATGACTCCGATATTGGCAACTATGCCTACGTGACGGGCCACCCGATGAAGCCCCACCGCATTAGGTTGGCGCATAGCTTGGTGATGAACTACAACATCTACAAATTCCTCGAGATCTACGTGAGTTGGCCCCTAACCAAGTCTATTTCCACATGCCATTGTTTAAAAGATGACTGACGCGGCCGTTACAGCGCGCGAAGCCAGGCGTTTTCGCCGAGATGACCCAATTCCATACCGACGAGTATATCGACTTCCTTCAAAAGGTCACGCCAGACAATATGGACAATTTCATGCGTGAGCAAGGGAAATACAACGTCGGCGATGACTGTCCAGTCTTTGACGGCCTCTTCGAGTTCTGTGGTATTAGCGCTGGCGGGTCCATGGAAGGCGCTGCAAGACTCAACCGCCAAAAGTGCGACATTGCTGTCAACTGGGCAGGCGGCCTGCACCACGCGAAGAAGAGCGAAGCCAGTGGTTTTTGCTACGTCAATGGTAAGCCGAATTATGTCATCGCACCCTGTGCTTCGTATGCCGACTAACACGCGCCTGTCAGATATCGTCCTCGCGATCATCGAGCTCTTGCGCTTCAAGAAACGGGTTCTATATATCGACATTGATGTGCATCATGGTGACGGCGTTGAGGAGGCGTTCTACACAACCGATCGGGTGATGACGGTATCCTTCCACAAATATGGCGAGTACTTCCCCGGCACTGGCGAGCTGCGCGACATCGGCATTGGCCCTGGTAAGCACTACGCCGTCAACTTCCCCCTTCGCGATGGCATCGACGACGTCTCGTACGAGACTATCTTCGAGCCCGTCATCGAAGCGGTGATGAAGTACTACCAACCCGAGGCCGTTGTCCTACAATGCGGCGGCGACAGTCTCTCCGGTGATCGCCTAGGCTGTTTCAATCTGAGCATGCGCGGCCACGCAAACTGCGTCAACTTTGTTCGCAGTTTCAACCTACCCACTCTTGTCCTGGGTGGCGGCGGCTATACTATGAGGAATGTCGCCCGTACCTGGGCGTACGAAACCGGCCGGCTCGTCGGCGTTGAGATGAATTCCACCCTACCCTACAACGAGTATTACGATGTAAGTTTCCGTGGCTGCGATTTGACTGCTAGCGAGCCTAACGGTGATTAGTACTACGGGCCGGATCACGAGCTTGACGTACGGTCCTCAAACATGGAGAATGCGAACAGCTACGAGTATCTTGAAAAGATCAAGATTGCTGTCATCGAAAACCTCAAGAAGACCGCCCCCGTACCGTCCGTCCAAATGCAGGACGTCCCTCGCCATGGCCTTGGAATGACGGACGAAGAGGAGGCCGAGCTTGACGACCTCGATGATGACGAGAACAAGGACTCGCGTATGACCCAGAGGCAGTGGGAGAAGAGCGTCGCTCGCCAGGATGAGTACGAGGACAGCGACGACGAGGACATCGCACAGGCGAACGGTGTCCACAAGGTTAATGGCCCGCCTCGGCGGTCTATTATGGACTACCGGAACCCCCATGCCGACATCGACATGGATAGCGGCATGGCCACGCCCGTACGTAACGGCGATGGCGCTGCGGATGATGCCGATGCCGACGAAGGGGACGAGACCATGGCGGAGGAACCGACAGACGAGCCCCAGGTTGATAACACCGACAAGGATAAGTCCGAGGAGGAAGCAGCAGCCATGGAGGACGACGGTGACGTCGACATGGCCGAAGCAGGGGATGACGCGCAGGAAACTGCTATTAAAAGTGAGGAAGTTGACGCGCCTCCGTCTCCCCAGGCCGAGAAGGAAGTGTCTCCCGCCCCCGACGCATCAAAAGGATCCGCCGATGGTGGATCTCCGAAGGAGAAACAGTCCGCTCCCACGTCTCCACGGGCCTCGGCCGGTAGGGACGATCTTGGGGCAGAGAAGGCAGCGAAGGAGAACGTAGAAGCCTCCGCCGATAAGATGGACATGGATGCCCAAGAGAGCGGCGCGAAGGATGGTGACGAGAGTAGCACTTGAGGTGCTACTGAGGGTTGTGTCTTGAGTGCCTCGATGGTATGATTACTGCTATTCTAGGACAAAGGCGCTCGGGAGTTACGGTTACAAGGGCTAGTCAGGGGCGTAGGTGAGGGTATCGTCAAGATTTTTCGATCTTGTACCACAGCGCATGTACTTCGGCATACCCGTCTGAGAGTATTCCAAATTTTGTCCCTCCGATAATAGCACTTTTTTCGCTGCGATGATGGTTTCTAACCCGAGTGTGGCAAAACCATCCGACGTGCTTTGCAACATGGCATCGGCACACCAACACCGCGCCGCGGATGCTAAAGAGTAGGGATAGTTGTCTCCTCATAGCCTCCAGGATAGTTCCTCCAGCGCACGTTTGTTCGGGGGTATCGCACCTAAGCTCCGGGCTGACTGATCCTATCCGGGTACCTACCTACTTCTTTTTCGTCACCCATCTCAGTACTATCCTGGGAGCTGCTGCAAGGCCTTCCACTGTCGGTATTAGCTTTAATCCGAGGTCGAAGGGATGCGGTGAGCCGTGTAGGCGCCTTGGCTTGGCGATCGACTACACTTGCCCTCCCGCCAATACCACACCCTGCGACGAATGAAGCGAAGTTAATGCGAGAAGTTGGCGTTCTCAGAGCTGAAAGTTCCGTTCGTGCTCGGCCAACACGATAATGGAGGTTGCCCTGTCCTGGTTGAAAGCCTCCAGGCCAACCCCACAGGGTTACAATTTGGCAGATCTGCCGATCGAACAGCAGGTCGCCGGGCGTTCTGACCTAAAGAATCCATCCGATTTGGCGAGACGCTCGATGCATGCATGGGGTCACCCTGCAGCCCGCATCCAAGCCTGGACGGGCCGTCTCAAGTGTCTTGGGGGCCCACGTCCAAATCTCGAGTTCGATAAATTAGAGCCTTTCGCTGTGCTGCGATTAAGTCTTTTGAAATGGGCTTGCAATCATAGCAGAGCCGCGGCCGATCATGGAAGGCAAACTCGGAGTCGCTGCGCTTCCAGGGTTGGATCGATGCCTGGCTAGGGCGGCCCCTAAGGCTTGGAAGCTGGTAGCCACTGCTGCGCTCGCCCTCCTGACCGTTGCGTCTTTTACCAACAGCACCCGACCATGGAACCTCTCCGCATTTCCGCAGTCGCCTATGGCGCAGGATGAAGAACCAGGTTGGAATGGCATCAAACCTAGTCGCTCGCTTCAATGGCATAAGTGCTTCAATGGCTCCTACGACTGTGCCAGGCTCGACGTACCTATGGACTGGCTGGATCCGACCGATGACCAACGCGTCGTTCTCGCCGTCGTCCGCCTTCCAGCAGCCAACCGCACCGACTACCGGGGACCCGTGTTCTTTAACCCTGGCGGCCCGGGCGGGTCCGGCATCTGGTCCTTGCGAGACCACGGTGAGCTCCTCCAGACCATCGTCGGCGACAATCACGACATCGTAACGCTTGATCCACGCGGCATTGGCGCCTCCGTGCCACGGATCGAGTGCTGGGATACCATCCAGAGCCGGCAGCTGTGGAACCTGCAGGAGGTCGGCCTGATCGACTCGCACCCGGGGATGCTGTATGACGCCTTCGCTCGCGCGACGGCCTTCTCGCAAGTTTGTGAGGCGAACTCGGGCGGCGCCTCGGGAATCCTACGCCACAGTAGCACCACTTGCCACGCGCGGGACATGCTGGAGATCTTGAATCAGATGGGCGAGGAAAAGCTCAAGTTCTGGGGTTTTAGCTACGGAACTATCCTCGGTGGGACGTTCGCTTCCATGTACCCTGATAAGATCGAAAGGCTGGTCAGTGATGGTGAGGAGATCAAACCGTCCTTCATTTCTTTTGAGAGGCTCATTAATCCGTTTCAGGCAACGTGGACTACAAAGAATGGCACTATGGATCGTACATCAACTTCCTTCACGATACCGACCAAGTGATGGAGGCTTTCTATTCCCATTGCCATCTAGCCGGACCCTTGGCATGTGCTTTCTACGCGGAATCACCAATGGCAATCAAGGGGCGACTCGATGCTCTCCTAGCAAAGGCCAAGGTGAATCCGGTCATCATCACCGAGTCGGATCTCGGCCCTATGATGCCTGAGATCGTTTCTTATTCTAGAATCAAGCAAATGATTTCAACCGTCCTCTACCAGCCAGTACTCATGTTCCCGCGCATGGCCGAGGTCCTCACCGCGCTAGAGAAAGGTGATGGGAGGCCCTTTTACGAATACCGGCTTGCGGGGTCCACACCCTCCTCGCTCTGTTCGCTGGAGACAGTCCCACCCACAATCCCAATGCCCCGGATAGAAGAGGGAACGGCCGACGCGGCCCCCGCCATAATGTGCAGCGATTTGGAGTTGGTGAACTACACGGTCGAAGAATTCGAAGAATACGCGAACCGTCTGCAGGATATGAGCGCCTCTACGGGGGCGGTGGGCGCCATGACCCGACTCTCCTGCGTCGGGCGTACCGTGCGTCCAAAGTGGCGGTTTGGGGGCCCCTTTGGCGGCAACACCAGCTTCCCGATTCTATTCATTGCCAACATCGCCGACAATGTCACGCCGCTCATAAGCGCGAGGAACAACTCAGCCAGTTTCCCCGGCTCGGTGCTGCTTGTGCAGAACTCGTACGGCCACACAAGCTTGGCGGCAGCCTCGAGCTGCACGGCGAGATATATACGGGACTACTTCCAGAAGGGGACCTTGCCACTGACGCGGGATGCAATGTGTGAAGCCGATGTCCAACCTTTTGGGACAGCAGCGTCGTTGGATACGGAGGGTGGGCGTGATGTCGACGCCGATCTATCCCGGGCCGTACAGGAACTCTCCCAAAAAGCGAGGTGGGATGTGATACCGAAGCGGCAGTTCTTGTGATCCATTATACGTTAACTCTAACGGCTTTCTCGGGCATACGAACAGGTGCCCGTGTTTTAGTTGCGCTTTCTAGCGCTAGATTTGGTCCAGTAACCACACTCCCCCACCCACTGCATACGGGTGTTGTCAGAGGCGCTGGTTTCTAGAAAACTGTTTACCAGTTCAGGTTTCTGCCTATTGCTTAGAAACAACATACGATTAAGAGTAGTAGGAACAGGTAGTTGCGCCTAGAGATGATAAAGCCAGGACAGAACAGAAACAAGACAAATCTATCATGGACTCTGCTCATCCTCCTCGTCCTCCTCTTCCTCTTCATCCTCGTCTTCCTCATCTGCATCCATGAGAGGCAAGAACCTCGATCCGCTATCGTAGGACGTTCTAACCGGCGTGGTAGGTATAGAGCCCGAACTGCCATGTCCCTGTTGCGCCGCGCTGGCTCGAATACTTTCCGAGGACCGAGTGTAGATGCTTGAACAAGACCGGCCCCGACCACTGGAGGCGTCCGCGGGGGAATTCTCTCGCGACGAACAGGAGCCGCCTTGGCGTTTGTGCTCGACCTTCTTCCATCCCTCCTCGTCTGGTAGGACCTGGCTGTTCACGTTGGACTCGTAAATAACCTGGTCGAGGTACTGAATGAGCACTTCAAATGATTCGTCCGACAGAAAGGGATCACATGAGCTAGGGGTCGATCTATAAGTTGCCAGGTATTGGAACGGGACCTCGTAGTCGGATTCCATGTTTATGTACGAATTTTTCTTCAACGAGGCGCTTGTCGAGTGGAGGTAGAGGAGGATAGAGTTATCCGGATGGGGGTTGCTTGGGCTGATCGGCAGATACAATCCACGCGAGGGCATCCCCGACATCCCTGGATGGCGATCTGCGAGATCCCTATCACCGAAGGATGTCAACTACAACCAATGTATTAGCCCGTGTTCCGTTCCTAGAAATATGGCAATTGTGATTGTTCTTACCATTAGGACACTAACACCACCCGCCTCATTCATATGGGAAATCAAGATAACCGGGTGGTCGAAGCAAACTGAGGGTATAAACCGCCTCGAATCCGTGGTCTTCATGCCCAGATCCTGTAACTGTTGTATGCTCTTTAGCCACATGATGCGGCCAGGACAGAGGTCTGGTCTCAACCGTTCCTCACTCTTAGTGGAATCTAGGGCATTCATTAGGTACCGGGGCGAGGTAGGGATTAAACAGTGGAGTTGGAATATAACAAGGGGCATTGACTTTACTGCAAACGGGACCCAGACCTGCGCCCTGGGGCCTTCTATATAGTATTAACAAACCATTGATTGCCTCTTGACCCAGGTCGGCTTCGTTGCAAACGGTAACCCTTGTGCTGCCGTGACACATTCGTGACACATGTGCCTCAATCCCCGGCCGTTATGTCAGTTGAGGAACATGAATTTCTGAGCGCCATGTCGATGACTGCCCGAACAACTCATACATTACACAGGTCCGGCAGCAATGGGCAAACCAAAACTCGTGTCGCGGTGCAATACCCACGTTAGAGATTTCACAAGATGCGTATTCTCACAATCTTTTATGAAGAAACCGGTGATTCGGTACGTATCCCCGTAGTCTGTGTTAGGACATGTTAATCGAGACGGCTTTCACCAGCCCCTGCCACGTGATCTGTCGCCGCTTTTGCAACCCAGCACAGGCGCTGCACAGACCGGCACAGGCCACAGCCACCCTAGTCCAGCCCGTAATTACGCGTAATCTGACAGGTGCCAGGCATAGCCCGCTTACTTATCCTTGGCTCCCAAGCCCGTTACACTGAGGCAGGCTTCCATGTTCTCGAGACAACCTCGCTCTGCAATGAACTTGCGACATCAATGTCGGTGGCCGCACACGGGCTCCGGAAACGGTTACTTGACTGTCCACAACTAATATGCCTACCTAGATACGACTTATGTACTCTCAGTGGCAAGCAGTATGGCAGCCTCCCGACGTCCCTGGCGGCGATGGCTCGAAAAGCACGACAAGAACGAGGCTGGAGGCCCTGTCCTCGGCAATCCCCCGCAGAATCTATCCGAAACTCCCTCATTGCTCGTTACCGATGTGCCAAAAAAGGTATTTCGTGTAAGGAGGATTCCTTCTGACTGGCATAGAGACCGTCTCCAGGAGTTACTCGCTGCGGCAGATGGCTATGAGGACCCCATCATCTGGTCTTTTGCAGAAGACGTATCTACAACGGGGCGCGGAACTGGGTGTCCTCAACAAGTGGCCACAGTCTCATTTGGCCGCGCGCCAATACTCGAATCCCCGTCTCATCAAGACCCAGCTCCTCGTCGGGCTCTCCTCCAGGGCCCGTCGTCTGACCTGCAGAGCCTCGACCTCGACATCGATGACACCTTCCTCGGCTTGACGGTGCTCTACTCTCCTCCTGCTGCGAAGCACAAAGTTGAGTAAGTGGGCAGACACGTTCCCTCCATAATGCCGTACGTAGTCTCACAATCTGTTCCAGCGTGATAGCTTTGCCAGGACTGGGCGGTCATGCGTTCGGGTCTTTCAAGGAGAAAAATGGCAGTTATATGTGGCTCAGAGACTCTCTCCCCGAGGACCTTACCGATGAAGGCGACGAGCCTATAGCGCGAATAATGATATACGGATACGAGTCTGCCGTCTTCGGGAGCGAAAGCTTTCAATCCTTGACAGACCTTGCTTCATCGCTCAACACCAACCTACTCCGCTTGGCCAAGGCGAAGCTACCGAAGCCGATTGTCTTCCTTGCACACAGCTTGGGAGGTTTACTGTTCAAACAGGTAGAAATCTCGCAGGCTCCTAGTTCCAATACGTGTTAACTGACATGACTACCTACCTACCTACCAAGCTCTTCACACGCCTATCAAAGTCCCCAAGAGCTGACGATCAACAACTATTCGACATGATACAAGGCGTCATTTTCTTCGGCGTGCCACAAACCGGCATGGATATTGCTTCCTTGCGCTTCATGGCAGGAAATAGTCCGAACAGAGCTCTGATTGAGTCTCTTAATCAGTCCAATTCTCAAATCTTGGACACCCAGCGGCAAGACTTCATCGCTGCCACGGAGAAGAAGGGCCACTTTGATATTTTTTGTTTCTACGAGACGCGTGAATCTCCCACGGCTATGCAGGTATGTTGCAGCTACTACTATAATGCGATCTGATCGACGTTCTCCTAACGACAAGCAGGGACCAACAGGGAAGTGGAGCATGACGGGCCCTCCCGCAGTACTGGTTACAAAGTCATCAGCCACTTACGGCCTAGATGCCAAAGCTGAGAACACTTGCGCCATCAACCGGAACCACTCGGAGCTGGTGAAATATGGAAAAAACGACAGCGAGTACCAAAATGCTGTCCAGCGAATCGTCGGGGTTGTCGAACACGCCCTCGCCAACCACTCGACAACTCGCGCTGACGACGGGCCCGCCATTCAGCCATCCCCACCTTCTAACTCAAAGATCACCCCAGGTCATTGGAATGTCCCCTTCGCGCGCAATAAGAACTTCATCGGTCGTGAGTCTATACTGTCATGGCTGGTTGGAAAAGCTTCCCTCAACACGGATCCCGACAACTGCCAGATGTTGGCCGTGGTGGGTATGGGCGGAGCCGGCAAGTCGCAGATTGCTCTTGAGCTGGCATACCAGATGCGCCATCAGCATCCCGAGATGTCGATCTTCTGGGTATCGGCCTTGACCGCGAGCACCTTCGAGATATCATACCAGAGGATCGCAGACGTTCTGACCCAAGAAGACGCGGACGGCTCGAAGACGGAGGCCAAAGCTTTCGTCAAAGCTAGCCTTAGCCGAGAGGAAAGAAGATGGCTTCTCGTCGTCGACAACGCCGATGACAGGAACTTGGTTGTTAACAGTTCAAAGGGACTGTCGGACTATTTACCATCCAGCAACGGAGGGTCCATTTTGTTCATCTCCCGGACCAGACAGGTACCAATCGCGCTGGGTATCTCCGAGAAGAACATCATTGAGGTGCCCGTCTTCACAACTCACGAAGGCTTGTCGATGTTACAGATTAATTTGCGAGACGATCAACTTCGTGATGCCCAAAGCACGGAGAGTCTCTTGACGGCGCTAGGTCACCTTCCTCTGGCCATCCAAGGTGCGTCGGCATTCATGGCTGAGGCAGGAATCACAACGGAAAACTTTTTTGGCCGTTACAAGGATCACGAGGATTTTCGTCTGGCTCGTTTTGGGCACGATGATGACTACGAGAAAACTCAACTTCTAACGAAGAGCTGTGGCTTCGATTGTCATCAGTATCGGAAGACTCGTGGGACAGTTATGCACACGTACAGGTCCGCGAATGCTCCTGAACCGACTGTCATGCGTGGCTCAAGCTCGCCATTGGGACGCATTGGACGCGTCATCGGTCGCCTATCACGCAGCAAGGAACCCGAGGAAGTCCAGCAGCCACAAGAAATCATCCAACAACCCACAACCCTGTCAACTTGGTACATTTCATTCCACTACATACGAGAACACCACTTCGAATCTGCGATGATATTGGAGCACCTATGCTACTTTGCCGAGCAGGATATTCCCCTATTTCTCATACCCTACCGCCGGCGCTGGGGGGCGAGGCTCGATGAGTTCCTGGGAGTTCTCAGCTCGTACGGGTTCATCTCTCCACGAGCATCCGGTGACCCAGTCCTAGTACATCCGCTTATTCAACTATCAATGCGCAACATTCTCAAAGAGAACACGTTGATAGAAGCTGTATTACAGCGAGTCTTTGATGAACTCAGATGCAAAATGGACGACGACTATGAAGAGACCTATCAGGAGCGAGAGAAATGGAACAGCTTTTACACCCATGCCCATTCAGCTTGGAACTACCGCCACCGGATGGATCTACAGGACTGGGAAAAGATTCCACAAAGTAGGCTCGCCATCAGCCTCTGCACTTACCTGTTGAACATGAACACCATGACGCACTTCAATCAAGCTCGAAAGATCATCGTTGATGCCCGTACAGAAATTCGGGGCTTGGAATGGGAGGGTTGGGTGCTGGGCAAGAAGAACCTGAGGATTGGCATCCAGTTGGACAGCATTTTGGCACTGACGCTACAGAAGCAAGGCAGGTACTCCCAGGCAGAAGACATCCACTGGGAGTGCGTCCGCAACAGCGAGAAGGCATATGGCGTCGAGGGTTGCGAGACATTGTTCCAGAAGATAGGGCTCTTCGAGACCATCGCTCTACGAGGACGTTGTGTCGAGGCCATTAGAGGGCTCAAGGACATTCAGAACCTCATACGTCGGAAGAAGGAGAGACCAAGTCTATTTCTACGTCTAGACGACGACGACGACGACAAATGCGAGCAAATGGAACCTAAGGTCATCTTGGCACTGGCAGAAGCGCTTTTCTTGCAGAAAAGCTATGTAGAGGCTACAGCGCTCAACGAGCAGATTCTGAAGGACATCGTCGCGGCCGGCTTGGACCCCGACCACCCTGCTGCATGGAAGGTCAAAGCTCGCCTGGCAGCCATAGAAAGTGACCAGGGCAGGCACGCAGAAGCCGCACAGACACTGTCACAGGCGCTGGACGGGATGCAAAGGGGCGGTTGGGGTGAACACCCGGAGACTTTTCCCGTCATGGTTGCGCTTACCACCGCCCTCACGCGCCAGGGCAAGTACGCGGCCGGGGAGAAGATTGCAGCCGACGCCATGGAAATAGGGAACAGAGTCTTGGACGGGTCGCACCCGGTGTACGCTGACATCGTGTTCGCGCTGGCGGTCAGTTTACAAGGCCAGGAAAAGCTGACGAATGCTACCGAGCTTTTTGAACATGTCATGGTCGTCCGGACCGACATGCTGGGTCTGGAACATCCAGCCACGCAAGAGTGTCAAAAGGCACTGAAAGAGGCCCAAGCCGCCGGCGGGAAGGGGGACGATCCAGCCGTGGTGGAGCAGGGAAGCTCATGAACCTGGTAGATAAATTGGCTGGAGCTCGGCCGCCTGCCCGCCTTTGCCACGTGTGTCTTGACGCGCTCTCAGCTTTATAATAATGAATTCCGTAGGATCCCATGGGCCGACCGCCCAACACCGCCAGCCATCGTTTGGTTTCTAGCGACACTAGCAGCATCGTCAGCTGATAGCAAAGGACCATCATATTTGCTGTTAGAGCCGTCGTGGCTAGACTCGACGTCACGTTGCACGAAGAAGGCTCGAGTGAAACTTGAGCGGTGAGGTGGTCTGGTACTTCAAAGGGCGGTAGGTCCCGGAGGACGGTGGGTTTCGAAGCACTTGCGAAACCGATTTGTTAGTGCAATCTCCACCACCTCACAGCAAGCACAACACATTCCAAGGACCGTTACCCGCGCCGGAACAAGGGCTCGGTCAGCAAGAGTGCCCTGGAGATGGTCAAACAGATGGGTAGACAGATGCCGGTTATAAGGCCTTGATGGCTCTCTGAACGGAAATTGTCGGCAACCTAGCGAGTGAGAGGCCTCCCCCTACGGACACACGACACGCACCAGGCCTGGCATCTGCCTGCCGAAGAGTCACGGGTGGCGGACGATGCGCCATGCTCAGCTTCGGGTAGGATGGTTTCATGCAAGGCAGACCGCTTTGACGAGGAACTCGATGAATTCACCCAGCAGGATCGCCAAAGGACCGACGTCAGGGGGCAAGGAGGCATCCCCCTGCGATGAACCCATTTATGTGTTAATGAGGCGCTGCAGACAAACCTGCTTGGAGAACCGAGGTCTTCTTGACAGAGCTTAGACGTGGGAACCTTGAGCATCATGCTTCATGCCCATTTCATACTTGCTTTGGTTTCATCAGGTGGCTGAACTTCTGTTTATCTTGGACTTGCTGATCTGTGTCGCCATCATGACTCAGACCCGGCGAGCAAGTGTCTTGCCTAGGATTATGCTTGTCTCAAATCGAGTTTCCTTGAGAGGCTATGTATGAAAAGGACGCGCCCAGTCAGCCTTGGCGTGTCCCTTGAATCCTCTGACGTGGTAGAAGCTGTACCTAGGCAGGTAGTAAAGGCTAGGTATGTGTTCCTTCAATGTTT